>ENA-OQDL01000018-OQDL01000018.1-human-gut-metagenome-genome-assembly--contig:-NODE-18-length-94490-cov-10.906160_pt1 | contig 94490 bp, 86 predicted proteins | sample MGYA00242782_ERZ504609 | MGnify/ENA primary metagenome ERZ504609 (study PRJEB26092, sample SAMD00036320) | human gut metagenome | host: Homo sapiens | study: EMG produced TPA metagenomics assembly of... | reverse complement strand
GATACATAAATCAAAGCGGAGGAAATTATGTATCAGAAAATCATAGAATTGTTAAGGATTCATGGATATATGAAAAATGATACCGAAACAGGGCCTTGTTATGTAAAGAATATCAATGGAAGAAATAAATGTGTATTCGTGATATTTGACAAGAATCCGGATGGAAGCAGTATTTTGGAAGAAGATCTGTATCATTTGGAAGACCATGCAAGGCAGCTGTTTGGTATGGATTGTGCTGTATTGACGCTTATCTTATCGCAGAATGATAAACCAGTATTTCTTGATCCACAGGATCAGTTCGATGATCTGTATGGACCATTATCCATAGTATTAGCACAGAATGAGGCAAGTCAAGCAGGGCAAGGATTGGAAATAGAAGTGAAAGATAATAAAAGTGTCAAGGATTTCTGGAGATCGCTCTATCAATATAAAGCAACCCTTCTGATTTTTACAGCTAATTTAATCTGTTTTATTCTGACAGAAATTTATGGAGACAAGATCTATGATTCATTTGCGTGTAATGCGTATATGGTAAAGAAACTGCATGAATATTATAGACTATTTACGTCAAATTATCTGCATTTTGGATGGGATCATTTCTTTAATAATATGGCAGTTTTTTTGATCCTTGGATCTTCTTTGGAGAAAGTGATCGGAAGTGTGCGATATGTCATTCTTTATACCGGAGCAGGCATTGCCGGAAGTATCATTTCTGTAGCATATTACAGCATGATAGGGCAAGATGTGTTGTCGGCAGGAGCTTCTGGTGCGATATTTGGATTAGTCGGTGCTCTTGCAGCAATATTTTTATTCTGCAAAGAACAACGACAGAGATTCGATGGATTTGGAATCTTTCTAATGATCGCAGGAAGTCTGTATCATGGATTCCAGAGTGGAACAACCGACAATGCAGCTCATATCGGAGGATGTATTGCTGGATTTATTTTGTCAATGCTTCTGTACGTGTTGGGCAGTTTAATTGCTGCTCATAAGCAGGGAAGATCAGTGTGAAAGTTGTTCCCTGATTCGGTGCAGAATCAATATGGATCTTAATATGAAGATCGCGAGCAATATTTTGTACAACGGATAATCCAATTCCGTTTCCGCCGGGATGGAAGGATACACCACGGTAGAAAGCTCTCGATTGCTGTTCTGTGGTCATTCCGATTCCAGTATCGGATAAATTTAATACAATATGTCCCTGTTCTTTGCTTAAGTGGACTGTAATATGTGTAATATAAGGAGATCGGCAGGTCTCCTTTTTTTGTTGGATCGCTTTGACGGCATTGGAGATCAGATTATGAAATAACTGAAAAAGTTTTGATCTTGCACCGTAAACGTAAAAAGCGGTTCCGGGGTCTGCCTGAATAAAGAAGCGAATCTGTTCTTTATGGAGATAATAAGACCAGGAAGAACGGATTTCACTGATCACGCTGATCAGGTCGAGTGGTTCCATGGCGGCAGAAGATTCTTCTGCTGGTGCCAGAAACTGATGAATGAAATCAAATAAAGAAGAAAAATCATCTTTCATACGGTTCCAATGGTCATTTCCGGTAAGTGTATCATATGTTTTTTCAATGCACTGAATCTGTCCGTAGATGAGAGTCAGAGAATTGTTTATCTCATGTGAAAACGTAGAAAGTTCTTGTAAATCGTTCATTGTTGGCTCCTCTTGTAATTAAATTTCCTCTTTTATTATCGGAAAAAATAAGATTAAGGGCAAGAAAAAGCGTTCAAAAAAGTTCGATGTTTTCTGTCAAAAAACAATCATTGAAAAAGGATAGATACTCATGGTAAAATATAATGAAGTATGGCTATATGTCATATTTCAAAATAGAAAGGGGCATATGATATGTCTTACATGGCTTTATATAGAAAGTTCCGGCCAACACGTTTCAGTGAAGTAAAAGGTCAGGATCATATTGTGAAGACGCTTGAGAATCAGATGAGGACTGGGCGGATTGGTCATGCATATCTGTTTTGTGGGACAAGAGGTACTGGTAAGACAACAGTAGCCAAGATCCTTGCGAAAGCAGTAAACTGTGAACATCCAGTCGATGGGGAACCATGTGGAGAATGTGAAGTTTGCAAAGCAATCGCAGAAGGAAGTTCCATGAATGTGATTGAGATCGATGCAGCATCCAATAATGGTGTTGATAATATCCGAGAGATCAAGGAACAGGTACAGTATTCACCTGCAACAGGAAAGTACAAAGTTTATATCATCGACGAGGTGCATATGTTGTCTATAGGTGCTTTTAATGCATTGTTAAAGACACTGGAAGAGCCGCCAGAATATGTTATATTTATTCTTGCGACAACAGAAGTTCACAAGATACCGATCACGATCTTATCCAGATGTCAGAGATATGATTTTCATCGTATCACGGCAGCAACGATCAAGAAGCAGCTATCAGATCTGATGGAACAAGAACATGTTGATACAGAAGATAAGGCGTTGGAATATGTGGCACGAATGGCAGACGGTTCCATGCGTGATGCGTTGAGTTTGCTAGACCAGTGTATTGCATTTTATCTGGGTGAGAAATTAACATATGATAATGTTTTGGAAGTGCTGGGAACTGTTGATATTCAAGTGTATAGTAATTTGTTGGACATGATTCTTTCGCAGGATATCAATGGCGTGATGGATCTTCTGGAAGATGTGGCGAGACAGGGAAGAGAATGGTCACAATTTATTACAGATTTCCTATGGTATTTAAGGAATCTGCTCTTAGTCGGTCAAGGAAATGCTGCAGAGGAGGCATTGGAAGTATCAACAGATCAGTTGAAATTGCTGCAGGAGAAAGCACAGCAGGTGGAAGAAAACACACTGATCCGTTATATCAGAATCTTATCTGAATTGTTAGAGCGTATACGTTATGCGACATCCAAGAGAGTCCTTGTGGAAGTTGAGATGATGAAGATGTGCAGGCCACAGATGGAAGCAGACACAAACAGTCTGGCCGACAGGGTGAGACAGTTAGAACAGCAGTTAGAACAGTTGCTACAGTCAGGAATTCCAGTACAGCAGGCGGCACAAGCAGGACAAAATCAAATAGCACTGCAACAGGAAGTAAAATCAGAACAAGATCCTGTCGAACAGTTAAATGAGAAGTTTCCACCAGCAAAAGTTGAGGAACTTATAGAACTTGTGAATCACTGGAGAGATGTCAAACGCAATCTGTCACCACAGATGAAGTATTGTTTACAGAGAGCAACACTTTCGGTCAACGAAGAAGGAACTGCGTTAAGAGTACTGTTCCCAAAAGAAATGAACGTGGAAAGTGGATATTTCTTAGAGGAACCAGAGCGTATTGAACAGCTTAAGCAGGAATTATCAAGACAGTCTGGCAGAGATGTCGAACTGGAAGTTAGTGTGATGAATACAGATAATGATGACAGTGATATGATCAATTTAGACTGCATTCATATGGATGTAAAAATAGAAGATTAAAATGAAACTTATAAAAATGAATTTTCAGGAGGAATGAACAATGGCAAAAAGAGTGGTGGATTTCCAGGTATGGGTGGAAATATGAATCAGCTGATGAAACAGGCACAGAAGATGCAGAAACAGATGGAGGAAACAACAAAAGCGTTAGAAGAATCCACATATGAAGCAACAGCAGGCGGTGGAGTCGTAAAAGTTGTTGTATCTGGTAAAAAAGAAGTAGTTTCTGTACATTTAGAAGAAGAAGTTGTAGATCCAGATGACGTTGAAATGTTAGAAGATCTGATCGTAGCTGCTACAAATGAAGCACTTCGTAAGATGGAAGAAGATTCTCAGGAGAAGATGGGAAAAGTCACTGGTGGATTAGGAGGAATGGGTGGAGGATTCCCATTCTAGATAGAGTGAGAGACTATGGATTATTACAGTAATCAGATCACACAGTTGATCGAAGAACTTGGGAAACTCCCCGGAATTGGACCTAAATCCGCAGGAAGACTGGCATTTCACATTATCAATATGCCACAGGATCAGGTGCAGAAATTGTCAGATACGATCATTTCCGCAAAGACTAATGTACATTATTGCAAAGAATGTTGTACACTGACAGACAATGAGATCTGTCCGATCTGTGCGAGCGACAAGCGTGATCACAGCACGATCATGGTCGTTGAGAACACGAGGGACTTAATGGCGTATGAGAAAACAGGAAAATACGAAGGTGTTTACCATGTTCTCCATGGAGCAATTTCTCCGATGCTTGGAATTGGTCCAGATGATATTCGTCTGAAAGAGCTGATGGCGAGACTGCAGGGAGATGTCAAAGAATTGATCATAGCAACAAACTCCAGTCTGGAAGGTGAGACAACAGCGATGTATATCAGCAAACTTGTCAAACCAACAGGTATCAAAGTCAGTAAGATCGCAAGCGGAGTTCCGGTTGGAGGAGATCTATCCCAGGGCACCACAAATCCGGCCCCGTGGGCGCAGAACACCGAATCTGCCGGGTTGTCGAGGTCGTGTTCCGGCTCATAGCCCGCGGCCTCGATGACCTCTGCTGCATTGTGGCAGGGACGGTAGCCGTCCAGCGTCAGGGTCAGGTGTCCCCTGCCCCGGGTGTAGCCCACCACCTCCATGGGGTAGCTGCGCATGGTGGAGGCCGGTGCGGTGCCGGTGAGCAGGGTGGTATCCCCGTCAGCGCCGGTCTCGGGCGGGTCAAAGCTGCCGCCCATGTTCTGGATATCGTTCATGGCGCGCCCCACGTTGTCAGAGGGCAGCTCCAGCCGGAAGGCATACCACGGCTCCAGCAGCTGGGTCTTGTGGATCTGGTCTGCCATCATCAGGCCCTGCCGGACGGCGCGGTAGGTCGCCTGCCGGAAGTCGCCGCCCTCGGTGTGTTTGAGGTGGGCGCGGCCCGCAATAAGGGTGATCTTCACATCGGTCAAAGGTGCCCCGATGAGCACGCCCAGATGCTGCTTTTCCTCAAGGTGAGTCAGCACCAGCCGCTGCCAGTTCTTGTCCAGCACCTCTTCCCGGCAGTCGGCGGCAAACTGCATTCCGCTGCCCCGGGGCAGCGGTTCCAGCTTGAGGTGGACTTCCGCATAGTGGCGCAGAGGCTCGTAGTGGCCCACACCCTCCATGGCTTCGGTGATGGTCTCCTTATACAGGATGCCGCCGGGTCCGAAGCTGACCTCCAGCCCGTACCGCTCAGCCAGCAGGCTTTTCAGCACCTCCAGCTGGACCTCGCCCATCAGCTGGACATGGATCTCGCCCAGGGTCTCGTTCCAGACCACATGGAGCTGGGGCTCCTCTTCTTCCAGCCGATGGAGCTTTCCCAGCGCGGCGTGCACATCCGCGCCCTCGGGCAGCAGCACCTGATAGCTCAGCACCGGCTCCAGCACCGGCAGGTCACTGTCCCGTTCCGCCCCCAGACCCTCGCCCGGGCGGGCTTTGGTCAGGCCGGTAACGGCGCACACCTGGCCGGGGCCGATGCACTCCGCCAGCGTGAACTTTGCGCCGGAGTAGAGCCGCAGCTGGTTGGCCTTTTCGGCCCATGGCTCCCCGTCGGCTTCTCCGGTGAGCTGTGCTTTCACCTTGAGCACACCGCCGGTCACCCGCAGCCAGGTCAGGCGGTTTCCCTGCTCATCCTGGCTCACCTTGAACACCTTGGCCCCGAAGGCTTCCAGCGCGGGGGCCCGGCGGGTATAGCGGTCAAGGCCCTCCACCAGCGTATCCACCCCCTGCAGCTTCAGGGCTGAGCCAAACCAGCAGGGAAACACATGCCGCCGGGCAATGGCGGGGATGAGGTCGGTATCGGTCAGGATTCCCCGGTCCAGCATTGCCTCCATCAGCCGCTCATCGCAGAGAGCCAACGCCTCGTCCCGGTCGGCCTGCTCTGCCCCGAAATCCACAAAGCCATCCCCAACCGACGGTTCAGCTGGGTCAGAAGCGCTTCCCTGCCCGGGCCGGGCAGGTCCATCTTGTTCACGAACACAAAGGTGGGGATGTGGTACCGCCGCAGCAGCCGCCAGAGCGTCTCGGTATGGCTCTGCACGCCGTCGGTGCCGCTGACGACCAGCACCGCATAATCCAGCACCTGCAGTGTCCGCTCGGTCTCCGTGGAAAAATCCACATGGCCCGGGGTGTCCAGCAGGGTAAAATCGGTATTGCCCGCTGTGAAGAGGGCCTGCTTGGAGAAAATGGTAATGCCGCGCGCCTTTTCCAGCGCGTCGGTGTCCAGAAAAGCATCCTTATGGTCCACCCGGCCCAGCTTGCGGATGGTGCCGGTGCCGTAGAGCAGGGCCTCGGAAAGGGTGGTCTTGCCGCTGTCCACATGGGCCAGAATGCCGATGACCAGCTGCTTGTGCTCTTGTTCCATGCCGCGGCCCCCTTACAGTGCGCTGGCGATCAGCGCAGCAGCGACCAGCGGCAGGCCCAGCACCAGATTGGAGAGCAGGCTGCAATAGGTGCGCTCCTCAGGTTCCAGCTCCTCAAAGGAGACGATCTTTTCATCCGCATAGTCGATGATGGAGCGGGTGGAATGGATCTTTTTCTGCCGCTTGCCCATCCCCTTGAACTCCTCCAGCAGGTGGTGGATGGTCACGCCGTCCAGCCGCAGGTAGTCCACCCAGGCCCAGATGAGCAGCACCACGCCGCACAGAAAGCCCGGGGCCTCCCAGATGGTAAACGTGCCATCGCTGACATAGCGCTGCCACAGCAGCATCAGCACGGCCACAATGGAGGTGCGGGTCACGGTCTTATATAAAATGGGGTGGAACATGTAGCGTTTGTACATCGAGGTCAGTTTCTTCATGGTGCGCTCCTTATTGATACAGATACACTTTATTGTATCATGTTTTTGTGAAAAAAGATAGCTGTTTTGTGCGCACGGCGTGAACAGTTTCTCTCTTTTGCCTGTTCTTCACAGATATACAGTTCTTTCCATTTTATAGTAATTTTTTCCACATTCTTTTCCCATGAAAGTGTTTGTCACCGTTTTGTTTCCAATTCAGTGCTGCGGCGGATTGACTTCTTTCCAGTAAAGTGCTAAAATATACAGTGGTGCGACTTTTGTCTTTCCTGTGCACTTTTTGGAAAGGCAGACAGTCTCACTGCATTTAGGAAAAGGAAAAACGCGCGGCTCTGTCCGCGCAAGATCTGGGAGGATCATCCAATGAGCTTCAATTTTGATCGCCGCACCTTCCTGAAGGGTGCAGGTGCTGTGGGTGCCGCCAGCCTGCTGGCAGCCTGCGGCGAAAAGTCCAACAACACCGGCAATGGCGCTGCCGCCAGCGGTGCTGCTGCCCCCAACTCCACCGGCGCTACCCCCCTGAAGGAGTTCATCTCCTTTGAGAGCGGCAACCGTGAGCTGGAAAGCTGGAACATGCTGTACAGCCAGAGGGCTGAGGATGCCAACGTGGTCACCAACCTGTGGGACGGCCTGCTGAGCTTTGACTGCTACGGCAAGGTGGTGCCCGCTATCGCTTCCAGCTGGGAGCACAATGAGGATGCCACCGTCTGGACCTTCCACCTGCGGGACGACGTGGACTGGGTGGATTGCAACGGTGAGGTGAAGGCTCACCTGACCAGCAAGGACTTCCTGGTTGGCTTTGAATGGGTGATGAACGCCATCAAGAACGAGGCCAACAACACCTCCATGCCCAACGACACCATTGTGGGTGCTTACGAGTACTACCAGCTGACCAAGGAAGCCGGTGACGCTGCCGCTGACATGACCTATGAGGACATGCTGGCTGCCGGTGTGGGCATCGAAGCTCCGGATGATTACACTCTGGTGTTCACCTGCCCCAACGCCTGCCCCTACTTTGATACCGTTGCTGCCTACACCAGCTTCTACCCCGTGGCTCCCGCTCTGATCGAGGAGCTGGGTATCGATGGCTTCCGTGGCTGCGACAACACCACCATGTGGTACAACGGACCCTATATGGTGGAGGAGTACATCCAGGGCAACACCAAAAGCTACATCCCCAACCCCAACTACTACGATGCTGCCAACGTCAGCCGCTTTGAGCGTTTCACTGTCACCATGATCAGCGACGGTGCCATCAGCCTGCAGCTGTATCAGAACCGCGAGCTGGACGAGGTGGATCTGGGCGAGAGCAGCATCACCACCATTCAGTCCGATCCTTCCAACGAGTACAATCAGCAGCTGTGCGAGAAGCGTGCCAAGAAGTTCAGCTACTGCTTCATCTTCAACTACGACAAAATGAACACCGATGGCACCCCCGATGAGAACTGGAACAAGGCCATTGCCAACAAGGCGTTCCGTCAGTGCTTCTCCAAGGGCATGGTGCTGAACAAGTTCTTCGCCCGTTATAACCCCATCAATCCCCTGAAGTGTGAGAACGACTTCTTCACCATGAAGGGCCTGTGCTACACCTCTGACGGCACCGATTACACCAACCTGGTGGCCAAGGAGATGGGTCTGGACGGCGAGGCTTACGATGGCAAGACCATGAAGCGTCTGCGCGCCAACAACGGCGACATCACCGAGCTGAAGAAGCAGGCCATGGAAGAGCTGAGCGCCATTGGTGTCACCTTCCCTGTCCACTGCTCCTACTACGTTCTGGCCGGCTCCACCTCCGCTCTGGACCACGCCACCGTCCTGAAGCAGTGCTTCACCGACAGCTTCGGCGATGACTTCATCGTGCTGGATGTCAACACCTTCGTGTCCTCCACCATGAAGGAAGTCGTGGCTCCCAAGCTGCAGAGCTTCACCCACATGGGCTGGGGCGCTGACTTCGGCGATCCCATCAACTTCCTGACCCAGATCATCATTCACGATGAAAACGCTTACTACAGCTGCAACATGACCAACATTGCAAGCATTGTGAACAATGGTCCCGCCAGCTACCAGACCGAGCTGGTGGCTGCCTATGAGAAGTTCACCGATCTGGTGAACGAGGCCCGTGCCATCGTTGACGACACCGATGCACGCTATGCCGCATTTGCCAAGGCCGAGGCTTACTTCCTGGACGAGAACCTGATTTTCCCCACCGTCTACGATATCACCTGGTGCCTGACCCACGTCAACGAGTACAGCAAGATCAACGCAATGTATGGTCCCTGCAACTACAAGGCTGTGAACTGGGAGACCAGCGAGGAAGCCTACACCACCGAACAGTACGATGCGTTTGCTGCCGCATTTGACGCAGCCGCTCAGGCCTGATCGAGTTAACCCATAGCAAAAAGCAGAACCGGACGTTTTTGAAGCGTCCGGTTCTGTTTTTTGCTCCCTGACAGCACAAAACCCCGCCGTGCGGGAAAGCTCCCAGCGCGGCGGGGTCATTGTGTTAAAATACAGGAAAGCGGTTCAGCTTACAGCTGGCTTTCATACTCCTTGCGGTAGCCTTCCAGCTCACGCTGGTTGCCATACACAAAGTGGCCGTTTGCAATCTCTTCCCAGACCGGTTTGTCCACGCTGTAATCGTGGATCGAGGGGTCATAGACCAGCAGCTTCTTGTGCTTTTCCAGGCTGGGGTCAGGGATGGGGACCGCGCTCAGCAGGGCTTTGGTGTAGGGATGCAGCGGATGGAGGAACAGCTCCTCCGCCTCAGCCAGCTCCACGATGCGGCCCTTACTGATAACGGCGATACGATCCGAGATGAACCGGACCACCGACAGGTCATGTGCAATGAACAGGTAGGTCAGACCGCGGCTCTTCTTCATCTCGTTGAGCAGGTTCAGCACCTGTGCACGGATGGAGACATCCAGTGCGGAGATGGGCTCATCGGCCACGATGAACTCCGGCTCCATGACCAGAGCACGGGCAATTCCGATGCGCTGGCGCTGGCCGCCCGAGAACTCATGGGGGAAGCGGGAGGCAAACTCCGGCAGCAGGCCGACCTCATGCAGGGCGTTCATCACCTTTTCGTGCAGGTCATCCTGATCCTTGTAGAGATGATGGTTCAGCAGGCCCTCGGCAATGATATACTCCACCTTGGCGCGCTCGTTCAGCGAAGCCATGGGGTCCTGGAAGATCATCTGGATCTTACGGATGACCTCTTTGTCCAGTTCCTTGGAGATCTTGCCGTTGATCTTCTGGCCCTTGAAGAAGATGTCGCCGCTGGAAGTCGGATTGATGCGGCAGATGGCACGGCCAATGGTGGTCTTGCCGGAGCCGGACTCGCCGACCAGCGAGAAGGTCTCGCCCTTATAGATGTCAAAGTTGACATGATCGACAGCAACAAATTTCTTCTTACCGGAGCCAAAGGTGATCTGAAGGTCTTTCAGCTCAATCAGCTTTTCGCGTTCAGCCATTTAAGTTGGCGCCTCCCATCTTTCCCATTTTCTCACGCAGGTTCTGGATGGAGTGCGGCCGCTCGATCTTGGGAGCGCGCGGGTCCAGATACCAGGTCTTTGCGGCGTGGGTCTCGGACACCTGGAAGAACGGAGGCTCTTGCACAAAGTCGATTGCCAGCGCATGCTTGTTGCGGGGCGCAAATGCGTCACCCTTGATCTCATTGAACAGGTTCGGGGGAGTACCATCCACGCTGGGCAGGGCCTCACCCTTGGTGCCCAGCTGCGGCAGAGCCTGCAGCAGAGCCCAGGTGTAGGGGTGCCATGCGTCGTAGAAGATCTCCTCAACAGTGCCGTATTCCACGATCTGGCCGGCATACATCACGGCCACACGGTCTGCCACGTTTGCCACAACGCCCAGGTCATGGGTGATGTAGATAACGGACATGCCCAGCTCCTTCTGCAGGTCGCGGATCAGCTGCAGGATCTGTGCCTGAATGGTCACGTCCAGTGCAGTGGTGGGCTCGTCGCAGATCAGGATCTGCGGGCGGCAGGCCGCTGCAATGGCAATGACGACACGCTGACGCATACCGCCGGAGAACTCGTGGGGGTACTGCTCGTACCGACGCTCGGGGTCGGGGATACCCACCTTGCCCAGCATCTCAATGGCAGCCTTTTTGGCTTCCTCACCCTTCAGACCCTGGTGATGCTCAATGCTCTCCTGGATCTGCTTGCCGATCTTCTTCAGCGGGTTCAGGCTGGTCATAGGATCCTGCATGACCATGGCGATCTTCTTGCCGCGGACACCCAGCCAATCCTTCTCGGTGAACTTGGTCATATCGCGGCCTTCGAACATAATGGAGCCGCCGGTGATCTTACCGTTGGCATCCAGCATACCCACAAAGGTCTTGGTGAATACGGACTTGCCCGAGCCGGACTCGCCCACGATGGCAAGGGTCTCGCCTTCGTACAGGTCCAGCGAGCACTTGCGGATGGCGTTCAGCTTGCGGCCGCGCAGGCTAAAAGTGATCTCCACGTCTTTGGCAGAGATAATCGGTTGTCTATCCATTTACGTCTCTCTCTCCAATCTATCAAACGTGGTTGCGCGGATCAGCCGCATCCGACAAAGCGTTGCCCATGATATAGAAGGAAATGGAAATGATGGACACGATGGATGCAGGGAAAACCAGCAGGTACGGATAATCCAGGAAGAAGCCGCGCACCTTGCTCAGGATCAGGCCCAGAGAAGGCGTGTCGATGCCCAGGCCCAGGCCCAGGTAGGACAGCGTGGATTCCAGATTGATGGTGCCCGGGATGGACAGTGCCATACGCAGGATGATAACGGAGACCAGATACGGCAGGATGTTCTTGGTCAGCACGCGCCACAGCGGGGTGCCCAGGCAGCGGGACGCGAGGTTGTACTCGCGGTCACGGAACATGAACACCATGTTGCGGACACGGCGTGCCATGGAAAGCCAGTTGATGGCGATCATGGAGATGGCCATGATCCAGAAGCTCTGGCCCACCATCAGGGCGATCAGGGTCATATAGATGATATAGGGCACGTTGTCGATCAGGTTGTACAGCTCCGTGAAGAAGCGGTCCAGGCTGCGCACATAGCCCCAGATCAGGCCGAAGATCACGCCCACGATGCTCTCGCCCACGGCAACCACCAGAGCCAGACGGATGGACACCTGGGTGGCGTACCACACCTGGCACCAGTAGTCACGGCCCAGGTTGTCGGTACCGAACCAGTACTCACTGTTGGGCTTGATGAAAGCCTTGCTGGAATCAGAGATCAGGGTAGTGTAGTGATACTTGCCGATGCCCAGCGCAATGAAGGAGAACACCGTCAGCGCCAGGAACAGGATCAGGCAGAAGACAGCGACCTTCTGCTTGAAGAAGTTCTGGATGACAGAACCCCAGTAGGAATAGTTGGAGTAGCCGATGCGTTCAGCTTCTTCCGGGGAATAATCCACAAAGTAGAACAGTTCTTCGGGCTTCTTGCCCTCAAAATCCGATGCCTTAGCCATCAGCGAGCCTCCTCCTTTCCGGTCAGAGTAATACGGGGGTCAACCACCATCATCAGCACATCGCCCAGGAACACGCCCACGATGCCCAGCACGGCGTAGAGGATGACCAGGGTCTGAACGACATTCAGGTCATAGCGCTGGATGGCATCCGTCAGCAGGGGGCCCATGCCGGGAACGGAGAAGAACCGTTCCATCAGCAGGGAGCCGCCCACCGTCAGCAGGATGGACTGGGGGATATACTGCACCATGGGAACCATGGCGTTGCGCAGAACATGCTTGAACATGATCTCGCGGGAGCTCAGGCCCTTGACACGGGCCAGCTTGATATAGTCGCGGGTCAGCTCATCCACCATGTAGCGGCGGGTCCACAGGGCATAGCCTGCAATGGATGCCAGCGAAAGGCAGGTGATGGGCAGCACGCTGGAAGCACTCACATTGCGGGTGGAATACAGCGTGGGGAATCCCAGGTACTTGGAGCCAAAGACCAGCACCAGAGAATACGACACCAGCGACGGGACCGCGTTGACGAACACGGTGTAGGCCGTGCCGATCCAGTCGAATACCTTGTCCTTGAATGCCGCCTGCAGGATGCCCATCAGCACACCGATCACCAGAGAGATGCCGGAGGCGATGAGACCCAGACGCATGGAGATACCAAACTTTTTACCAATGACCTTGACCACCGGGGCACCGTTCTGGATGCGGCGGGAAGTGCCGAAGTCCAGATGCAGCAGGCTGTTGTAGAACTTGACCAGCTGGGTGGGGATGGGATCGGTCAGGCCAGCTGCTTCCAGAGCGGCGGTCTTCTGCTGATCGGTAAACTTCATGAGCTGTTCCTCAGTGAAGTAGTAGTCCGTCGGCAGGCAGCGCATCATCAGGAAAACTGCTGTTGCGATCAGAAAGATTGTGACAAGCGACTGGATCAGCCGCTTAACCGTGTATTTTAACATGTTATCGAACCCTTAACTTTTATTTCTACCCTTTCGGGCGGGGAAACGGGGAACTTAAGCCTTGGTAGCTGCGTCGAATGCAGCGGCGAACTCCTCGTACTGCTCGGTGGTGTAAGCCTCTTCGCTGGTCTCCCAGTTCACAGCCTTGTAGTTGCAGGGACCATACATAGCGTTGATCTTGCTGTACTCGTTGGCGTGGGTCAGAGTCCAGGCCACCTCGAAGTAGCTGGGGCAGGCCAGAACGTTGTTCAGCATGCTAGCCTCAGCCTTTGCAAAGGCAGCGTAGCGGGCATCGGTATCATCAACGATGGCCTTTGCGGTGTTGACCAGATCGGTGAACTCCTCGTAGCAGGCCACCAGATCCTTCTGCCAGTCAGCGGGGCCGGCCTCCACGACCTTGGCGATGTTGGAGTAGTACCAGCTGTAGTAAGCGTTGTCGTCGTGCAGGATCTCCTGACCAACGAAGTTGACGGGATCGCCGAAGTCAGCGCCCCAGCCGTTGATGACGAAGCTCTGCAGCTGAGGATTACGGACTTCCTGGGTGATGGAGGAGACGTAAGTCTTGATGTCCAGCACGATGAAGTCATCGCCGAAGCTGTCGGTGAAGCACTGCTTCAGCACGGTTGCGTTGTCCAGAACGGTGGAGTTGCCGGCGATGATGTAGTAAGCAGCGTGGACAGGGAAGGTGACGCCGATGGCGCTCAGCTCGTCCATTGCCTGCTTCTTCAGGTCAGCGATGTCGCCGTTGTTGGCGCGCAGACGGATCATGGTCTTGCCATCGTATGCTTCCTTGTCGAAGCCCATCTCCTTGGCAACCAGAGTGGTGTACTCCTGGCCCTGGGTGTTGTAGCAGACACCGGGCATGGTGTAGTAGTCGTTCTCGCACTTCAGGGGGTTGATCTTGTTGGTACGTGCATACCAGTTGGTCAGCTCCAGACCCTTGTAGAAGCACTGACGGAATGCCTTGTTTGCAATGGCCTTGTTCCAGTTGTCATCGGGGGTGCCGTCCTCGTTGTTCTTCTGATAGTTGAAGTGCATCTGGTAGCTGAACTTCTTGGGGCGCTTCTCGCACAGCTGAGCATTGTACTCGCTGTTGGGATCAGCCTGGATGGTGGTCAGGGTGCTCTCGCCCACATCCATCTCGTCCAGCTCACGGTTCTGGTACAGCTGGAAAGTGACGGTGCCGTCGCTGATCATGGTGACGGTGAAGCGGTCGAAGCGGGACACATCGTTTGCACCAAAGTAGTTGGGGTTGGGGATGTAGCTCTTGGTGTTCTGGCTGATGAACTCCTCCACCACATAGGGACCATTGTACCACATGTTGGTGTAATCGCAGGCACGGAAGCCCTCAACGCCCAGCTCGTTGATCAGATCCTCAGAGGCGGGGTAGAAGCTGGTGTAGGCAGCAACGGTATCGAAGTAGGGGCAGGGGTCCTTGCAGGTGAAGACCAGGGTGTAATCATCCGGAGCCTCAACGCCCACGCCTGCGTCCAGCATATCCTGGTAGGTCAGCTCGGCAGCAGCATCGCCCATATCGCTGGTCTTCTGATAGTAATCAGCAGCACCGGTCAGGGTCTCGTTGGGCATGGAGGTGTTGTTGGCCTGGTTCTTGGCTGCGTTCAGCACCCACTCCAGACCCACGAGGAAGTCCTTGCTGGTCAGGTGAGCCTTGACTTCGCCGTTCACATCCACCCAGTCCACATCGTCACGGAGGTTGAAGGTCCAAACGGAAGAGTCCTCATTGTGGCTCCACTCCTTGGCCACGGAAGGCACGGCCTTGCCGTAGCAGTCAAAGCTCAGCAGGCCTTCCCACAGGTTGGTGGTGACATTCATGTCGGAAGCCATCTGGCTGTACAGCATGTTCCAGCTCTCCAGCTCACGGTTGGTGCTCTCCCAGGAGATGAACTCCTTCAGCGGGGTAGCGCCAGTGGTGTTGGGAGCGCTGGTAGCACCAGAGGAAGCAGCAGTGGAGCTGCTGCCGGAGTTGCCGCCGCAGGCGGCCAGAATGCCGGCGGCACCAACGACACCGGAAGCCTTCAGAAAGCTGCGGCGGCTGATTGCATGAGACTCGTAGTTGTTGTTCATTGTGTTTTCCTCCCTATAATAATTCCGTGCTTCAGTGCATGGTGCAGGGCGGGATGTCCTGCTGTTTTCCCACTATTCTGCGGAGGTTTTTTGAATCCTGTATTGCCAGGGAATACAAAAGAGCGCAGAAACAGACCCCTCTGTCTGCACCTGTGCTCCTCCCGCAAAACCTTAACACGTCATATATTGTACCATTGAAATAAAAAGATGTCAATGGAGCACACACAGCTTTTTCTTCAAAAAGCAAAGTCTGCCGCGCAAAAACGATGAAATATATTTGCTTTTGCATGGTAAAGCGTGCAGGAAATTTAACAGACAATGCCACAGACAAAACAACCGGAATTGTTCTCGTCAAAAAGACACTGTATTTTTGCTTTATATTCTAAAAGAGCAGGCGCTCCACGCTTTGCGAAGAGCTCCTGCTATTGGAAAACCGAATTATTAAAACAAGTCACCGGGCCAGTGTGCTCTGGATCTTTGCAAAATCCTCCAGCGTCAGGGCCTCAGGACGGATGCGGGCATCGAAACCGGCGGCTTCAATGGCAGCGGTCACGGCATCCTTGGGCATCCCCAGGCCGCTGGCAATGGCATTGGCGGCAGTTTTGCGCCGCTGGCCAAAGGCCGCGCGGACAAGGGCAAAGTAGCCCTCCTCGTCCTCCACCTGCACGGCGGGGGTGGGGCGGATCTCCATCCGCACCACAGCGCTGGTCACCTTGGGGGCCGGGTAAAAGCTGCCCGGGGCGGCGGTGAACATCATCTTAGAGGTCGCGTAATAGCTCACCGCGCAGCTGATGGCGCTGGAGGCCCGGGTGCCCGGTGCGGCGGCCAGACGATCGGCAGCTTCCTTCTGCACCATCACGGTCAGGCTCTCGATGGGCAGGCGGTCGCCCAGCAGCTTCATCACAATGGGGCTTGTGATATAGTAGGGCAGGTTGGCGCAGACCGCCACCGGCATCCCGGGGAACTCCTGCGCAATCAGGGCTTTCAGATCCACCTTGAGCACATCCTGCAGCACCAGCTTGAAATTGTTCACACCGGCCATGGTCTCGGCCAGCAGGGGCGGCAGGCGCTCGTCCACCTCGATGGAGACCACCTTTGCCGCCCGCTTTGCCAGCTCCCGGGTCAGCACGCCGATGCCGGGGCCGATCTCGAGCACGCCGTAGCGCTTGTCCACGCCGCTGGCATCCACGATCTTGGGGGGCAGGCCTGGGTTGACGATGAAGTTCTGGCCAAAGCCCTTGGAAAGGGCAAAATCATATTTTTCGCACAGGGCGCGCACATAAGACAGGTCGGTCAGTTCGGGCATGGCTCTATCCTTTCTTTTCCAAAATAACCCTCTCGGTCTCGCTTCGCTCGCCAGCTCCCCAAAAGGGGAGCTTTTGACAAAACCGCAAACTTTGCATGAATTGCCAAGACCTCGCCCTTCGGGAGAGGTGGCAGCGCGTCAGCGCTGACGGAGAGGGTTGTTCTCTTATTCTTGACTACTGGATGCAGTGCTCTCCCCTGCTGCTTCACTTTCGGCGGGCGCAGTCTCTGCCGGAGTGCTCTCGGCAGATGCAGCCTCAGCGTCCCCTTCCGCCACGCTCTCAGCGGCGCTGTCTGCAGCTTCACTGGAGGCAGCCTCGTTGACACCGCTCACGGTGGTGGTGCCGCTCATCTGCTGGGCAGTGCTCACGGCACGCTGGATCTGGGGATCGTTCTCCACAGTGTAATCATAGTATGCGGTCTGCTCGTCCGCAGTCAGGGGACGCTCCACATCCACGGTCAGGCCGGTGCCGTCAAAGCAGCTGCCATCGCCGCAGACCAGCTTTGCCACGGTGACCACCACGGCACTGCCATCGGACAGGCGCTGGGGGCTGCTCTGGATGGTGCCCTTGCCCTGGGTGGTGGTGCCCACCAGACGGGCACCATTCAGGGTGCGCAGGCTGCTGGCAAAGAGCTCCGCAGCGCTGGCAGTGCTTCCGTTGACCAGGCAGACAACGGGCAGGCCGATCTGGGATTCGCTGGTGCTGGTGCCCAGCAGGGTCTGGGTGCCGTTCTTGTCCTCAGCAAAGGCCAGCGTGCCCTCCGGGGCGATCAGGTCGATGCACTGGATGGCATCGTCCAGCAGGCCGCCGCCGTTATCACGCAGGTCAAACACCAGGCTGCCTGCGCCGCTGGCGCTCAGGCTGCGGATGGCGTAATCCAGCTCGCTGGGGGTGGTGGAATCAAACTGGCGGATCCGGATGTAGCCCACATTGCCCTGCACCATCTGGTAATCCACGGTGGTGGAGCTGTAGCCGGAGTGGGTCAGGTCAGCGGTATGCTCGGAGGCCTCACTGTCCAGCCAGGTCACATTGACGGTGGTGCCGCTCTCGCCGCGCAGGCGGGTCTGGATGGCATCCACGCTGCTCATGCTCTTGACATCGGTGCCGTCCACAGCGGTGATGTAGTTGCCGACCTGAATGCCGGCCTCCTTGGCGGGGGATTCATCGTAGACCTTGATGACCTTGGCATAGCCGGACTGATCCACAGCCAACTCCACGCCGATGCCGATCAGGGTGCCGTTCTGGGTGTTCATCAGCTCCGTATAGGCGGTGGCGCTGAAATAGCGGGCGTACTTATCGCCGGTGCCCAGCAGGTAGCCAGCCGTCAGGCGGTCGTAGAGGGTGGTCTCATCGATGGGATAGTAATCGTTGCTGCGGACATAGCGGTCCACCTCAGCGATCTTGTTGTACATGCTTTCCTTTTCCTTCACGCTGGAAACGGTGCTGTCAAACAGGCGCATCGCCACCAGCATGGTAATGGAAAAGGTAACGGTCATGGCCAGGATGACGATGCTGACCGCCATGCCGACCGATATCTTACGGTTCATCTTTTTCCCTCCTCTGTCAGACCAGCAGCATCATAACCACGCTGCCCAGCATGGAAAGTGCAAAGATCCCTGCCAGGATCAGACAGCCCACGCGCAGGATGCGCTTGCGTTTTTCTTCCTTCATAAGCCCTGACGGCCTCCTTTGATACAATGCAGATTATTTCATGGGGATATAACCACGGGGGTTGACGGCATTGGCCTTGGAGCCGCCCTTCCAGACCTCCAGATGGAGGTGGTTGCCGGTAGAGTTGCCCGTGCTGCCCACATAACCGATGATCTCACCCTGCTGGACATACTTGCCCGCCGAGGTGGCGACCGACCGCATGTGGCCGTACAGGGTGCTGTACTGGTTGCCATCGGACATTTTGCCGTGGTAGATGATGACATAGTTGCCGTAGCCGCCGCTGGACCAGCCCGCCACCTGCACATAACCGCTGGCGGCTGCATAGATGGGCGTGCCGCCCGGGGCGGCAAAGTCGGTACCGGCGTGGAGCTTGTTGACCCCCGTAACGGGGTTCTTGCGCCAGCCGTACTCACTGGAAATGCGGCTATAGCTCTTGAGCGGGCAGATGAAGCCGGTAAAGCTCAAAGTGGGCTTGGAGGCAGCGGCCGCAGCGATCATCTTCTGGATCTGCTTCTTGACCGCCTCATAGTTCATCTCATCCGATTCGATGGCAGCCTGCGCGTCCTTCTGGGCCTGCTGCGCCTCGGCAGCGCTCATCCGGGCGGCGGCCACGCTGGAGTTGAGCTCGTTCTGCTTGGCACGCATCTGGCTGTTCTGGGCATCCAGATCTGCCTTTTTGCTTTGCAGCTCGCTGCGCTGGGATTCCAGCGTCAGCTTATCGCTTTCCAGCGCTTCCTTGGCGTTCTTCATGTTGTCCAGGATCTCGGTGTCCTTGATGGAGATGTCCTGCATGACCTCGTTGAAGGTCAGCAGCTCATACAGGTCGTTCACCGCGGACAGCATGGCAACGCTGCCGCCGTCCCGCAGCTCCTGCATGGCGGCCATGTGCTGCTTGAAATCCCCCCACTGGTCGGCGATCTCCGCTTCTTTTTCGGTGATCTGCTGCTCCTTGGCGGCGATCTCCTGTTCCTTCAGGCCGATGCTGTTCTGCACCTCGGCGATCTGGCCCTTCAGCACGCTGATCTGGCTCTGGACCACCGTGACCTTTTCCTTCAGCTCCGATTCCAGCGCCTTGGCGGCCTGCTCCTTCTTTTTTGCATTGGACAGTTCCTTTTTGTGCTGTACAATGGACTGGGAGAGCTTATCCAGCTTGTTCTGCAGGCTGGACATGCTGGTAGCCGCCGTGGCCGGGTAGACCGAAACGCTCAGCAGCAGGCAGGCCGCTGCCAGAAACAGGCTGGCGGCGCGCATGGCCCGGCTGTGCCCGGGGGCGGGCTTTGCGTGGGTGGGGGTATACATGAGGTGCAGGCGGAAGCCCGCAGAGTGTTTTGCTTGTTTCACAGAGAAGGCTCCTTTCGCTTACACATTCAGATGCTTGCGGATGGAGAACATGCTGCCCAGCGCACCCACCAGCGCACCACCGGCCAGACTGTACGTCAGGATGGTGGGCCAGACGGCATCCACAGGCACCATGGCGGTGCCCATGAGCAGCTGCCACAACCCGCCCAGCGTGCTGGAGGCCTGCACGATGTAGGCATAGCCGAAGATACCGGCTACCGAGGTGATGGCACCGGAGATCAGGCCCATGGTCAGGCCCTCTACAAAAAAGGGCAGGGTGACAAGGTGGTTGGTCGCGCCCACATACTTCATGATCTCGATCTCACGGCGGCGGGCAAAAACGCTCAGGCGGATGGTGCTGCCCACCGTGATGATGCTGACCGCCATCAACACCAGGATCACGATCTGGCCCACCTTGGTCACGGCCTGCTGGACCTCCACAAAGGTCTGAGTCATCTCAATGGGGGCGGTAACGCTGTACACGCCCGGAATGCTCTGGAAGTTCTGGCTCATGGTCTGCATCTGGCTCAGGTCTGCCAGAGAGACACGGTAGTTGGCCTTGAAGGGGTTATCATTCTCAAATTCGTCCAGCAGGACGGCGTAATCCGCCATGTACCCACGGTACTGGTTGAGCACATCCTCCTTGGACATGTACTGCACCCGGCTCACGCCCGGGGTGGCAGTGATGCGCTCCCCTACCGACTGGATGGTGGCATCGTCGGCTTCGGGGTCCACATAGACCACCATCTCGTTCTGCTGGCCCAGATAGTTCACCATGCTGTTCACATTGACTTCCGCCAGCGTGGCAAAGGTGTTCAGGGTCATACAGACGCTCAGGGAGGCGATGCAGGCAATGGTCATGGCCCAATGCTTGCCCAGGTTGCGCACGCCGCGCACCACAAGGAAACCGAACGTAGAAGGCTTCATCATACCAGCGACACCTCCATTTCCAGTTCCTTCGGGTCTACGGGTGGGTGGGGGATCATGGAGCCCGTGGGCACATCCGAGATGATGTGTCCGCCGGACAGGGTGACCACGCGGCGGTCAAAGTGACGGACCAGCTCGTGCTCATGGGTGACCACCAGCACAGTGATGCCCATCTCGCTGACACGCTCCAGCAGCTCCATCATCTCAAGGCTCAGCTCGGGGTCGATGTTGCCGGTGGGCTCGTCTGCAATCACCAGCTTGGGGGCGTGGGCCAGGGCGCGGGCCACAGCCACACGCTGCTGCTCACCGCCGGAGAGCAGGTCGGGGTAGACCTTTGCCTTGTCCTCCAGGTGGACAAGCTCCAGCATGTAATTCACGCGCTCCTTGATCTGCTTGTGCCCGATGTTGGTAACATGCATGGCAAAGGCAATGTTCTCGTAAACGGTCATGGTGGGGATGAGCCGGAAATCCTGAAAGATAATGCCCATCTGACGGCGCAGGTAGGGGATCTTGCGGCGGCGCAGGCGGGCAACATCCTGCCCGTTCACCAGCACGCGGCCCTCGGTGGGGGTCTCCTCGCGCAGGATCAGCTTGAGCAGGGTGGATTTGCCCGCGCCTGAGTGACCCAGCAGAAAAACAAACTCGCCGTCATCCACATGGAAGTTGACATCCTCCAGGGCAGGCTTTGCGTTGTGCTTGTACTGCTTTGAAACGTGTTCAAAATCTATCATGCATTTTTCGCTCCCAATAATTTTCTCCAAACCAAAAAGAACCGGCCAGCATCGGTTTCGAGCGGCCGGTTCTGCGCCGACGGCTTTGCGCCGCAAGCGTTTGCTTAATATTTGGCCGGGTTGTTGGACAGGTACTTCTTGACCATCAACGCCACCTTAAAGACGATGGCATCGTCGAACTCACGCAGATCCAGACCGGTCAGTTTTTTGATCTTTTCCAGACGATACACCAGCGTGTTGCGGTGGACAAACAGGCCACGGCTGGTCTCAGACACATTCAAGTTGTTCTCGAAGAAGCGCTGGATGGTGAACAGGGTCTCCTGATCCAGGCTCTCGATGCTGCCCTGCTTGAACACCTCGCGCAGGAACATCTCGCAGACAGTGGTGGGCAGCTGGTAGATCAGGCGGGCAATGCCAAGGTTGTCGTAGCGGATGATCTGCTTCTCGGTGTCGAACACCTTGCTGACCTCCATGGCGATCTGGGCTTCCTTGAAGGAGGTAGCCAGATCCTTCACGTTGGAGATGGGGGTGCCGATGCCGACCACAGCCTTGATGTAATGCTCACCGGACAGGGTGTCCACGATGCTGGCAGCCAGCTTCTCCATATCGGTGCGGTCGATGCCCTTGCGGATCTCCTTGACCAGCACGGTGTCGGTCTCGCTGATATTGAACACAAAGTCCTTCTGCTTGTCCGGGAACAGGCTGCTGACCACATCGTAAGCGGAGATGTCGCCGCCGGAGGTCACGCGCACAATGAACACCACACGGGAAACATCGGTGGCAAAGTGCAGCTCACGGGCCTTGGCGTAGATATCGCCGGGCAGGATGTTGTCCAGCACCACGTTCTTGATGAAGTTGGCTTTGTCGAACTTTTCATCGTGGTACTGCTTGATGCTCTGCAGACTGATGGAGAGCAGGGCCGCAAACTGGCCCGCAGTCTCGTCCGCGCCTTCCACAAACACGGCATAGTCGTTATGCTTTGCGCTGGAGAACTGCTGATAGGTGTAGCCATCCCGCACAAAGCGGTCACCGGCCGTCAGGCGCTCTGCCATAAAGCCCTCGCGCACCTCTCCGATCAGGTTCAGCTCCGAGCAGGAGATCACAGCGCCGGTCTCATCCACCACACCGACCACACGATCGATGGCGTCTTTCATCTGGTAGATCACGTTCTGGAATACTCTATTGGCCATAAATGGATACCCCTTTTCCTCTTTTGTGCAAGCCGCAGGGGCGAGATTGTCGTTTTTAACAATTTCGCCGCTTTACATTATCTATTTTACACAAAAGAATTTACTTTTGCAACATATTTCACCAAAATATTTTTGACTTTCTTGGTGAAATTATCTTTCAGGGGTATTTTCAGGCCCAAAAAGCACTGTTTTGCGTGGTTCTTGTGAATATTTTACCGGCAAAATGTGATGTTTTTTTGAAAATCAGGTGAAAAGCAGTCAGGCTCCGGTGGTAATTGCTGTCACTTCCTCCGCAGAAAGCTCCCGCCACTGCCCCGGTGCAAGGGCCGGGTCCAGCGCAAGCCCGCCGATGGCATCCCGGTGCAGGGCGTTCACACCCGCGCCGTACACACCGAACATCCGCTTGATCTGGTGGTACACCCCCTGCCTGAGCCTGACTTTCACGGTCAGGCCGTCCGGGGTCAGGGCTTCCACCTCTGCCGGGGAGAGGGCGGTGCCATCCGCCAGCGTCACGCCCTCGGCAAAGCCCCTGCGCATCTCCTCGGTCAGCGGTGTGTCAATGACCACCGTATAGGTCTTGGAGACATGGCGCTTCGGGGCAAGGATCTCGTGGGCGAAGCCGCCGTCATCCGTCAGCAGAACAAAGCCGGTGCTGGTCTTGTCCAGCCGGCCGGCCGGGAACAGCTCCCGCCGGGGGTAGGCATCCCCGATCAGATCCACCACGGTGGTATCCCGCTTGTCGGTGGAAGCGCTCACCACACCCTCAGGCTTGTTGAGCATCAGGTAGACGAACTGCTGGTAAGCAAGCGGCGCACCGTCCACCGCCACGCTGTCCCCTTCCCTGAGCTGGGTGTCCCCCTTTTTGCACACCGCGCCGTTCACCGTCACCCGTCCCCTGCTCAGCAGGGTCTTTGCCTCGCTCCGGGTGCATTGGGCTGTCTCGGCCCAGATATTTGTCTAGTCGCATAGGTTCTCCTTTTCCGGTTATAGCAAAGCTGCGCCCTGCCCAAAGGCGGAGCGCAGCGATAGATTTTGCAGTTCAGTGGACCGGGAGTTTCTCCGAGGACCGTCCGCTGGGGTGGGACCCTGCTGCCGCAGGCAGTAGGGCGGGCGATGGAATGGCCCGAGCCGTGTCCGAGGAGAAAGCTACCGGGCCACACCCTTAAACGCTCAGAGAAGCGTGCTGTTCCACAGCATCGGGGTTGGCATCAAAGATGGGCTGGAGCACATTTGCAATGAACTCCTCCACCTGCTGGGGTGCACGGCCCACAAAGTTTTCGGGCACCAGACCGGCCACGATCTCCTCCTTGGTCAGGCCAAAGGCGGGGTCAGCGGCAACGCGGTCCACCATATCGTTGGGCAGGCCCTCTTCCTTGACCTGCTTGCCGGCGGCAATGGCGTGCTGGCGCAGGCGCTCGTGGAGCTCCTGACGGTTGCCGCCCTTTTCCACAGCCTGCATCATAATGTTCTCGCTGGCCATGAAGGGCAGCTCTGCCATCAGGCGGCTGCGCACCACTTTGGGGTAGACCACGATGCCGTCGGTGACATTGAGCATGATGTTCAGGATGGCATCGGCAGCCAGGAAGCCCTCAGCCATGGCAACACGCTTGTTGGCGCTGTCGTCCAGAGTGCGCTCAAACCACTGGGTGCCGGTGGTGAAGCTGGGGTTCAGCACATCCACCATCAGGTAGCGGCTCAGGGCGCAGATGCGCTCACACCGCATGGGGTTGCGCTTGTAAGGCATGGCGGAGGAACCGATCTGGTTCTTCTCAAAAGGTTCTTCCATCTCCTTGAAGTTGGCCAGCAGGCGCAGGTCGGTGGCAAATTTCATGCAGCTCTGGGCAATGCCTGCCAGAGCGTTCAGGATAAAGGCATCCACCTTGCGGCTGTAGGTCTGGCCGGACACGGGGATCACGGCATCCGGGGCAAAGCCCATCTCCTTGGCAATGGAAGCATCCACAGCGCGGATCTTGTCTGCATCGCCCTTGAACAGCTCCATAAAGGAAGCTTGGGTGCCGGTGGTGCCCTTGACACCGCGCAGCTGCAGGGTGGCAAGGCGATGGTCGATCTCGGCAAGATCCATCACCAGCTCGTTGGCCCACAGGGTGGCACGCTTGCCCACGGTGGTGGGCTGTGCAGGCTGGCAGTGGGTATAGGCCATGCAGGGCATGTCCTTGTACTCCTCAGCAAAGCGGGAGAGCTTTGCCAGCACACCGATCAGCTTTTTGCGAATGAGTTCCAGGCCCTGCCGCATCACGATGATATCGGTGTTATCGCCCACATAGCAGCTGGTGGCACCCAGATGGATGATGCCGGCTGCCTTGGGGCACTGCTGGCCGTAGGCGTAAACGTGGCTCATCACATCATGGCGCACCAGCTTCTCGCGCGCAATGGCGACCTCGTAGTTGATATCGTCCACATGGGCTTCCAGCTCGGCCACCATTTCGGGGGTGATATTGGTCAGGCCCTGCTCCATCTCGGCCCGGGCCAGCGCCACCCACAGGCGGCGCCAGGTGCGGAACTTGTTGTCATCCGAGAAGATGTACTGCATCTCATCGGAAGAATAACGGGTAGAGAAGGGGCTGATATAACGATCATGCTGTGACATTGGTTGTTTCCTCCTGAAAGTAACTCCCCAGCCGCCTTCCGGCGACAGCCCCCTCGAAGAGGGGGCCTTTCAGCCTCCCTCGGAGAGGAAGGTGGCATCGCGTCAGCGATGACGGAAGGAGTTTTTCTCTATTCTACCATCAAACCTTGAAATAGTCTACGCCGCCCTCAAAGATCGGCTGATATTTATCGCCGGTGACGTTCTTGTACAGGTACTCGCCGCTGCGCTCCGAGTGGCCCATCTTGCCGAACACACGGCCGTCCGGGCTGGTGATGCCCTCAATGGCCAGCAGAGAGCCGTTGGGGTTGTAGCGCTGATCCATGGTGGGCTCGCCCTCCAGATCAACATACTGGGTAGCCACCTGGCCGTTGGCAACCAGCTGATCCAGCACATTCTGGGGTGCCACAAAGCGGCCCTCGCCGTGGCTGATGGCGATCTCGTACTCGCTGCCTGCATCGCAATGGGACAGCCAGGGGCTGCCGGTGGAAGCAACGCGGGTGCGCACCAGCATGCTCTGGTGGCGGCCGATGGTGTTGAAGGTCAGGGTCGGGTCATAGGCCGTGATGGGGCGGATATCGCCGTAGGGCACCAGACCCAGCTTGATCAGGGCCTGGAAGCCGTTGCAGATGCCCAGCATCAGGCCGTCGCGGTGCTGCAGCAGGTCGCGGACCGCCTCGGTAACCGCAGGGCTGCGGAAGAAGGAGGCGATGAACTTGGCGCTGCCGTCCGGCTCGTCGCCGCCGGAGAAGCCGCCGGGCAGCATCACGATCTGGCTCTCGCCAATGGCCTTGACCAGTGCCTCGCAGCTGGCGGTAACGTCCGCCGGGGTCAGGTTGCGGATGACCAGGATCTCAGGGTCAGCACCGGCGCGGGCAAAGGCCCTGGCGGTGTCGTACTCACAGTTGGTACCGGGGAACACGGGGATGATCACCTTGGGCTTTGCCACACCGATCTTGGGGGCAGCAGGGGCGTTCAGCTTGCCGTTGATCTTTTCCACAGTGGGGCCTGCCTTGCGGTAAGGGTACACAGGCTCCAGCTTGCTTTCCCAGATCTCCTGCAGCTCTGCCATATCCAGCGTCTCACCGCAGCTTTCAAAGGTATACTCCCTGGTGGTCTCGCCCAGCAGCTCGCCTGCGGGGGAATCAGAGACCATTTCCAGCACGATGGAGCCGTACATGGGCTCAAACATCCGGTGGGTGGGCATATCAGCGCGCATCTTGAAGCCGATGCGGTTGCCCAGGCCCATCTTGAACAGGGCCTCGGCAATGCCGCCGTAGCCCACGGCGCAGGCAGATGCCACCATGCCCTCTTCGATCATCTGCTCCACGATCTTGTAGTTTGCCTTCAGGGAGAAGAAGTTGGGGCAGCCGGTCTCGGGGTCCAGAATGGGCCGGATGAGGACAACAGTGCTCTCGGGCTTCTTGAACTCGGTGGAGACCACCTTGCTGGCCTTGCCGATGGCAGTGGCAAAGGAGACCAGCGTGGGGGGCACATCCAGCTGCTCGAAGGAGCCGGACATGCTGTCCTTGCCGCCGATGGAGGCAATGCCCAGACCTATCTGGGCATCCAGAGCACCCAGCAGGGCGGCCAGCGGCTTGCCCCAGCGCTCGGGCTTGGTGCCCAGGCGCTCAAAGTACTCCTGGAAGGTCAGGTAGGCATCCTCATAGCGGAAGCCGGAGGCCACCAGTTTGGTGACACTGTCCACCACGGCCATCCGTGCGCCGATATACTGGTTGGCGCTCATCAGATAGGGGTTATAGCCCCAGGCCATGCCGGAGCAGGTGTTGGTCTCGCCATCCACGGGCAGCTTTGCCACCATGGCGTTCTGGGGGGTCAGCTGGTGAGCACCGCCAAAGGGCATCAGGACGGTGGCGGCACCAATGGTGCTGTCGAACCGCTCAGAAAGGCCCTTCTTGCTGCAGATGTTCAGGTCGCCCACCATGTTCTTCATCTTCTGGCTGAAGGTGATGCCGGCCCACTGGGGCTGCCAGACGGTACCCTGCTCCACATGGACGTTCTGGTGCTTCTCGGCACCGTTGGAGTTCAGGAACTCACGGCTGATGTTGACGATGGACACGCCGTTCCACACCATGTTCAGGCGCTTTTCCTCGGTGACCTTTGCCACGGGGGTAGCCTCAAGGTTCTCCTCGGTGGCAATGGCGATGAACTTGTCCACATCCTCGGGGGCAAGGGCCACAGCCATGCGCTCCTGGCTCTCGCTGATGGCCAGCTCGGTGCCGTCCAGGCCGTCATACTTCTTGGTGACCTTGTTCAGGTCGATATACAGGCCGTCGGCCAGCTCACCGATGGCAACGGAAACGCCGCCCGCACCAAAGTCGTTGCAGCGCTTGATCATCTTGCAGGCATCCTCACGGCGGAACAGGCGCTGGAGCTTGCGCTCGATGGGCGCATTGCCCTTCTGCACCTCGGCACCGCAGTGGTCCAGGCTGCCCAGATTGTGGGCCTTGGAGGAGCCGGTGGCACCGCCGATGCCGTCGCGGCCGGTGCGGCCGCCCAGCAGGACGATGACATCCCCGGGGGCGGGGCACTCGCGGCGGACATGGGAAGCAGGGGTGGCACCCACCACAGCGCCGATCTCCATTCGCTTTGCCACATAGCCGGGGTGGTAGATCTCATCCACCTGGCCGGTGGCAAGGCCGATCTGGTTGCCGTAGGAGGAGTAACCGGCGGCGGCAGTGGTCACCAGCTTGCGCTGGGGCAGCTTGCCGGGCAGGGTCTCGCTGACAGGCTTGAGCGGGTCGCCTGCGCCGGTCACACGCATGGCCTGATAGACATAGCTGCGGCCGGACAGCGGGTCGCGGATGGCACCGCCGATGCAGGTGGCCGCACCGCCGAAGGGCTCGATCTCGGTGGGGTGGTTGTGGGTCTCGTTCTTAAAGAGGAAGAGCCAGTCCTCATCCTTGCCGTTCACATCGCACTTGATCTTGACGGTGCAGGCGTTGATCTCCTCGGATTCGTCCAGATTCTTGAGGATGCCCTGCTTCTTCAGCTCCTTGGCACCGATGGTGGCAAGATCCATCATGCAGCGGGGCTTCTCTTCACGGCCCAGGTCGGCGCGCATGGCCATGTAGCGGTCAAACGCTGCCTGCACCACGGCATCGTCGATCTGGACATCATCCAGAATGGTGCCAAAGGTGGTGTGGCGGCAGTGATCGGACCAGTAGGTGTCGATCATTCTGATCTCGGTAATGGTGGGGTCGCGGCGCTCAGAGCGGAAGTACTCCTGACAGAACTTGATATCGCCCAGGTCCATGGCCAGGCCCTTTTCGTCGATGAACTTCTTCAGGCCCTCTTCGTCCAGCTCGTTGAACCCCTCCAGCGTGGCCACAGCGGTGGGCATGGGATACTCCATCTTCAGGGTAGCTTTGGTCTCCAGCGAAGCCTCGCGGGCCTCCACCGGGTTGATGACGTACTTCTTGATCTCTGCCACCTGCTCCTCGGTCAGGGAACCCTCCAGCAGGTAGACACGGGCAGAGCGAACCAGCGGGCGCTCACCCTGGCTGATGAGCTGGATGCACTCGGCGGCAGAATCGGCGCGCTGGTCGAACTGGCCGGGCAGGTACTCCACAGCAAAGGAAATGCCCTCGAATTCAGGCAGCTCCGCATAGGTGTTATCCACCGGCGGCTCACTGAACACGGTGGTAGCGCACTGGTTGAACAGTGCCTCGTCGATGCCCTCCACGTCATAGCGGTTCAGCAGGCGCAGGCCGCTCAGGGACTGGATGCCCAGCAGGCTCACCAGCTCATTTTTCAGGCCCTGGGCTTCCACATCAAAGCCGGGCTTCTTTTCCACATAAATACGATAAACCATGGGTGAATCCCCCTCTTTTTTATTGTTCAGCGATTGCTTTCAGCGCTCTCATACCAATATCCGTGCGCTTGTGCAGCTTTTCAAAGCTGATCTTCTCAGCAGCGGCGTATGCCTGCGTGATGGCGGCGGTCAGGCGGGGCGCAGTTGCTGTCACGCCCAGCACGCGGCCACCGTTGGTGACCAGCGTGCCGTCCTCACGCAGTGCCGTGCCGGAGTGGTAGACTGTGATGTTGCTCTCCCCTTCCAACTGGCCGTTGGTCAGGCCGGAAATGGGCTTGCCCTTTTCATAGGACACCGGGTAGCCGCCGGAGGCCAGAATGACACAGCAGGCCGCGCCCTCGGAGAATTTGACCTCGGTATCGGCCAATGTGCCCTCGGTGCAGGCAGTCATGATCTTCAGCAGGTCACTCTCCAGCAGAGGCAGCACCACCTGGGTCTCGGGATCACCGAAGCGGCAGTTATACTCGATGACCTTGGGGCCGTCCGGGGTGAGCATCAGGCCGAAGTACAGGCAGCCCTTGAAGGGGCAGCCCTCGGCGTTCATGGCCTGAATGGTGGGCAGGAAGATCTTTTCCATGCACTCGGCAGCAATGGCCGGGGTGTAGTAGGGGTTGGGGGCCACGGTGCCCATGCCGCCGGTGTTCAGGCCGGTGTCGTGGTCGTTGGCACGCTTGTGATCCATGCTGGACACCATGGGCTTGACCACCTTGCCGTCGGTAAAGCTCAGCACACTGACCTCGGGGCCGGTGAGGAACTCTTCCACCACCACATGGTTGCCGGAAGCGCCGAACTTTTTGTCCAGCATGATCTCCTTCACGCCGTCGGCGGCCTGTTCCTCGTTCTCGCAGATCAACACGCCCTTGCCCAGTGCCAGCCCGTCGGCCTTGATGACCACGGGGTACTTGCCCTTTGCCTTGATGTAATCCATGACCTTGGCGGGGTCATCAAAGGTGGCATAATCTGCAGTGGGGATGCCGTATTTCTTCATCAGGTCCTTAGAGAACACCTTGGAGGCCTCGATGCGGGCAGCGGCCTTGTCTGGGCCAAAGGCAGGGATGCCCACTGCAGCCAGTGCGTCCACCATGCCCAGCGCCAGCGGGTCATCCTGCGCCACGACCACATAATCAAACTTTTCCTCAGCGGCAAAGGCCACCATGGTCTCTACGTCCGTAGCCTTGATGTTCTTGCATTTGGCATCATAGCTGATGCCGCCGTTGCCCGGAGCGCACCAGATCTCGCCGCAGTCCGGGCTCTTCTTCAGTGCCTTGATGATGGCGTGCTCGCGGCCGCCGCCGCCGACCACTAAGATTTTTTTAGCCATTTTAACATCTCCTAAAATATTCGTTTCTGCTTCTCTGTCAGCGTCCTCACCCTCTCAGGCGCTTCGCGCCAGCTCTCCCAAAGGGAGAGCCAGGACTGGCACTAACACCAGCAGCTACTAACGGGATGCTGCCAAAGGCTCCCCCTTTGGGGGAGCTGGCAAAGCCGACAGGCTTTGACTGAGAGGGCGAACCAGTTTTCCTTTTAGTGATGGAACAGCCGGATGCCGCAGAAGGCCATGGCAATGCCGTACTTATTGCAGGTGTCAATGACCTGCTGGTCGCGGATAGAGCCGCCGGGCTGGACAATGGCGGTCACACCGGAGCGGCGGGCACGCTCGATGTTGTCGCCAAAGGGGAAGAAGGCATCGGAACCCAGGCAGACACCGGTAACGTGGCTCAGGTACTCTTTCTTTTCCTCCGCGGTCAGGGGTGCGGGCTGCTCGGTGAAGGTCTCGGCCCAGACATCGTCGCCGATGACATCCTCGGGGGTGTCACCGATATACACATCAATGGCATTGTCGCGGTTGGGCTTGGCGACATCGTCACGGAAGGGCAGGTTCAGCACCTTGTCCATGTGGCGCAGCTGCCAGTTGTCGGCCTTCTGGCCTGCCAGACGGGTGCAGTGGATGCGGCTCTGCTGGCCGGCACCCACGCCGATGGTCTGACCGCCTGCGGTGTAGCAGACACTGTTGGACTGGGTGTATTTCAGGGTGATGAGGGCAATGATCAGGTCCCGCTTCTGCTCCTCGGTCACGCTCTTGTTCTCGGTGACCCAGTTGGTCAGCATGGTGTCGGCGTTGATGGTCAGCTCGTTGCGGCCCTGCTCAAAGGTGATGCCGTACACCTGCTTGTGCTCCACAGGGGCGGGCTTGTAGTCGGGATCAATGGCCACCACATTGTAGTTGCCCTTTTTCTTACCGGCCAGAATGGTCAGAGCCTCCGGCTCATAACCGGGGGCAATGATGCCGTCAGAGACCTCATGCTGGATGAGCTTTGCGGTGGGCACATCGCAGACATCGGAGAGGGCGATCCAGTCGCCAAAGGAGGACATACGGTCAGCACCACGGGCACGGGCGTAAGCGCAGGCCAGCGGGGAGAGCTCAAAGTCCGGGGCAATGTGGTACATCCTGCGCTCCACATCGGTCAGGGGCAGGCCCAGGGCGGCACCCGCCGGGGACACATGCTTGAAGGAAGCGGCAGCAGGCAGGCCGCAGGCCGCCTTCAGCTCCTTGACCAGCTGGATGGAGTTGAGGGCATCCAGAAAATTGATGTAGCCGGGCTTGCCGTTCAGCACAGTCACGGGCAGGTCGGAGCCATCTTCCATATAGATGCGGCTGGGCTTCTGGTTGGGGTTGCAGCCGTACTTCAGTGCGAGTTCGTTCATTGATGCATCCTCCTTAAGTCTTCGTTATTCCGCTTCGGCATCGAGTTTTGCCAGCAGCTCCAGCTCCTCGGGCAGCAGTTCAGGCTCCTCGGGGTCGTCCAGATCGCTGTTGACAGCATCGTACTTGTTGAAGATCATATCGCCGGTCTCACCGCTGTCCAGATCGATGACGCGGGCAAACAGGCTGACCTTGTTGTCGGGGTTCAGGTTCTGCCACAGGCCATGGGCAAAATCACCGATGGTGCGGGGGCAGGCAAAGCGCAGGGGCTCGCCCTCAAAGCTGGGAATGGGGTTTCCGTTGTGCTTGTAGGTGCTGATGAAATGGCCCTCACCGGCCACAGGCTGGGGGTAATCAAAGAAATAGCGCTGGACGCTGTCGCCGTTGCCGTCGGCAGATTTCAGGATGCTCATCTGGTAGCTGCCATCAGCGTACACCACAGCGGAGATGCGGGGGGTGTAGTTGGGGCCGTCCGGCTCAAAGGTGCGGGTGCGCAGGGCATCGGCAAAGCTCTTGCCCTGACTCATCAGGTCAAAAATGGTATCGGTCTGGTCGCCGTTGGTCACGATATGGGTCTTGCCCAGGGTCAGCACGGGGTTATAGATGATAAGGCTGGGGTCCTCCAGCTTGTCGGGGTCTGCAGCCATGGTGCAGATGCCGCCGCGCTCGGGCACGGGGTCGAACACACGGTTGCGGCTGTTCTCACTGCGGCCCATGATAAAGTAGCCGATGAACATCTGACGGCCATCGGGGGCCATTGCCACCGCAATGCCGCGGCCGGGGTACTCGTTGGAGGCCAGATAATCGTTCAGGTTGATCTTTTCCATTGTTGTTCTCCTTTACGGATAACGACCTCGCCCTCTCTGTCAGCGCTGACGCGCTGCCACCTCCCCCCAAAAGTGGGAGGCTTTGGCAGTCCACACAAAGTTCATGGTTTTGCCAAGGGCTCTCCCTTTGGGAGAGCTGGACGCGAAGCGGCCTGAGAGGGCGAGCCAGTTTATTTTTTTTACTCGATCTCGCCGCTGCACACCATGGCAACTGCCTTGGGCAGCAGCTTCCACTCGGCCTGTTCCATCACCCGCTTCTGCAGCACCTCGGGGGTGTCGCCGGGCAGGATCTCCACCGCCTTTTGCAGTAGGATGGGGCCGCCGTCGCACTCCTCGTTGACAAAGTGCACGGTGGCACCGGTCACCTTGCAGCCCCGGGCCAGAGCAGCCTGATGGGGGCGCAGGCCGTACATGCCGGGCCCGCAGAAGGAAGGGATGAGCGCCGGGTGAACATTCAGGATGCGGCGGGGATAGGCTTCAATGACACTGGGGCCCAGCACGGAAAGGAACCCGGCCAGCACCACCAGATCGATGTTGTGGCTTTTCAGCGTTTCCAGCAGGGCCGCGTCAAATTCCTCGCTGGTGGCGTAGTCCTTGCGGCGGACCACAACGCCCTCCACACCGGCTTTTGCAGCCCGCTCCAGCGCAAAGACACCGGGCTTGGAGGCTACCACCAGCGTAATTTTACCATTGGGGTTCTCGCCCCGGGCTTCGCTGTCCAGCAGGGCCTGCAGATTGGTGCCGCCGCCGGAAACCAACACAGCTACGTTCAGCACAGTTCCACACCGTCCCCTTCAGCGATGACACCCAGCTTGTAAGCCTCGGGCTCGCCGTTGGCGTGGAGGATCTCCAGCGCCTTGTCGGCCTGTGCGGCAGGAACGGTGAGCACCATTCCAACGCCCATGTTGAAGGTGTTGAACATGTCGTGCTCGGAGATGCCGCCTACCTTCTGCATCAGGTGGAAGAGGGCCGGGGTGCGGACATCTTCCTTCTTGATGCGGGCGCAGCAGCCCTTTTTCAGGCTGCGGGGGATGTTCTCATAGAAGCCGCCGCCGGTGATGTGGGAGATGCCCTTGACATCCACCTCTTCCAGCACCTTCAGCACCGGCTTGACGTAGATCTTGGTGGGAGCCAGCAGGGCATCGCCCAGGGTCTTGCCGCCCAGCTCGGCGGGGGTGGTGTGCAGAACATCGGGATCGTTGTCGATGTCAAAGATCTTGCGCACCAGCGAGAAACCGTTGGAATGAACACCGGTGGAGGGCAGAGCGAGGATGACATCGCCAGCCTGCATGGTCTCGTTGCTCAGGATCTTTTCCTTGTCCACAACACCCACAGTGAAACCGGCCAGATCGTACTCATCCTCCGGCATCATGCCCGGGTGCTCGGCAGTCTCACCGCCCACCAGAGAGCAATCAGCCTGCACGCAGCCCTCGGCCACGCCCTTGACGATCTCGGCGATCTTTTCAGGGATGTTGCGGCCGCAGGCGATGTAATCCAGGAACACCAGCGGCTTTGCACCGGCGCAGATCACATCGTTGACGCACATGGCAACGCAGTCGATGCCAATGGTGTCGTGCTTGTCCATGATCATGGCGATCTTCAGCTTGGTGCCCACGCCGTCCGTGCCGGAGATCAGAACAGGGTGCTTGTAGCCGGTGCAGTCCAGCTCAAACAGGCCGCCAAAGCCGCCCAGGCCGCCAATGCAGTGCTCGTTCATGGTGCGGGCAACATACTGCTTCATCAGTTCAACGGAGCGGTAACCGGCGGTGATATCCACACCGGCAGCTGCGTAACTCTCAGAATAGCTCTTTTCCATCTTCTTACTCTCCTAACTTTTTCTCGTTTTTGGGACGGTCATTCAGGTGGCGTTCATGGATATCGGTGGAAAGCACCTCTTCCGGCCTCACGGCATACTCGCCGGTAAAGCAGGCGGTGCAGAAACCGCATTTTGCGTTCTTGGCCAGCTGCACCACATGCTCGGTGGACAAGTAGCCCAGGGTATCGGCCCCGATGATCTCATTGATCTGCTCCACATTGCGGCCCGTGGCCACCAGCAGCTTCTGGTCGGGGATGTCGGTGCCGAAGTAGCAGGGGTATTTGAACGGGGGGGCCGAGACCCGGAAGTGGACTTCCTTTGCACCGGCATCCCGCAGCAGCTTGATGATGCGGGCGGAGGTGGTGCCGCGCACGATGGAGTCATCCACCAGCACCACCCGCTTGCCCTTGACGGTGCTGGACACCACGTTCAGCTTGATGCGCACGCTGTTTTCGCGCTGCTTCTGGCTGCCCTGGATAAAGGTGCGGCCGATGTATTTATTTTTGATGAAGCCGATGCCGTAGGGGATGCCGCTCTCCTGCGAGTAGCCGAGCGCCGCATCCAGACCGGAATCCGGCACGCCGATGACCACATCGGCCTCCACGGGGTGCTCCTGTGCCAGGAACCGGCCTGCCTGCTTGCGGGCCTCGTGCACCGAGCTGCCCTCGATGATGCTGTCCGGGCGGGAGAAATAGATGAACTCGAACACGCACATCTGGGTGTCCGGGCGGCCGCAGTGATCCTTGATGCTCCGCAGCTCACCGGTCTTGGTGTCGGCAATGACGATCTCGCCGGGCTCCACGTCCCGCAGCAGGGTCGCGCCCGCAGCATCCAGCGCACAGCTCTCGCTGGCAAAGACGTAGCCGCCGCCGGGCAGGGTGCCGATGCACAAAGGGCGGTAGCCCCGGGGGTCCCGGACCGCAATGAGCTTGGTGGCGGACATGATCACCAGACTGTATGCACCCTCCAGCACATCCATGGTCTTGCTGATGGCAGTCTCAATGCTGCCCATCCGCAGGCGGTTGCGGGTGATGAGGTAGCAGATGACCTCGGTATCGGAGGAGCCGTGGAAGATGGCACCCTCGTTCTCCAGCTGACGGCGCAGCTCCAGGGCATTGGTCAGGTTGCCGTTGTGGCAGAGGGCCATGGTGCCCCGGCCATGCCGGACGATCATGGGCTGGGCGTTGGCCCGCACCCGGCTGCCGGCCGTGGCATAGCGGACATGGCCCGTTGCCATGTGGGCCGTGGGGGTGGAAAGACTGCCCAGCACGGCGGGGGTGAACACCTCGTTCACCAGACCGAGGTCGCGGTGGCCCTGGATGACACCGTCATCGTTGACCGCAATGCCGCAGCTCTCCTGCCCGCGGTGCTGCAGCGCATACAGGGCAGAATAGGCGGCAGCGGCCACGTCCTCGGTGCCCGCCCGGTCGTAAATGCCAAAAACGCCGCATTCCTCGTGCAGCGGATATGCAAAATCAGACATTGGTTCTCCTTACAACTCTTTCAGTTCGTTCTGCAGCTTTTCTTCCTTGGCTGCGATCTGCTGTGCCATGCTCACCCGCTCGGCCTCCAGCTTCCCGGCCAGTGCATCATCGCTCAGGGCCAGGATCTCGGCAGCCAGCCAGGCGGCGTTCTTGGCCCCGTTCAGGGCCACGGTAGCCACCGGGATGCCGCTGGGCATCTGGACCGTGGCCAGCAGCGCGTCCAGACCGTCCATCGCGCCGCCCTTCATCGGGATACCGATGACAGGCAGGGTGGTGTTGGCGGCAAAGGCACCGGCCAGATGGGCCGCCATGCCCGCCGCGCACAGGATCACACCAAAGCCGTTGGCCCGGGCATTTTTGGCAAAATCCGCGGCCTCGGCAGGGGTGCGGTGGGCCGAAAGGATGTGTGCCTCAAAGGGGATGTCCAGCGCCTTCAGCTGGGCACAGGCCCCCTTTACCACCGGCCAATCACTGTCCGAGCCCATGATCACTGCAACTTTCCGAATCATATCCGAACCTCTCTTTCTCCGTCTGCAAAACAAAAAAAGCTGTGGTACACCTGCACCACGGCCTTTATTTCTGCGTATGCTCTCCCAGCGCTTTGCACAAAGCTGCACGATTCCCCTGAACAGCACGAATGGTGTTCTGTTCTGTGAAGCCCGACAGCATCTTCATCTTTGAAGTTCCCCTTTTGCTCTGCGCTTTTTCAGGCGGCACCCGGCATCCGCCGGGGTACCGTCCCTGTACTACATACAGTTTACGGCAAAAATTCCACTTTGCAAAGGCCCTTGGGGCAATTTCTCCCTTGTGTTCTCCCGCGTCAAAAAACTTTCAAAAGTTTTGTGCAGTTTCGACACCGTATTTCTTTTTAAGTATGACTTTTTTAGAAAATATAATAAAGTAAGTTTTACCTCACTGAGCAGGCCCCGCTCTGTACAGTCTCTCCGTCATTGCGTTGGCAGTAAGGGCGTTTTACCTTAGAAGATGATCTTCGCTGTTGCTGCCCTTGCTGCCCGGATGAGGTCGGCGGGTGCGCAGCACACCTGCGTACCAATGCGGCCGCCGGAGACATAGACCTTTTCTTGAGCCAGCACGCTTTCATCAAACACGGTGGTGTACTGCTTTTTCATACCCACCGGGCTGCAGCCGCCGCGCACATAGCCGGTGACCTTATTGATATCGGCCACATGGATCATGGCTACGCTTTTTTCGCCCACGCTGCGGGCAGCGGCCTTCAGGTCAAGCTCTGCCGCCACCGGAATGACGAACACAAAGTAGTTTTTACTGCTGCCCTGGGTCACCAGCGTCTTATATACGCAGGCCGGGTCCTCCCCCATGCTGGCGGCCACGGTCACACCGTCCACCGCCACGCCCTCCTCGTGGGCATATTCGTGGGCTGTATAGGGCACCTTGGCCCGTTCCAGGATGCGCATGGCATTCGTTTTTGCTTCTTTTCCCATTGATGATCGCTCCTTGTAAACTCCTTGCCCTCTCAGGCTGCCCCTATTCTACCACTTTCTTTCCTAAATTTCAAAATTTCTCTTGACTTCAGTTCCCTGAAGTGTTATCATAGGCCCATGCTTCAGGAAACTGAACTTCACGAAAATAAATCACGGCAATGGAGCCGGTCTCCTGTGCCGTTTGTGTGAGAAGGATAAGGAGACGACCACCATGATCATTGTACTGAAACAGGATGCCCCCGACGCACAGGTCCGCGAGTTCTGCCACGAGCTGCAGGATATGGGGCTGCAGATCAACGACTCCAAGGGCAGCGACACCCACATTCTGGGCCTGATCGGCGACACCAAGGCCATTGCCGAGAGCTGGGTGCTGGCCAACCCTGTGGTCGAGACCTGCCGCCGCGTGTCTGAGCCTTACAAGAAAGCCAACCGCAAGTTCCACCCCGACGACAGCGTGATCGATGTCAACGGCGTGAAGATCGGCGGCGGCAACTTCGCCGTCATTGCAGGCCCCTGCAGCATCGAGAGCGAGGAGCAGATCACCTACTGCGCCCAGCGGGTAAAGGCGGCAGGCGCTTCCCTGCTGCGCGGCGGCGCGTTCAAGCCCCGCACCTCCCCCTACTCCTTCCAGGGAATGCGGAGCGAGGGCCTGGACCTGCTCAAGCTGGCCCGCCGCGCCACCGGCTCCCCCATCGTCACAGAGATCATGAACACCGAGCACCTGCCCCTGTTCGAGAATGTAGACCTCATCCAGGTGGGTGCCCGCAATATGCAGAACTTTGAGCTGCTCAAGGCCGTGGGCCGCCAGAAAAAGCCCGTGCTGCTCAAACGCGGCCTTGCCAACACGCTGGAAGAATTTGTGATGAGCGCCGAGTACATCATGGCCGAGGGCAACGAGAACGTTATCCTCTGCGAGCGCGGCATCCGCACCTTTGAGACCAGTATGCGCAACACCCTGGACCTTGCCGGTGTGGTCATGCTCCACAAAATGACCCACCTGCCCGTGGTGGTGGACCCCAGCCACGCCTGCGGCCATGCCTGGATGGTGCCTCAGCTGGCCAAGGCCGCTGTGGCCGCCGGTGCTGACGGCCTGATGATCGAGGTGCACAACAACCCCGCCAAGGCCAAGTGCGATGGTGCCCAGAGCCTGACCCCCGACCAGTTCGATGAACTGATGGGCTTTATCACCAAAGAAGTCGAGTTCTTTGGCAAGAAGATGAACTGAGAATGGAACGACCCTCTCGGCACGCGGCAGCGTGACTGAGGGGGTTGTTTTCTTTTGTCATCAAATATGGTATACTATGGTGTATTTTGAATTCACCCTTGAAACGAGGTATTTCTATGAAAGCTCATATTGCACGCAACCAGAATGCCGGCATCCCGCTGGCGCTGGGCTGGAACCTTTCTGCCGCTGACCGGGGCATTCTGGAGGGGATGGCCCCCGCTTTCGGGATGAAGCTGCTGCTGGTCTCCCCTGCCGATGCAGGCAGGACCGTGGCCCAGCTGCTGGGCGAGGTGGAAGTCAAAACCACCCGCACCCTGGTGCTGGAGCCGGGTGCTTATCCCCCGGCGCTGGTGCTGGCCAACTTCAAGGATAAGGATGTGGACACCCTGCTGGACCTGATGAAGCAGGCACAGGTGAACATCCCCCTCAAGGCCGTTGTGACCCCCACCAGCAAGAGCTGGGTGTTCGGTGACCTGCTGGCACATCTGCAGGAAGAGCACACCGCCTTTACTGCCGCAAAGGAGACCGCCAAAGCATGATGACCAAGCGTATTTTTTCCGTCCTGCTGGCGGCTGCGCTCAGCCTGAGCCTGCTGGCTGGCTGCGGCAGCACCTCCGGCTCCACCGCCTCCAGCGCAGCCGATGGCCCGCAGCGCTACTCCACCGTGTTCTATGATGTGTTCGACACCGTGACGCAGGTCATCGCCTACTGCGACAGCGAGGAAGAGTTCACCGCCCAGATGGACGCGCTCCACGCCGACCTTGTGGAGTACAACCAGCTCTATGATATTTATAATGATTACGATGGCGTGACCAACATCAAGACCATCAACGACAATGCGGGCATTGCCCCGGTGACGGTGGATGACAAGATCCTCGGGATGCTGGAGCTGGCCCAAACCATGTACGACACCACCGGCGGCAAGCTGAACATTGCGCTGGGCAGTGTGCTGAACATCTGGCACAACTACCGCGAGGCCGCACTGGCCGATGACAACGACAGCAACAACCAGCTGCCCACGCAGGAAGAGTTGGATGCCGCCGCACAGCACTGCGATATCGCCAACCTCATCATTGATGAAGATGCCAAAACGGTCTATCTGGCCGACCCGGCCATGTCGCTGGACGTGGGCAGCGTGGGCAAGGGCTACGCCGTGGAGCAGGCCGCACAGGCCGCCGAAGCCCGGGGCCTGACCAGTGCCCTCATCAGCGTGGGCGGCAACCTGCGGGCCATCGGCACCAAGCCGGACGGCTCCCAGTGGGTAGGCGGCGTGGAAAACCCGTGGAACTCCTCCGAGGTCTACACCACCGGCAGCTCCACCGTGGCCGCCGTCAAGATGAGTGACCTCTCCCTTGTGACCAGCGGCGACTACCAGCGCTACTACGTTGTGGACGGTGTGCGCTACCACCACCTCATCGACCCGGCCACCCTCTGGCCCGCCGCCTACTTTGACGGCGTGAGCGTGCTGGCTCCGGACTCTGGCGTGGCCGACTGCCTGACCACTGGCCTGTTCTGCCTGCCTCTGGAAGAGGGCAAGCAGCTCGTGGAATCGCTGGACGGTGTGGAAGCCCTCTGGTGCACCACCGATGGCGAAGTGGTCACTTCCAGCGGGTGGAGCGAGCATACGAATTAAATAAGGAACGGCCCTCTCCGTCATTGCTTCGCAATGCCACCTCTCCCGAAGGGCGAGGCTATGCTGCCTTTATCCCAGGCCAGCGATAGGCTCCCCCTTCGGGGGAGCTGGCAAAGCCGACAGGCTTTGACTGAGAGGGTCGTTCTTTTACTTGATATCCAGTTCGGGCGGCACGTCGATCTGATCAGAGACGTACTTGCCGTTCTTTTTGCGCTGACGCACACACTCGGTGAGCAGATACTCGATCTGCCCGTTCACCGAGCGGAAGTCATCCTCAGCCCATGCGGCAAGGGCATCGTAGAGCTTCGCATTCAGGCGCAGGGGGATCTGCTTTTTCGGCTCTGCCATCAGTACAGGCTGCCGCTGTTCACAATGGGCTGCGCATCACGGTTGCCGCAGAGCACCACCAGCAGGTTGGAGACCATTGCCGCTTTGCGCTCATCGTCCAGCTCCACCACTTTGTTCTCACTCAGGCGGTCCAGCGCCATCTCCACCATGCCCACGGCACCGTCCACGATCATCTTACGGGCATCAATGATGGCGCTTGCCTGCTGGCGCTGCAGCATGACCGCTGCGATCTCGGGGGCGTAGGCCAGATAAGTGATGCGGGCTTCCACCACCTCGATACCGGCCTCGGCCACGTTCTTCTGGATCTCGTCCCGGATGCGGGCAGCCACCACCTCCGAGGAGCCGCGCAGGCTGCCCTCGTCGGCTACGCCGTCGCCGGTGGTATCCACGTTGGGAGAAACATCATAGGGGTACACCCGCACCACGTTGCGCAGGGCGCTGTCGCACTGCAGGGAGAGATATTCCTTGTAGTTGTCCACATTGAACACGGCCTTAGCGGTATCGGTCACGCGCCAGATGACTGCAATACCGATCTCCACCGGGTTGCCCAGACAATCGTTGATCTTCTGACGGGAGTTGGTCAGGGTCATCATTTTGAGCGAGATCTTCTTGCTGGTCAATTCTGTGGTCTGGGCGCTGCTGTTCCCCGCCTTGAGCAGCGCCGCCATGCCGGCTTCGCCGCTGTTCACATCGCCGCTCTGGCTCAGCTTCGTGCCCGCCGCAGGGTTGACGGCGGTACAGAAGGGGTTTACCCAGTAAAAGCCCTGTCCCTTCAGGGTACCGATGTAATCGCCAAACAGGGTGAGCACCAGCGCCTCCTGCGGCTTTAGCACTTTAAGGCCGCAGAACAGGAAAATACCTGTGATCCAATACGCAATGGACAAAATCAGCAGCGGCACGCCCAGAAGCATCCGGTCTGCATCCAGCAGGGTGATGCTGCAAATGAACAGAGCAATGGATGCTACATAGCCCAGCAGGGTCAGCAGCAGCATGGTCATGCCGTTCTTCTTGGTCTGTAAGATCTTCTCTTCCATAAAATGTCCCTCCTTTACAGGGTTCGGAAGTTTCTTTCTGATATCAAAATCATATCACATTGTATTTTAATTGTCAAGAACTTCCGATAAACACAAAACCTCCCACTCGAATGAGCGGGAGGTTTTATTACGCACAGTTATATTTACCAGAACCAATACCGTTTCTTGACGGCGATATACACGATCAGGCAGACCACGGTCAGCGCACCGGCGGCGATGAAGAAGGTCCAGTTGATATTGGTGAAGCGCAGATTCTGGTTGGTCAGCAGGTAGCTGCCAGCCGTATCGGCGGTGATGGTGCCATCCTTGTAGCTGTTCAGGAACTGCCACTTTTCACTGGCAGTGTTGTGCAGATACAGGCGGCTGTAAGCGGCATTCTCACCGGTCAGGGTGATCTGCACCACGCAGGGCAGCGCGCCGTTTTCGCCCAGCTGGAAGCTCAGGCCGTTTTCATCGGGGGCAAAGGTCAGGGCGGTGCTGAACCCGCCCTGGGTGCTCTTGATGCCGGTGCCATCGATCCGCAGGGTATAATCCTCGCCCAGCACGATCAGGCTGCGGCCCATGGTGCGCAGGGCGCTCAGGATCTCGCCGGTAATGGCGGGCACGTCGCTCTGATAGAGGGACACTTCCTCCCCTGCGGCGTTCTGGATGGCGGCAACGGTGGCATCGGTGGTGACGTTGTCCTCGGTGCCCTCACCGCTGGTATCGCTGCTGCTGCCGGAGGTGGATGCGGTGCGGTTGACGATGACCGTGACCGAGGTGGAGGCGGTGCCGTTGGAGACCACCACGGAGGTGGCACCCGTGGCAACGCCGGTGATGACACCGGAACCGCTGACGGTGGCAATGCTCTTGTCCTGGCTCTTGAAGGTCAGGCTCTGGCTGGCGGAGGCCGGCGACACCTTGCCGGTGATGGTCTTGGAGGAGCCCGGCTTGAGCACCACATAGTTGGTGTTCAGGGAGATGGACTGGCTGGAGACGGTGCTGGTGTTGGCCGCAACCACCGTAACGGTGGCCGTGCAGCTCACGTTGCCGTCCGTGGCGGTGATGGTGGCCTTGCCGGGGGCAACGCCGGTCACCTTGCCAAAGTTGTTGACAGTGGCCACCTTCTCATTGGAAGAGCTCAGGCTGACGTTGATATAGTTGGCCGCCGAGGTGGGCAGCACTGCCAGCGAAAGGCTGGTGGTCTCGCCCACGGCAATGGTGCTGGATGCAAGGGTGATGTCCATTTCGGTGGCGATCATGCTGGCATCCGGCCGAGGGGTGATGGTATAGGTGCAGCTCACCCCGCCGCAGGTGGCGGTGATGTTGGCCGTGCCCAGGCCCACAGCCTGCGCCACGCCCTCACTGTCCACCGAGACAACATTGGGGTTATCAGAGACATATGTCACGCCGTTCTTGCTGGCGGCATTGGCGGGGGTGGTCACCGGGGAGAGCTGCTGGGCCGTGCCCGCCAGCGGGGCGGCATCGTAGCTGCCGGTCTCGATGCTCTCGGCGGTAACTTTATCCCAGGGAAAGCTCACCTTGGGCAGCGTGAGGGCCAGCGGCGTGGTAACAGGGCCGGCAGCCGACGCAGGCAGGGCGGCGGCACAGGCCAGCACACCCAGCAGAGCCGCGCTGGCGGCCAGCTGTTTCGGGTTCAGTTTCATTCTTTCGTACCTCTTGGGCGTGGAATCGGCGGGCGCTTAGCGGAACAGCACGCCCAGAGCCTCCATCACATAGTCAAAGTAAGTCAGTTCATCGTACTCCACACGGGCGGTGACGCTCATGCCGTTGGAAAGATCCACCTTGTCGCCGCTGGTGCTCACGACATAGGTGTTGTCCGGCTTGATGGTCATCTTGTAGTAAGACCCGCTGGTGTTGGTGGTCACGTCACTGTCGATGGAGGTAACAGTGCCGGTCAGGGTGCCGTAGGAATACTCCGACAGGCCGGTGATGGCGATCTTGCAGGGGTCGCCCACGTTGATCAGCGGCCGGTCGTTGACGGTGACAGCCGCCACGATCTCAAGGTCGCTGTTCTCACTGGCCACGGTGGCCAGAGCGGAGCCTGCGCTGAGCACCATGCCCACCTTGTAGGGGGTGTCCATGTGGATGACACCGGAAGTGGGAGCGTAGATGTAGTAATCATTTGCGCCGGTGTTCAGGGCATCCAGCTGGGCCTCGATGTTGTCAATGTTGGCCTGCACGCTGGTCAGGTTGGCAGAAATGGACTGCAGGGTGGAGTAGTACAGGCTCTCCACCTCGCTCTGGTTCTGCTCCATCATGGTCTTGATCTGCTCGTCGGTGTAACCGGCGGCCTGATAGGGCGAAGCATCAAACGCCTTCTGGCTGACCTGGCTCTTGTAGCTCTCGTACTGGTAGTAATAGGGCTGATCGTCGATGTCGGTCTCGCTGAAGTAGTTCTTGTCGTCCTGAATGGACTTGAGCAGCTTCTCGTACTGGCTCTTCTGCTTTTTGTAGATGTCCAGCTGCTTCTGGTAGCTGTCCTGCTGGATGTCCAGATCGGTGCTCTTGATGTGGGCGATGAGGTCGCCCTCGGTGACATAGCTGCCCTCCGAGATGTTCAGCTCGGTGATGGAGCCGGAGTAGCTGGACATGATATAGGTCTTGTTGGCCGCCTGCACTGAGCCAGTGGACTGGCTGACGTAGGTGCGCTTGTTCTGGGTGCTCCAGATCACCAGAAACACCATGAGGAAAGCCACCAGAAGAATGAGCGCGTAGCCAAAGGCCGGCAGCTTCTTCTCCATCATAATGCGGCGGTCCTGCAGGTCGGAAAGATTCTGAATGCGAGTGGTCATATTACTTCGTCTCCATAAAAACGTCCATAACACCGTTTTCGCTGTCCTGATTGACGTAGATGCTGTAGGCGGTGCCGGTCAGCTCGATCTCGTGCTCGTAGGCATAGATGTTCAGCTTCTGGCTGGCAAGGCTGCTGTGATCCATGGGGCCAGTGAAGTGGGCGTACAGGCAGCCCTTCACCCGCAGCACAGCGTCCTGCTCGTAGCCCGGCTCTAGGCGGGGGATGAGCTGGTTGACCTGCATCATAAAATAGATCTGCGGCTCCGGGTTGGGGCCGGAGGTAAACTTGACGCACTGGATCACAGGGCCAACCGGCATGGCGCTGTGGCTCTTGATAAAGTTCTGCATCTGGGTCAGGATCACGCCCAGGTTGCCCAGCTCGCTGGCATCGATCTTGCGTGCCAGAACGTTGGTCAGCTTCAGGGTCTTGTTTTCTGCAACTTGGATCTCTCTCATAATAATGTCCACCTGTTTCTTTTTTGTTTGCAATAAGCAATTGTCTGGGGTCAAAGATTCTTTTTTACCGTTTTGCCAAAGACTCTCCTCAAAGCGGCCTCACCCTCTCAGTCAAAGCCTAACGGCTTTGCCAGCTCCCCCAAAGTGGGAGCTCTTGACAAAAAGGGTCACAGCTGCTTTTATATCCGAATTTGTACTTCCCTATCAATGGTCTCGCATACAGCATCAAAATGATTGTTAACATCCCGATTAGAGAACCGTAAAACTTTCAAGCCATAGCCATGCAGGATAGCACTTCGTTCCTCATCGTAAGCTTTCCCCTGTTCAGTATAATGCTGTGAGCCGTCAAGTTCAATAACCAATCTTGCATCCGCGCAATAAAAATCCACAATAAACGATTCAATGATCCGCTGTTTGTAGAATTTTACCGGATATTTCCGCAAGAAAACATACCAAAGCCGTTGCTCCTGTGGTGTCATTTCCCTCCGAAGTCTTCGGGCTACATCCAGCATGTCGTTATTCTTGACAACTGTCGTCTTTTTCATCAGCTTATACCTCTACCGGGCTCACCCTCTCCGTCAGCGCACACGCGCTGCCACCTCCCCCAAAGTGGGAGGTTTTGACAGAATGACTCACTCCCTGCACTGTGGGCAAGTCTGCGTTCACACTACGCAAAGGAAAACCCGCCGTACACTGCGCTATGCCAAGGGCTCTCCCTTCGGGAGAGCTGGCGCAAAGCGCCTGAGAGGGTGAGGATGCTCACGGTAAGCCACTCACACAGCGATAAAGTGTCACTATGTAAAGAGCATTCCTGTAAGGATAAACATAATCTTCTACCACACACAATTGCCTACCGCAACGCGATAAGCAACATAAAAATAAGGTGTGCCAGGAGGCACACGCCTCCTGGCACACCATAACGAGGCATTGTTGTCTGCCCCGCGCTAACAAGTAGGGCGGTGCAGTTTCCTCAACGCTTCATAATTTCAGATCACGTCTAATTAGACATTGAACTTAACGTCAGTCTCCTTGACGGTGTTCTTGGTGGGAGCCACGCCCAGGTTGTAGACAGCAGCAGCAATGCCCAGAGCGTTCATAGCATAGTCACCAAAGTTGTTCTTCTCGATCGGGTTGCCCTTAACATTGGTGCCGAACAGGTTCTTGCCGATGTTGCCGACTTCCTTCCAGGTGGTGTTGCCGCTGAACAGGACACCGATGGTGCGGTCAATGGTGGACTGCAGGAAGGTGTTGCCAACCAGAGTCACGATGTTGGTGTTGAAGGTCTTAACGTTGTCCAGAGTCCAGATAGGAGCGGTAACAGCGCCGATAGCGTCGATAAAGCTAGCGCCACCGTTGACGTAGGTCATTTCGTTCTCTGCGATAACAGAGTAGTTTGCAGGCATCATCATAATGAATTACTCCCTTCAAATGAATGAAAAAAACTTATTTTGGCGATCTTTTTCCGGCTGCGCATCCATCCAAAGATCATTTATGTAACCGAGTGCGCACTCGGCTGCAACTTAATAGGTCATTGCCTCGCCATCGTCGTCTTCTTCAACAACTGCCGCGGGGGCAACGGGTACAGGCTCTTCCTTTTTGCGGCGGAAGATGCCCTGCTGCAGGTTCCAGAGCTCGTAATATTTGCCCTGCTTTGCCAGCAGCTCGTCATGGGTGCCGCGCTCCACGATCTGGCCGTGATCCATGACCAGGATCAGGTCACAGTCTCGGATGGTGGAAAGGCGATGTGCCACGATCAGCATCGAACGATCAGCCAGCTGGTTATAGATCATATCAAAGATGGTATTCTCTGTACCAAAGTCCAGGCTGGAGGTCGATTCATCAAAGATGTAAAGGCTCGAATCCTTCAGGAACGCACGGGCCAGTGCAATGCGCTGCTTCTCACCACCGGACAGGCCGTTACCGGCTTCCTCCAGATAGGTGTTGTACTGCAGCGGCAGCTTGCGGATGAACTCATGTGCGTCGGCCTTCTTGGCCGCCTCCCGTACCTGATCGAGGGTAGCCTCAGGGCGGGAGATGCGGATATTCTCGAAGATCGTCTTGCTGAACAGCTCAACGTTCTGCGGGACATAGGAAATGCAGCGGCGGACGGATGCATTGCTGTACTCGTCCAGATCAACGCCATTCACGCTGATGGTGCCGCTCTCCGGCTCGTAATACTTGAGCAGGAGCTTGGTGATGGTGGACTTGCCGGAACCCGAGGAACCAACCAGCGCCACCTTCTTGCCCTGCGGGATGGTGAAGGAGATGTGGTCCAGTGCCGGGGTGCGGTTGCCATACCGGAAGGTGACATCCTTGAACTCAATGTCGCCCTCCATGCTCTCCATCTCGGTGTACTCGCGGTCATCGTCCTGCTCGGATTCGTAATCCATGATCTCCGTCAGGCGCTTCATAGAGATGGAAGCCTCCTGAATGGACATCTGCATACTGATGAGCTCGCTCACCGGAGAAGTAAAGTAGCCCGAAAGGGTGCTGAACGCCATATAGCCGCCCAGCGTCAGCTGGCCATTCAGCACCTGCGTGATGCCCACATAGGTGGTGACCATGTTCAACACGGTCATAATCACGCTGGAGATCAGGCTCTGGCCGGTGCTGATCTTGCTGGAACGCAGGCTGATCTTCAGGCTCTTGATGTATTCACGCTCAAGGGCTTCCAGCTCGCGCTCTTCGCAGGCGTTGCACTTGATGGTCTCGATGCCGCGCAGGCTCTCAATCATCTGGCTGTTCAGAACGGCCGACTGCACCATCGTCTCTTCATTGATCCGCTTGTAGGGCTGCTTGAAGATGATGACGAGCAGTAGGCTCAGAACGGTGGTAAACAGGGTAATGGAGAACAGCGAGGAGTTCATCCGGAACAGGACAAAGCCTGTACCCACGGCCATCACAATGTCCATGACCACGCTCATTGCAATGCTGGTCAGCACCGATTTGATGGTGCCTGCATCGGAATAGCGGGTGGTGATCTCGCCGGTCTTACGGGATGCAAAGAACTTCATCGGCAGTTTGTACACATGCTCGAAGTAGCCCAGCATCAACGGAATGTCAATTTTAATGGAAAGGAAAATTAGGATCCACTGTCTCACAGTCGAGAGCAGCGTGCTGGTCAGGTTGACCACACTGAACACGACAATGAGCGATATGAGCAAATTTTTCAGCCCATAAGGCAGCACCTCATCCATGATCGCCTTATTAAAGACGGTGGACACGATGCCGATCAGTGTCAGGATCACTGAACTGAGAATAGCGTAAGCAAACAGCTTTTTCTGAGGAAGCAGCAAATCCATGTACCGCTTCAACATGTTGTTGCGGGCTGCTTTGGCTTCCTCTTTGCCCTCCACCTTATGCTTGCCGGTGCCGCCCTTGAACTCCGCTGTGGGGTTCAGCAGCAGCAGCACGCCGGTGAAGTTTTTATAGAACTCATCCAGGCTGATCTTTTTCAGTTCATTTGCAGGGTCGCCGATGACGACATAATCCTTGCATTTGTACTTTTTGCTTGCATCAGCCTTGCGTTCTTCTTCCTGCACCACATGCTTGCGGCGGGCATCGTCCTCCTTGATGGTCGTCTTTTTGAAGACGACCACAAAGTGGGTCATGCCCTGGTCGGTAATGACCTGCGCAATTGCGGGCAGGGTGAAATCGCTTAAAAAGTTTTCGCGGTCAACACGGACAGCCGCCGTGCTGAAGCCCAGCTCATTGGCTGCTTTCTGCAGGCCAACGAGGTTCGTGCCTTTCATGTCGGTTCCCATCATATCCCGCAGGCGGGTGATGGTGATTTCCTTTTTGTAATGGAGGCACACCATTGCGAGCGAAGCGGCCGCGCAGTCCGTAGAATCGTGCTGCCGCACATAGGTATAACGCATACGATGTTTCCTTTACAAGAGACCGACAACCAAAAGCAAACGATCTCTTTTTCAATGTACTGTGTCTATTTCAAAACTACGGCTTTTATTCTAGCACACCCGGTCTGTTTGCACAAGCCCCAGTTTGCTGTTGTTTTGACCGTAGGTCTGACAAATGAAAAAGGTTTTCTTTTTGCACTCCGGTTTAACAGCGCATAGCCTTCTGCTTTGCCCTGCCCTGCGGAGAACCAGGGCAAAGCAGAAGTCCGCTGCTATCAAAAGAAGGGAGCGCCTACCCTTTGATCTGAGTCAATCACCACGGAACGTTTAAAAACTGTTCCAAGGTTTGGGTGTAGTATACCACAATCTGACAGCATCTTCAAGAGGACATTTTTTAAGAAATCATTAATTTTGAAGATTTTGTGAAAAAAGTCTCAGATTGGTTACAACATCCGGTTAAAAAACAAGCGGCGAAGTTGCCCTCGCCGCCTAATGGCGCCTCTTGCCTGACTCGAACAGGCGACACCCTGATTAACAGTCAGGTGCTCTAACCGACTGAGCTAAAGAGGCACATCTTTCAAAACGCAATTCCGCAGCACACAATTGACTGCGAGAGGTATTATAACTCTTCTCGCTCCCTTTTGCAAGCCTTTTTGGAAATTTGTGAAAAAGTTTTTCAAAGGGGCTCAACCCCCCAGTCGCCTGCGGCGACAGCCCCCGCTAGTAGGGGGGCCCTTGGCATGGCGGAAAGCTTGCCCTCTCAGTCAAAGCCTTACGGCTTTGCCAGCTCCCCCGAGGGGGAGCCTTTGGCAGGACCACCGCAAGCAGCTGCTAAAGGCCGGGGCAGTCTTGGCTCCCCCTTTGGGGGAGCTGGCGCGTTAGCGCCTGAGAGGGCGAGCCCGTGTTCCGACATCCTTTTTCTTACGCTTCTGTTACCCTGTCAATACCAGAAAGAAGGTGCCGCCCATCAAGACTGTGATCTACCTCGATGTCCTGCTGTTGACGAATTTTGCGCTCACGCTGCTGTTCCTGCTGGCGGCGGGGCTGCTGGCCGGGGTGGAGTGCCGGGCCGGGCGGCTGCTGTTGGGCGGGGTGGCGGGGGCGGCTTCCTCGTTGGCCCTGCTGGCCCCGGAAGCGCCGGACGCTGCCGCGCTCTTATATAAAGTGTCAACCGCTGCCCTCACGGTGGCCGCTGCCTACGGCTGGCCCGGGGGCCGATGCTTTGCCCGGCTTGTGGGGTGGTTCTGCGCTGAAAATCTGCTGCTGGCGGGGGCGCTGCTCCTGCCCGGGGCCCAGACCAACAACGGCTGCATCTACCTGCCCCTCTCGCCGGGGGCACTGCTGGCGGGCGCGGGCGGGGTGGTGCTGGCTGTGCAGGGGGTGCTCCGCTTTCTGGGCCGGGGCGGCGGGCAGGTATTTCCCGCCCGGCTCACCGTGGCAGACACAGCGCTGGATGTCCGGGCCTTCTGCGACACCGGCTTTTCGGTGCAGGAGCCGCTTTCGGGCCGGGCAGTGGTGCTGGTGCGGTTCGGTGCCGTGCAGAGCCGCCTGCCGCCCGCCCTGGGTACTTATCTGGAGCAGCACTTCTCTGGGGCCGCTCCCCTGCCCGTCCTGGCGCTGGGGGTGCGCCTTGTTCCCTGCACCACCGTGGCCGGGCACTGTATCCTGCCGGCCGTCCCGGCCAGCCTGTGCTGCACCGGCTCTCCCGCCGGGCAAGGCATGGCCGAGCACCTCTATGCCGCCTTCGCCGACCTCCCCCCGCCGCCTGATGGGTGGGAAGTGCTGGTGGGGGTGGAAGCGTGGGAAATGATTCACCCCCTCCGTCACCGCCAAGCGTGACCGAGGGCTTCACAAAGGAGGAACCGCCCTTGCATCATCTGCTTTCACTTCTTTGCCGTCTTTATTGCTTTCTGCTGGCCCCTTCCACCGCCCACTACATCAACGGCGGGCCCAGCCTGCCGCCGCCGCTGACACCGGAGCAGGAAAAGGCCCTGCTGGCCCGGATGATGGCGGGGGATGCCGCCGCACGCGATGACCTCATCACCCACAATCTGCGGCTGGTGGTCTACCTTGCCAAAAAGTACGAGAACAGCGGCGTGCCGCAGGAGGACATGATCTCCATTGGCACCATCGGGCTGATCAAAGCGGTGAACACCTTTACGCCCGCGCGGAACATCAAACTGGCCACCTACGCCAGCCGGTGCATCGGCAACGAGATCCTGATGTACCTGCGCAAAAGCTCCAACCGGCGGCAGGAGGCCAGCATCGACGAGCCCCTGAACACCGACGGCGACGGCAACGAGCTGCTGCTCTCGGACGTGCTGGGCAGCGATGAAAACCTTGTGGGCCTGCAATTGGAGCAGGCCGCCGAGCGCGCCACCCTCCGGCGCTCCGTGGAGCAGCTGGCCCCCCGGGAGCGGCAGATCATGGAGCTGCGCTTCGGCCTTGTGGACGGCGTGGAGCACACCCAGAAGGAAGCCGCCGATGCCCTTGGCATCAGCCAGAGCTACATCTCCCGGCTGGAAAAGCGGATCATCCGTCAGCTGAAAGAGGTGCTGGAGCGGGAGTAGCTGCTAACAATTCCCATGTATCTTCCCTGCCCTCTTACCCCATACTTCCGGTATCAACGTAACCGGAGGTTCGGGGGATGTACAACAAAGTGGAATTATGCGGGGTGGACACGGCCCAGCTGCCGGTGCTTTCCGAAGCGGAAAAGCGGCAGCTGCTCACCCGGGCGCGGGCAGGCGATGCCGCCGCCCGGCAGGCCATGATCGAGGGCAATCTGCGGCTTGTCCTGAGCGTGGTGCAGCGCTTCGCACAGCGGGGGGAGAATCTGGACGACCTGTTTCAGGTGGGGTGCATCGGGCTCATCAAGGCCATCGACAACTTTGACCCGGCCCAGCCGGTGCGTTTTTCCACCTACGGCGTGCCCATGATCATCGGGGAGATCCGGCGCTTCCTGCGGGACAACAACGCCCTGCGGGTCAGCCGCAGCCTGCGCGATGCCGCCTACAAGGCCATGCAGGCCCGGGAGACGCTGGAAAAGCAGCTGGGCCGGGAGCCCACCGTGGACGAGGTGGCCCGGCAGGCAGGACTTTCCCGCCGGGAGGTGAACGCGGCGCTGGAATCGGTGGTGGAGCCCATCAGCCTGGAAGAGCCCCTTTACACCGATGGCGGCGATGCCATGTATGTCATCGATCAGGTGCGCGACCCGGACAGCGAGGACAGCTGGATCAGCGGGTTGGAGTTCCGGCAGACCGTGGCCGGGCTGACCCCGCGCGAAAAGCGGATCATGGAGCTGCGCTACCTCAAGGGCGAGACCCAGATGGAGGTGGCGCGGGAGATCGGCATCAGCCAGGCGCAGGTCTCCCGGCTGGAAAAGGCCGCGCTGGAGCAGTTCCGGCACAAATAAACAGGAGAGCGGCACAGGCCTCCCTGCACCGCTCTCCTACTTTTTGTATTTGCGCCTGGTCGCCGCCCCGCCCCGCAGATGGCGCTCGGCCTTGTTGCGGGCCAGCACAGCCTGCACCCGGGCAAACAGGGCCGCATCCACGGCCCGCAGGCGGGTGGACACATCCTTGTGCACCGTTGATTTGCTGCACCCGAACGCCCGGGCGGCTGCCCGCACCGTGGCACTGTGCTCTGCAATGTACTCTCCCAGCAGCGCCGCCCGCTGCTCCGGCTCCACGTTCATCCGGTCACGCCTCCCCTGTTTGCGGTCTCCCTAAAAAATATGAGCCAGCGGCCGCCAATATGCCCGCCGGGGCTTGACATTTGGGCGCTGGCCGCTATACTGGGAGCTGGACATAAAAACAGGGGCGCTGAAAAGCTGAGATCCGCACCTGAGCGGAGTACCCTCGAACCTGATCCGGGTAATGCCGGCGTAGGTAGTTTGCGGAAAGGTCCACCCTCTTCACAAACGAAGCCCATGCGCCTGCCTTTTTGTGCAGGTGCATTTGTTTTTGTGTACTATTATCTGAGAAGAGGAATCTCCCATGTCAAAAACCTATTCCAAGACCCGCATTCTTGTGGAGTGCGCCCTGATGATCGCCATTGGCACCGTGCTGAGCAACATCAAGTTCTTCACCCTGCCCAACGGCGGCAGCGTTACCCTGCTGAGCATGCTGCCCTTTGTACTGGTCTCCTTCCGCCACGGCGTGAAGTGGGGCCTGTTCACCGGCTTTGTCAACGGCTGCCTGCAGATGCTGCTGGGCTTCTGGGCACCCCCGACCCCGACCTTCCTGTATTTCCTGGGTGAAGTCCTGCTGGACTACCTGGTGGCCTTTATGGCGCTGGGCACTGCCGAGTTCTTTGCCCGTCCCTTCAAGAACCGGATGGTCGGCGTGGCCGTGGGCACCTTTATGGCAGGCTTCCTGCGCTTTATGTGCAGCTTCCTGTCCGGTGTGCTGGTCTGGGGCAACCTGAACGAAGGCCTGTCCGCCTGGACTTACAGCCTGGTGTACAACGGCAGCTACATGCTGCCCGAGACCCTGCTGACCATGGTGGCCGCCGTTCTGCTCTGCCGTGTGGCTCCGCAGATCTTTGACCGCCAGCACGCAAAGGCCTGACCCATCCTCGCTTTGTTCCGCGCCCTGCCCGGCTCCGTGCCCGGCAGGGCTTTTTTGTTTTTGCAAACTTTTTCAAATTGGGTGTTGACAACCGCCCGCCCGGCTGGTATAATAACTCACGTCGCAGGACACCAACCGAATATGTGGGGGATTAGCTCAGCTGGGAGCCCGGTTGGTATCAAAACACACCCCCAGTCAGATAGTCCTGCGACAATCAAATTCCCAACAAAAAACTCCATCCAAGAGGTTCGCTTCTTGGATTTTATGGGGGATTAGCTCAGCTGGGAGAGCGCTTGCATGGCATGCAAGAGGTCAGCGGTTCGATCCCGCTATTCTCCACCAATCAAGAGCAAAACGAACACAGCACCACCATTCAAATGGTCGGTAATGTGTTCGTTTTGTTTTGCGAGATTCCAAATGTCACCCTGACATGAAAAAAGCGCCCATGTTACCATCATCGGTAGCGTGGGCGCTTTTCTGTCTTAATTTACCGAAAATCGGAAAAAACTCCCGAAATATGAAGTTTTCTGCCAAAATGCAGACAAGCCGGGTACATATCGGCTAAAATTTCGGTAAAGGCATCCCGAACCATATCCATCATGGCGTTATGAATGGCAGGAGCCGCATAGGTCAGGAACTTCATGCCGCGCGCTGCATCGAACTTCGGCACAGCTTTCCATAAGCCCAGATTGCCCGCCTGTTTCAAATCGTCCGTGTCAAGGTTCAAGCCAGCCTGTGCCAGATTCATGCTGCGAAAAAGGTCATTTGCCACCTTGCCAATAAAGGACTTGTTGTTGTCAATCAGGCTGTCCAGCGCAGTTGCATCGCCTTTCTGCGTCAGCACACAAAGCCGTTCATTCGTCTGCTTCATGGGCGTTTTCCTGCTCTGCGGCAGACTGCAAGATTCCCAGCAGACCGCTCCGCAGCTGTTCCAGTGCTTCCGGCGTAGCTCCTTCCATGCCCGAAACGCTGTCCAGCATGGCATCCGCCAACTGCTCTGCCGTGATCGTTGGGTGCTGCACATCCTGCCCTTTGGTCAATTCGGTGAACATTTTCTCTGCCACTTTCTTGCTCATGGCTTTCTGTTCGGCGTACTCTTGGAGCAGCCGATTTCCTTGGCAAGCTCCGGTTGGCTGATGTTGTGCTCTTTCATCAAGTCCGCAAGACGGACGTTGGATGGTGCAGGCAGATACTCTTGTGCCATGTGGTCGGCCCTCCTTTTGAAAGTTCAATCTTTTTACTCATTATAATATATCTGTCCTTTCTGTTCAATCCGACTTTTCCGGCCCTTGCCGTTGCATATCTGCAATCGGTGAGGGCATTTTTCTTTTTCCGTTGCAGTTCTGCCGCTTTTTCGCCCTTCTTGCAAAATTCTCCGTATATTCAGGCAGGAAGCAAAAAAAAACCAGAGTTCCCACTTTGGGTACTCTGGTGCAGTACATAATATCGCTTCGCCCGGTGGCCGCAGGGTGCGGGGCTTTGTGGGCATCGAACCGCTTGTCCACCCCTGTCCGTAAAAAGTGCATTTTTTTCACGGAAGAAGTTCGTACAACCTGTACGGTCTGTACTTGTACGCACCTGTACGGCACATTTTGAGAGAATCAAGCGTTTTATCGTCTGTATTTTGCTCATTTGTACGCCGTACGAACCGTACAGGTTATTTGAACTCCGTACGCGATTTTTGCAGATGCGTACGGAGTAATCAAGTTCGCATTGTGCGAACTTGATTGTAATTCTCCCGCAGGAGACGTTCCCCCTCGGAGAGTCCTCGAAGAGCCCACTACACTTTGCAGCCCATAGGGATGAAAGTGTTATAGTGGGTTATTACACTTCCGAAGAAGTGCATCTCCCCACCGCAAACAAGCTGTTCGCCTAAAGAAAAGCCGCATAACGGAATGTACCTGTCCCGACTCCTTCTATGTTTCATCGTATTCTAAAATGTCTCCCGGCTGACAATGAAGCTCCCGGCAAATTGCATCCAGTGTAGAAAAACGAATTGCTCTAACCTTTCCGGTTTTTAGATTTGAGAGGTTCGCCATAGAGATTCCAACACGTTCAGAAAGTTCTGTCAAGGAAACCTTTCGGTCTGCCATAATGCGGTCTAATCGTAGTATGATTGCCATTCTTATCCCCTTAAAGAACTTCGTTCAATTCCTTCTGCATCGCAACAGCTTCTTTCAACAACTCAGCCATGATAATCAAAAGTACTCCAGGCAACAGCAATACTGAATCACAGAAGAAAAAGGTCGAACCAGACGCTTGATATCCCGGTAAAAGTGGAAATATCACAGATGCAACCGCAATAAGATAGCCTTCAAGACGAGTGCATTGAACCAGCGTTTTAGAAAAAGTTTTATCACTAAGCATCATCTTCAAAACAGAGATTCCGGCAATCGTCATTACAAGGAAATACAGTTCCTGCGATGCAATGGAAGTGACATTAAGAGCCACTCCATGCCTTGCACCCAAAAGCCATTGAATAGGAAGAATCACTGCACTGAACATTTGCGGAACAGTCAGTAAGAATGCCAGTCCGAGAAGTGTTTGTTTCTTTTTGAAAAACGTCTTTTTCTCGGAAGAAGTTGTATCAACCCGAAAATCATTCTTACCCATATTGCATCCCCCTTTGATTTCACATTTAGAATAGCACACGTTAAATTGAAAATCAATATATTTTTATCGTTTATCAGCAAAACCATCTGCATTATGAGTAAGAGTGTTAAACAGTACCCCTTGAAAGGAGGGATGCCCTTTGGCAAGAAACGATGGCATCGACCGCACCAGTGCCCGAAATCTCGCCGTTTCGGACAAGGCTGTTAGCAATACCCAGCAGCACAACGAGCGCGAAAAGGACAGCTACCGGAACCCCGATATCATCCCCCAGCGCGCTGCATGGAACGTCCACTTCAAGAAGCCAACCGCCAGCTACACCGACCTGTTCGCCCAACTGGAAGCCGATGGAACCATCTCCACGCGCGGCCTAAAGCCGGATGCAACCCACTACTGCGAATTGGTCTTTGATGTCAACTCGGCCTACTTTGACAATCACGGCGGCTACGAGTTCGCCAAACAGTTCTATGAGGATGCCTACAAAGCTGCTGTGCAAATCGTGGGCGGTGAGCAGTATATTCTCTCCGCAGTCATGCACGCCGATGAGATCAACCGTGCCATGACCGAAGCTCTGGGCAAGGAGGTCTAACCAGACCAGCAAGACACTTTCCAAAAAGGAGAAGGAACTCGCCGCCGTTCAGAAGAAAGCCATTATCACAAAAGATGCGCTTATTCACGCGCGGGACTTGGATGATATCGGCAAGCGCACCTTCCTCGGCAACTACTCGCTGACCGAAGAAGAATTTTCCAAACTGAAAAAACAGGCTGACCACGGATATATGATGGACGTGGAGAACCGCCGCCTGAAAGAAGAACTTTCCACCGCCAAGAAAGAAACTGCCCGCTGGAGTACCAAGTACCATGATCTTTGGTATGATGTGAAGCCTTATCTGGACGCTCTCTACCGTGCGCCGGAGCTGGTGCGTAGCTTTCTTGAAAAGATTCTTGCACCCAAGCAGGAACGTACCATGGATGTTCAGCAGCGAAACCGCAAGCGTGGGCAGGATGTTGAACTTTGATTTTCGGAGGATACTATTTGAGCAAAAAGAAAAAGTCTGTAAACAAATCCGGCTACCCGGATGATGCAATCAAGTCGCTGGCACGTTGTTTCTATCCTTCCATGGTTGAGTTTTTCAACAGCGAGGAAGGCCAGCGTGAATATGAGGAGTGGCTGAAAGAGCAGGAAGCTCTGAACGCCGCACCTATCGCGGCATAAAAATAGCAGGACGCTCCCGGAGAAGGGAACGCCCTGTTACATATTATGATCATCGGCCAAGTAAAAAGAAAACAAACGGCAAAATAATTGATGTTGCAATGTTAAAAGCGAACACTCCTGCACTCTTTCTGTAGTGACTCTTCTCGGTGATCTTTTGAGCCTGTTTCGAGTCGCCAAGAGAAATCCTAAAGATATGCGTATCCATCAAATCTGACAATTCGCTATAAATGATTTTCCCAAAAAATCTCCCGACTTTTTCGGAAATTGTTGCTAATGGAATTAAAAAAATCAGTAGACATGCTGTATTTTCCACTTGAAAATCGATCAAATGATAATATATCAATAATTTCACTATAATCGCGATAACTGTACAGAAAGAAAATATTGCACACACTTCTACAAAATTAGCCAACCCACTTCGATATTTGAACAAGAAAGGTCTAATATGTCCCTTTTCGCTACAGGCCGACTCACAAAGTTCCGTCCACCGCTGAACAACATTTAACAGTTCTTCTGCGAGTGCATTATTAATAAAATCAACCTTGCATACAGTTGTACAGCATTGCAAATCAAAGTCGTCTCTCTCATCAAGCGCGCCATTTAGCAACACCTTGAACATATCGCTTGGTTGAAGTCCTGATGTTATCCTCACATTCAGAGTATGTCGTTGTGGAACTTTGTAATTCTTAAATTCCGCAAAAAAATCCCACTGAATAAATATTGATTTTGTTGCCGAATTTATTGCGTTAAAATTTTCTTTTTTAAAATCCTCCCAAGCTTTATATGACAATGTTCTCTTGTCGATGAGCGAAACGTCGATACTTGTTGTTATTGTAGATACATTATGTAACGACAGCTTTTCTAAAATCAGCGAATTCAAGCTATCTAGTTGGTTGATATCGACAATGATTTCTTTATCAAAAAATCGACACACACTATCGCTCTTTCCATGCAGGAGCGCAAGTAACGCATTGGCGTTTCGAAGATATTCGGTAGTCAATGTTTTGTCTGACGAAGCAGAGGTTACCAAATTTTCCATTTTAACACATCCCTTCATATATATAATCATATCCTACATCGAATTTCAACTACTTTCCCTTGTTTCCTTCACAGGAGCCTTCATTCTCTGATCCGAAGAAAACGAAAAATCCAAACCCTTCTCCAATCGGAAATAGGTTCGGATTTTTCTTGTTTGGAAGGGGTGGACACTTTAGATCCCCCCTTGTATTCAACTGAGAAACGGCAAAAAACTTAAAAAATAAATTTTTTTGCCCAAAATTTTGCGCTTGGCTTAACCGGGATCATGGTAAACACTGCAACAAAATTTCCGTGTAGTTATTATAGCATACGTCCCAAGTCCTGTCCAGTCTTTTCGACAAAAAAATTTCAGGAGATGTTATGGTATGTTAAGAGGGTTATGGGCCAAACAGTTACCCACAAAAAAATAGCACCGATGCCCCCGGATTGAGGACGTCGGTGCTATTTTTTTGCAGGCAATCTATTTTTTCAATGGCAGGTTTGCGTCCTGCTCATATCCGCCGACAAACCGTATTCTGATTTGGGTGGCAGAGAGAACTGTTATCTGTTCAATAATTCTTCGGATAAAGTCATCGTTAAATTCAGTAAGGTTCAGGTTTTCCTCATTGTTGATATAAAGTAAGGCTTGTTGGTACTGGTATTCCTGTGCCTGATCTGCCATCTTCTTTTTCTGGATTTCCTGCAGTTGGCTGGTAAGCCCCATTTTCTGTTCAGAAAGTTGCCGTAACTTGGCGGCATAGAATTCGCTATCGCCACCCTGTGCGATAATTTTAACTAAGGCCGACATTTCCTGCTGCAGCTTGTCTATTTGCTTTTCCAGTGATTGCGGTGTGATTTGATTCCCGGAAAACAGGATAATGTTTTCTTGAACATCACGCAGATTTTTCAGGATATCTTCTTTGTCCCCGACCACTTTTTGAATACATTGGAGGATTGCCTGATGCAAGGCTTCTTCCGATATAGTTGGTGAATGCTGGCAGTATTTTGTTCCGAATTCCAATCGGCTGATGCAGCGCCAGACTACTTTCTTCTTGCCCTTTTTTACCCAAGTGGTCCGGCGATACATGGAACCGCATTCCCCGCAAACCAGCCTTTCGGAAAGTGCATACTTGCTGCAGTATTTGCCCAGCGCACTCTTGGTTTTCTTTTGGGAAACCTTCTTTTTGCTGTTCCTTCTGGTCAGTTCAAGCTGGACATTTAGGAAATCCTCACGAGAGATAATCGCCGGATGGTTGTCAGTGATGTAATATTGAGTGAGCTCCCCGTTGTTTTTCTTCTTTTTCTTGGTTAAGAAATCCACCGTGTAGGTCTTTTGCAGGAGAACATCCCCCATATATTTTTCATTTCGCAGGATATGTTCAATACTGGACAATCCCCATTCTGTATTCCCCCGCGGCGTCAGTATGTTTCGCCGTTCCAAGGCTTCCTTGATCTGGCGCAGGCTGCGGCCCAGCAGGAACAGGTTAAAAATCATTTTGATATGTTCTGCTTCTTCCGGCACAATCTCCGGCTCTCCATCCTCTCCTTTTTTATAGCCCAGCATATTCTTATAGGGAAAGGCGAAATTTCCTTGACTGTAGCCTTTTCGTTTACCCCATTTGACATTGTTGCTCAGAGATTCGCTTTCGCCTTGGGCGAAGGCGCTGGTCCATGTGAAAAATATTTCGCTGGTTACACGGGAGGTATCCAGCCCTTCTTTTTCAAACCGGATGATAATGCCCCGATCCTTGAGCATTCGTATGTACGAAATGCATTGCAGGGTATTTCGGGAAAATCTGGATAGCGACTTTGCCAGTATCATGTCGATTTTCCCTTTTTTACACTGCTTTATCATTTCCATAAAACCGGGGCGGTTCTCATCTCTGGTTCCGCTGATGCCATCGTCTGAAAAAACGCCAGCATATTCCCACTCAGGATTTGAACGAATCAAATCATCATAATAGGTGATTTGGTTTTCGATACTGGTCTGCTGTTCTTCCTGCTCTGTACTGACTCGGCAGTAAGCCGCTACCCTTAGCTTGTGATTGCGGGTTCGGGCCTGCAGCACTGGGGAGGGTTTAATCTCCCGGATGATTTTCTGCCTGATGGGGGCTTGTGGCTCCATATAAACGCTCCTTTCCGGTAGGCTATATCACTTTTCCGTTTCGCAGTTGAAGGTGAACGGAAGCATTTGACTGAATAAGGATTTTCTCTGTTATGCTGCTAAACAGGTCGTAGTCGAAATCGGAAATCAGGGATTGATCGGCCAGCCGTTCCTGTATAAGCTGAGTCATCTGCTCCGAAGCACCACTTTCGCTGACTTCGTATTTCGCTTTGGCACAATCCATGATAAGCTGGAGCAGTTGATCCGCATTAGCGCGGGGATTGGTCATCTGCCGGTCAATTTCATTGTTCAACCGGAGGACTTCGATGGATAAGCATTCACAATGCCTTTCTTCCGGTTTCAGCTTTTCCCGGTTTTTAATTGCCCGGTTTAATAGGGCAGTCACGCTTTGCAGCAATAGTTCGTCTGGTATGTAGTCTGTGCTGATTCCGCATTTTGGACATTCCCACAGGATGTATCCTGTCCGCATATTGACTCGCTTGAGGATTTGCCCACAGTTTCCGCAGCAGATCTGCTGGCGGATTTTTTTCATTTCCGCAGGTAGGCTGCCGCCATATTGCTTTGCCTTGGCTGCTCTGAGGAAAGCTGCTTCTTCCAACTGTTCCTTTGAAATCAGCGGCGGGAATCCTTCATCGCCTGCATACTTGGAATTGTCCAAAATCCGGCAAACCATGGCTTTATTCCACTGCCCGGCTCCTTCCCGATAAGGAATGCCCGACAAGGAGGCATATTTGGCGAGTGTTGAAAGGGCGGTCCTTTCAAGGTATTTTGAAAAGATAGCCTGTACCAAAGGTCCCTCGTCAGGGTGCGGGATGATTTCTCCCTTTTCCATTTGATATCCGAAGGGCAGGTATCTTTTCTTTTTCATTGGTACAACTCCTATCTTCTTTCAGCCAATTCCATCCCGTTGATTAACCGGAAACAGATGGTGTCTGAAAAAATCCTCACTTTAATAACCATATTGCGGAAAGCTACAGGCTCAAACTCTGAGATGCTTTCCTGCTCTTCAAAAATTTTTAGAAGCAGGTAGCTTCCATTGAGTATTTCATGGTAGTCGTTTAAGTCACGGTATCGCTGGAGCTCCTTCCGCAAATTTTCCAGCTTGGTGTTATTGGTATTGGTTTCACTCATATAAAAAGCAGAATCAATGCACTCTTTTGCTCTCAAAGTAGCCAGCGCATGATTCTGCTCCAACAGATCCGCTATTTCATTGTTCAACTGCATGGCCCCCGGATGGGACATGAAATTTTTATCACGCAGTTTTTCCACCTGCGTAATGAATGGGGTTAAAATCTCTGAGCGATTTCTCCCCAGCTTGTTATATAAGGTAACGAATGCGGATTCCACTTCGGACTCCTGCACATTTTCTATGGCGCACAATTTTTTGTCACGGAAATGCCGATAACAGGCCCATACTACAGTTCCGGCTTTGGTTACCCGCCTGCAGAATGTGCTTCCACACTCGCTGCACTCCAACATTTTGGAGAAAGTATAGGTCTGGATTTCCTTTTTCCGTCCATGGAGTTGATTTTTCTTTTTTAGAAGTTCCTGCGCCAGACGAAATACATTGGGGCTGACGATAGCTTCATGGGTATTCTCCGCATAAAATTGGCTTTTCTCGCCACGGTTCTTTACTTTCTTAAAAGGAAATGCGTCAGTGGTGAAGCGTTTCTGGAATAATTCATCTCCCATATAGCGTTCGTTGGTTAAAATATAAGAAACCCCGGTGGCACTCCACACGGGGTTCCCTTTCAGCTTTGGCACTTGGGCCTGTGCAAGTTCATTGGCGATTTCTCGAATGCTTTTCCCTGAGAGAAAGTCCCCAAATATCTTTCGGACAACCTTCGCTTCTTCCGGGCAAATCAGAAAACCGCCTTTTTCATCTAAGCGGTAGCCATAAGGCGCTTGGGATAGACGGTAGGTTCCATTTTTCATCCGCATGACTGCGCCTTTACGCATATTCTTCGCAATGGAAGTGGATTCTTCTTGTGAGAATGCACTGTACATGGAAAAGTACATTTCATTGGTCATGCGGCCTGTATCAATGCCTTCTTTTTCAAACGCAACAGCTATTCCCAACATTTTCAGTTCCCGAACGGCTTCAATGCAGTCGGCGCTGTTTCTTCCGAATCGGGAAATGGATTTAACCAGTATGCGGTCAATCCTCCCAGCTCTGCAGTCCCGCATCATCCGTTGGAAATCGTCGCGCTTGTCGGCTCTGGTACCGGTTATGCCCTCGTCAGCATAGATGTCAATGAATTCCCAATCGCTGTGGGCTTGTATTAGTTGGGTGAAATATTCGACCTGCGCGGAAAAGGAGTTCAATTGATCATCGGAGTTGCTGCTCACACGGGCATAGGCACAAACCCGGATTTTCTGTTTCTGTGGCCTTATCGTAGGTTCTATGATCTGTACCTGTGGCATTCTCCGCACCGCCCTTTCTGCGCTTTCTTGGGCGGCATCTATTGTGACCACCCCGCAGCAACAACACTACCACAACGGCTGGTACAAAGCTATCACGACAACCACTAAATATCGTATCGCAAAACCCGGTATCTTTCGGCAATAGCAACAGTCGCTTTCTTGTAATTTTCAGAGGTTATGACGCTATCGGCCAGCATCTTTTTCAAGGCCGAAAGCGCCATATAATATTTAATTTCATTGACTATGAGAGGTGAGGGCGCTTCTGGATTGTAAGTAACACGCATAAATTCAGCCCCCTTCACCATGGCAAATGGAGGCCCTTTTTGGCTGCCCTCTGGAAAAAGCGGTTTTCCAGCCCCTTGATGTAAAGCTCATACCGCAGGTCGCTCTCGGTGGTGATCAGTACCGCGTCGTGATCCTGCAAAAATTCCAGTATCTGAATCAGGATGGCGGGATCGTGGCTCAGGCGGGATAAATCCCGCACAAGCACAGCGCGGACGAAGCCGCCCTGCACACTCCGCAGCATCTGCTTCAGGCCCATGCGGGCTATGCTTCTGCCGGTACCCATATCCTGAGAAGTACCTACAACGGTATATTCCCGATGATTGGCTTCCTCTAAGAGATTCCGCATCTGCTGAATCAGGACGAACATCCTTTTATCGCTGCTGCGGCTGTATAACCACATGGGGCGGTCTGCGTAGGGAAATCCCGCCGTTTCTGTTTTTCTGTTCATCTATGTCAATCTCCTTTATGGCATAAAATAATCCGGGCCTTTCTTTGCCCGGATGAATTCCTCCACATCTTCGATTTTTCTGGTGAGCCGAAGGTTCGGCAGGGTTTCCAGCACAGCCTTGTGATACCGTTCTCCGGGGGCTGCCCGATAGTCCAAAATGCTCACCACGCAGGTGTCGGTTTCGGTGCGGATGGCCCGACCGAAGCCCTGCCGCAGCTTTACCTGCATATCCGGTATAACTACCGTCTTGATGTAATCCTGCAGGGTTGGGTACTGCTCCCGTTCCGCTTCGCTCAATGGATCGGGAACAGGGAACGGCAGCCGTACAAGTATGAGCGACGACACCATATCTCCGGGAAAATCCACACCTTCCCAACAAGAGCCCGCCGCGAACAGCACAGCGTTGCTGGCCTGCTTGAACTGGTGGATGACGTCCTGTGAGTGCCGCCATACTTCCATCAAGGGAAAAGACAGCCGGTCCTTTACCTGATTGTAAACAGTGCCCATGAGGGAATAGGAAGTAAAAAGCGCCAGAGTGTGGCCATGCGTGGCTTCCACCAACCGGCAGATCTGCTCTGCCAGACACTTAGCTTCCTGTTCGCTGCCCATCTGTGTTTTGGGAAGATCATTTGGGATGTAAAGAAGGCAGTTTCCCTCGTAATTGAAGGGCGAAACCGCAATAAAATCCTCCAGCCGCTGATTTGAGGACAATCCCATGACCTTTTTTGTGCGCTCAAAGCTGCCGCCAGCCATGAGGGTGCCGGAGGTCAGGATGGCGGGGATGTCTTTCAGCCACAGCGCCCGGCGCAGCTGCTCCGGCAGTTCCCGGCTGGCGGCGCAGAGGCTGGGGCTTCCGTCCCTGTCGTACTGGATGTAGAGGATGTATTTTCGGTCCCCTGTAAAAAACAGTCCGAGGGCCTGCTCTGTTGTTCCCAGCCGGTAAAGAAGCCACCGTGGGAGGTGCGGGGCAAGCTGTTTTTGAAGCTGCCGGAGGAGGGAAAGGCAATCCCGAAGGGCCGCTTCCCGATCCGGCGTTAAAATAAAGGCGGTGCGCTGGGCTTCTTCCAGCAGTTCGCCCCGGCACATGGCCCCCATGAGAGCGCGGAACTTTTCCCGCAGACGCTGGGAAGCAAGGATATATTTTTCTTTTGCCAGCAGGTCGCAGAGTTCACGGAAATCCTCCGCAGACAAACTCTGCCCGTACATTTGGCGGGCTGCATCCGGCAGCTTGTGGGCCTCGTCGATCACCAAAGCCCGGTAATCATTGAGAAGGGGCCGCATTTCCTGCAAACGGTGGGCGGCGTCGGCCAGCAGATAGTTGTGATTGCAGATCTGGACGAAAATCTCCGCGCTTCTGGCTTCCTTCAGGTATTGATGGTACCGGCAGGCGTTTCGCAAAGGACAGCTTTTCTCGCAAACCTTGGGGACGCACACCTGCCGCCGATCAAATCCACTGAGGCCGGTTACGGCGTCTAAATCATAATAGCTGCGAAGGGAAAGCAGGGCTTTCATCTGCTCCGCATTCTTTTTCTTTTCCCGAACGGCTTCCAACCGCCCTGCAAGACGGGCATCGCAGACAAAGCGTTCTTTCCCTTTTCGCACCATCGCCCGGATGGGTTTTTGAATAATGCGGTTCTCCAGAAAAATCCGGGATAAAAACGGGATGTATTCCCCGATGATAGCGTCCTGCAGAGCAACGCTGGAGGTGGAGACCACCACCGGCTGGGAACCGGCAGGCCCATGTGGGGCAAACTTCTTCAGTAAAATGCAGGCGGTCAGGTAGGCGTAGGTCTTGCCGATCCCGACGCCCGCGTCGCATAGAGCGATATTGTTTTTGAGCAGGGTATCCAGCATGGCGTGGCAGAGGGTAATCTGTTCTTCCCGAACTGCCAGCCCGTTTTGAGGGAGAAGGATTCGGAAGATCCGTTCGATCTCCCCATGGGCCTGCTCTTTCAGACTCTTGTTCATTTCGGCACATTCTCCTTAGAGCAATTTGCTCTTGTGCGTTGGCGGCAAACTAATGCGGCGCAGAAAACCTGCGCCGCACGGATTCGCCGTCAACGGCAATCTGAATAAAAATAAAAGGGTTGAATTTGATGTGCCGTATTTGCTGCTCGCCCCCCGGCAACCTTGGGAACCATACGGGCAGGCTTGCAGTTGACAAGCCGTTCACTGGCTCCCCGAAGGTCTTGCTGATTACAACCCAAGGTCGGCCAGCCCATCTGACGTGTGGGCAAACGATAGTGTGTATCATAATCCCCCGCCCAAGGTCGTGGCGAAAAGGGCAACTACCCCCTCTTTCCGGTCAAAATGCATCGCTCAAAGCCAACAACACAAGCCGCCATCCCTCATCCCTGAAAAGGGAGGCAGCTTGCGTGCGACTCGTCATGGCGCTTTTTCCTGTGTCGCTCGCTCAGGCGGGAACGTACCCGCATGGCTGGTATTTACTTTTCAAGCTACAAGGCGAACGTTTCTTTTTCCCCGTTCGCCCTATAGCCCAGGAAAAAGGCCGGAATCTTTCCGCTTATAAAAAATTTTTTAATTTTTCTTGAGTTTGAAAATCCGCAGATCAATGGCGTTTACTGACAGGCCGGTTTTCTCTGAGATTTCCTTGCTGCCGTATCCGTCCATCTTCATGAAGAGGATTTCGAGGGTGAGCTTGTCCACATTGTGCAGCAAAGAAAAAAGCTCCATATCCTCGATGCTGTCCAGCAGGGCGTCGGTATCCTCGACGGGCAGTTCCAGATCCTGTGCGGATATGAGTTCCACATAGGGAGACCATTCCACCTGTCGCTGCAGGTACTGCCGTTCCTTATTGAACTGCGCCCAATCGTATGTATGCAGGCGTTGGATGGTGTCCTCATCCACGCCGAGTTCTCTGAGTTTTCTTTCTTCTGCTTCTTTCCATTTGAGCCACTGTTTTTCGGCTCTGGCTTTGTTGTAAGCCATGGCTGTTTCCTCCGATCAATCTGAAATTTTGAAAAATTCAGATTGTCGGGGCGGCGGCCTGCCGCTATGAGTTCTTAGCCATGACCTCCTTCTGAAAGCATGAAAAAAGCGCACCCGCCCGCAGGCGAATGCGCATAGCGAGGCTGCTTCCTCGAAATTGGTATTTAATGGTAAATCAAAACAGGATAATGTCGAACGAAAAAGGGCTGCAGTTTCATACGAAGCTGCAGCCCTTTCTGTGTGCGGTGGTTTTCGCCGCATTGTCGCCATCCCCTCTGCATGGGGAAAGCGGACGATGTTTTATTCCCATATTTCCCCATATAAATTTAGATGGGGACAGTATAAAAGAGAAAAACTACTTTTCTGATTCGATTCTCCTTTCATTTGCATATTTCGTAGTGCTTTTATCTACATTACATGACAAAAGAACAAAGATATTTATTTAATCAACCAAAAAGGTAAAACAACAGCCTTTATTCTCTTTACAGGTACCTTCAACGATCCGGCAGGTGGGGTTCGATTTATTCAGGCCGAGTTTTTCCTGCAGGCTTCGCACATAGGCGGCAGCTTCTTCCTCTCCATGCTCCGAATCTGGATGAAGCCAAACGGCATTGTGGAGAAAAGACGCAGAAAGGGCCTGATTCGGGTGGGAAGCAAATAAGCCGAGGATTTCGAATTCCCGATGGTTTAGTTTTACAGCATTACCATGGAGGGTTACTTCCCGCTTGGGCTGGTCAATCCGCAATGAGCCGAATTCATAAACCTTTCCCGGCCCTCGGAATGGCTGGTATTGGGGTTCGGCAATAATGCCCTTGATCTGCTCAACCAAACGGTCGGCTTCTTCATCACTGCATTCAATGATCATTACTTTTGGCATTTGGATGCTCCTTTCGGTGTATGAATTCTGGATATGGATTTCTCTTGTATAAAGGGTTTTGGGCATACGCTGCCGCAATAATGGGGATGTAGCCCAATCTGACCTTTTGAAACCGTCAGCTTGATAACAAGTATATTTTACAACATTCAGCAGGGTGATTTCATCATAAAAGGTTGGGAAAGCGCCTTTTTCTGTGTTGCCATTACAGGGAAAATAAAGGGGTGTGAGTCCTCTCACCACAGTTACTCCACTCCCTCTTTACGAACAGCCCGCCCTATTTCTTTCGGGCGGTTTTATGCCAAAAAACCTTTCTTATGGGCTTCTCGGCTCCCTTTTCATCGCAAATCGGAAAAATATTCGCTCATAATCTTAGCGATTCGCTAAATACTTTTATTATACACTTAGCCAGACGCGAAGGTCAACGGAGTAAAATATAGCTATACACGAAATCACAGGACAGAGCGAGGTGATAGGGATGTTTGATTTTGGAAATCATTTGCGGATGCTGCGGGAAAAGCATGGTATTTCTCAGGAGGAACTTGGGCGTCGGGTAGGCCGGGCCGGATCGGTAATCAGCAACTATGAAAACAATATCAAAATCCCCACGCTGGATGTCCTCACCACTATGGCAAGGATTTACGATGTTTCGTTAGACTACTTGGTCGGGTTTGATAAAAAGGATCAGGTGCTTTTAACGGATATGACGGATGAGCAGCGCGATTTGGTTCGTCGGCTGGTAAAAGAATTGAAACAAAGCACTAAGCCGAAGGCCGGGGGATTATCTACGGGTCAGCAGGAAATTCTCAACTTGATTATGCAGGAGTTTGCAAAATAGAAAAAATAGAATCTGTTATGCTGTAAAGAGCCGAGTAAACTAATTTTATTCGGCTCTTTCTATATGTGCAAATTGCATTATTTTTCGAGGTTAGAAGAAACTAACTTTGTGAGACAATTAACTTGACAGTTTTCAAAAAAAGCAGTATATTAAAACCGTTGGATTGAAACCGAGGGTTTTAATCTGTTTACAAAATCAACCTATAAATTCGAGTTTGGAGTTGATGGAATGGCAAAACGTGTGGAGGGCGTTACTGAAAAATTGCTTGAATCAGCTAAAAAAGAGTTCTTAAAGAGTGGATATGAGAACGCTTCGCTGCAGGTGATTGCGGAAAAAGCAGGCTCCAGCAAAGGCGCTATCTATATCCGATATCCTGATAAGAAAAGTCTGTATTGCGCTTTAGTAGGGCCAACGGCTGATGAATTTTGTAATTTACTCGAAGGAGAACTCCATCGCTTTAAAATACTTTCATCAGATGAGCAGAAAGAAAAGGTTATGACCTTTGGAAACGACGGCTTTTCTAAGGTAATTGCATATATCTACGATCATTTCGACGAGTTTAAGCTGATTCTTACCAGTGGAGAGAATAGCACATATCAGGAATTTATCCATCGGATTATTGAATTGGATATTTCCTGTACCATGCAGTTTATTGAACAGACAGGAAATGACGCGCTTTCCTCCGGACGGCTTACACCGGAACTGGCGCACCTTCTGTCCAGTGCTTTTTATGCCGGACTATTTGAAGTGGTTATTCATGATATGCCCCAAGATCAGGCTGTCGAGCATATCCAAAGAATGAGAAGGTTTTATAATGCCGGATGGAAGACGATTTTTGAAGAAAATGCGGGGTGATGCTTTTGAGTGGGTGGATTGATTCATCCGGCTGGGTTCATTGTCCTGTCTGCGGCAATAAAACGAGAACGAAGGTAAACAGAGATACAGTATTAAAGCGTTTTCCGTTGTTTTGCCCTAAGTGTGGACATGAACATATCATAGATGTTCAAGAAAATAAAATAGTATCGTTAGAGCCAGACGCTAAGACGCAGAGCCGATAATTTGTAAGACAGGAATCTTACAAGTTATCGGCTTTTTTAGACGCAATGGTTAGCTACAGCTAACGAAAGGAGGATTTTTTATGAAGCAAACTTCATCTATTGGGATCATGGATTTCATCCGTCCGCATAAGGGTGGATTCCTTTGCTCCGTGGTTTTATCTGTGTTGGGGGTGGCCAGTGGTATTGTACCATACTTTGCAGTCGCAAAGATGATTAATTTGCTTATTGTAGGAGAACAGGATTTTTCTATATACCTATTGTGGTGTTCTGTTGCTTTGGTCGCTTTCATCATGAAGTCTGTATTTCATGGGTTTTCGACAAAAGCTTCGCACGAAGCAACGTTTGCAGTTTTATCTGAAATACGGCGAAGGATTGCCTCGAAGTTGACAAAGGTTTCTATGGGGTATCTAACCGATACGCCATCGGGAAAACTGAAAAGTTCTATGGTAGAGCGAGTAGAACAGATGGAGGTTCCATTGGCGCATATCATTCCCGAAATGACTTCTAACCTTTTGGTTCCTGTCGCAGTCATTATCTACTTGTTTGTTTTAGACTGGCGCATGGCTCTCGTTTCTCTGATTACTATTCCGATTGGTATCCTGTGCTATATGGCACAAATGAAAGAATATCCTAAAAAATACGGGGCAGTCGTACAAGCAGGTAAACACATGAGTGCTACCACAGTAGAATACATCAACGGGATTGAAGTCATTAAAGCGTTTAACCAGAGCGCGGTGTCCTATGGGAAATTTACGCAGGCTGTTCATAAAAATGCAGAATTGATTCTTGACTGGATGAAATCTACACAAGGGTATTCAGCCCTTATGATGACCATCTGGCCAGCTGTTTTGATTGGGGTACTCCCCATTGGATGTATTTTCTATATGAACGGAAGTCTTACCACAGCTGCCTTCATCACTATTATGATTTTATCGCTGGGTATTGTAGGCCCGTTGGTATCTGCAATCTTTTTAACCGATGACTTTTCCAAAATCAGTACCATCGTTGGAGAAATCAGTTCTATTTTATCAGAACCGGATTTAGATCGTCCACTCCAACATAAAAACTTAAACGGATTGGATATTACTTTAACCGATGTGAAATTCGCATATAAGGATACTCAAGTCTTAAAGGGTATAAACTTAAAAATTAAACAGGGAACTACAACCGCTTTGGTTGGTCCTTCTGGTTCCGGTAAATCTACCATCGCAAAATTGATTGCTTCTTATTGGGATATTGATGAAGGAACAATTACGATTGGTGGGGTTGACATTAAAAAAATTCCCGCAGATCAAGTAATGGATTTAATTGGATATGTATCCCAAGACAATTTTCTATTTAATGTGTCTGTACGAGAAAACATTCGTATGGGTAATCCCAACGCATCAGACCAAGAAGTGGAGGAAATCGCCAAAGCTGCAGGCTGTCATGAGTTTATTATGGGCCTCGAACACGGTTACGAAACCCTTGTGGGAGGAGCCGGAAGCCATTTGTCCGGTGGAGAACGCCAGAGGATTGCCATTGCCAGAGCTATGATGAAAAACGCACCCGTCGTTATCCTCGACGAAGCGACTTCCTATACTGACCCGGAAAATGAAGCGGTTATACAGGATGCGGTGAACCGGCTTACTAAAGGAAAGACCTTGATTGTTATTGCACATAGGTTATCGACTATTATCCAGTCTGAGCAGATTGCAGTAGTAGAAAACGGAAAAATCGCCGCAACTGGAACTCATGAAGAACTTCTGAAAAATTGTCCGCTTTATACAGATATGTGGAAAGCGCATATACAGGCAAAAGACTCTGCCGGTATGAAAGGAGGCGCTGAGAATGTTTAACGCATATAAACGTTTTTTTGCTTTTGCTGGAAAACAGAAAAAGACGTGGTATAAGGGAATGGGTTATGAACTGCTTCGCAGTATTTTTGAAGCTATCCAGTTTATTGCTTTGCTGGTTGTGCTGCGAGCCTTGGTAGAACAAAATGTTACAGGCGAAACAGCATTGGCCGCACTGGGCGTCATGCTGGTCAGTGTAACAGGCGCTGCGGTTTTCTGGTATCTGGCCCACAACAGTGAAGGACAGGCCAATTACCATATGTGTGAGGAAAAAAGAATCAGGATCGGTGAACGTATGAAGTACATGCCGATGGGCTATTTCAATAGTCAAAGCTTGGGAAGCCTTACGGCTGCAGCAACTTCTACAATGGAAGATTTGGAGAGTATGTCGTTTGCCGTCATTGCCCGAACGATGGTGGGGATCATCCGTACTGTTGTATTTTCTATTGCGATTCTGTTTTTTGATTGGCGTATAGGGTTGATTTTCTTATTAGGAGTACTGTTGTTTTTATTTGTTAATTCACAATTGCTGAAAAAATCCCGTCAGCTTTCTCCCGGACGTTTGCAGGCACAAACCAAATTGGTAGATTCCGTTCTTGAATATATTCAGGGAATGAGCGTTGTTCGTGCGTTTCATGGCGATAAGGCGGCGAATCAAACATTAAATAAAACCATAGAGGAAACGGAGTATCAAAACTTTAAGCTGGAGCGCAAGCGTATCCCATACAATGTTCTGGAGCAAATTGTGTTGCGAATTGCTGCGGTAGCGGCTGTGCTTCTTTCTATCTGGCTATATTTAAGTGGAGCTATGACTTTATTTACCTGCTTGATGATGGCGATTTCCGCTTTTCTTGTTTACAGCGAGCTTGAGTCAGCCGGAGAAATGTTCTTTATGCTTCCGATGATTGACGCTTCCATTGACAGAGTGGAACAGATTGATCATGCTCCCCGCATGGATGAACAAGGTACAAAACAAGAAACGAAAAATAGGGATATTACATTTGAACATGTCAGTTTTTCTTATGGAGAACGGGAAATTATCCATGATGTCAGCTTTTCCATACCGGAAGGGACTACCACTGCAATCGTTGGCCCCTCCGGATCAGGAAAAACAACTCTTACCAGTTTAATGGCTCGTTTCTGGGATGTGGACAGTGGAACAGTTAAATTGGGCGGGACAGATATCAGGGAATACCAGTTGGACAGCTTGATGGCAAACTTTAGTATGGTATTTCAAACGGTCTACCTCTTTAATGATACGATTGAAAACAATATTAAATTTGGAAAACCCGGTGCCACTCACGAAGAGGTTGTGGCGGTTGCCAAGGCAGCCCGGTGCCATGACTTTATTTCTGCCCTTCCGGATGGTTACGACACGGTGATCGGAGAAGGTGGAGCTACTATTTCCGGTGGAGAGCGTCAACGCCTATCCATCGCACGCGCCATGTTGAAAGATTCCCCGATCATCATTTTGGATGAGGCTACCGCCAACGTTGACCCGGAAAATGAAGCTGAACTTCAAGAAGCGATTGAAGCGTTGACGCATAATAAAACGATTATTATGATTGCCCACAGGCTCAAAACCGTTCAACATGCGGATCAGATTCTTGTTCTGGAGGCTGGCCGTATCATACAGCGCGGCAGACATGAGGATTTGATAAAGCAGGATGGAATCTATGCGGATTTTGTCCAAAGCAGGAAGAAAGCCGAAAGCTGGAGTATTGCTGGAGAAGGAGCCTTGGGAGTTGGAGTATGAGCAAAAAAATATTGACGCGCTTATCTTTATTTCTCCTTGTGCTGTTTGGCGTCACGATTTTGACTTTCATCTACACAAATTTATCCCCTGTAGATGCGGCTGAGGCTTTGGCTGTGCGCCGGTATTCAAGGCCCACTCCAGAACAGGTTGAATTAGTACGGGAAGAATTGGGCCTTGACAAACCTCTGATCCAGCAATATGGTTCTTGGCTGTGGAACGCGTTACATGGAGATTTTGGAAATTCCTACAATACAGGCCGCCCTATCATCGAAGAACTGACAGCCTCATTAGGGCCAACCATCACAATGGCATCATTGGCGTTGTTGTTTGCAGCCATATTTAGTATTCCTCTGGGTGTGCTATCTGCCAGTAAAAAAGGTGGATTATTCGATAAAACAGTTTACTTGTTTGGGATCGTTTCCATGTCTCTGCCCAATTACTGGATTGGTTTTATGCTCCTGCTGGCCTTTTCTGTTCAGATTCCGATCTTCAGCATTATGGGGGCAGACAGCATGAAAGATTTTATTCTTCCGGCTTTGGCTCTGGCAATCCCGGTTGCGGCAGGTAATATTCGTGTGTTTCGTTCTTCACTTTTGGAGGGATATAGTCAGGATTTCGTTTTATATGCCCGTTCACGTGGGGTTTCGGAACGCAGAATCGCTTTTATGGTAAGCCGGTTTGCACTGCCCCCTTTGGTAACAATGCTCGCCCAAAGTTTTGGGTTTATGATAGCAGGCAGCGCAATGGTGGAATCAGTTTTTTCTATTCCGGGAATAGGTTCTATGTTGGTAACAGCGTTAAATGCACGGGACACTATTACAATCAACGCATGTGTTTTGTTAACAGCCGCCATTTTTGTTCTGGTTAATTTTATAGCGGATCTGGTCAATATCGCTTTAAACCCACACGGAAAAGCAAAGGAGAAGGTTTATGATTCGTAAAATTTTACATAAACCGCAGGCACTGCTTGGGTTGGCCATGATGTTAATTGTATTTTTTGTTGTGGCATTTGCGCCCTTTATAGCACCGCATGATCCATCAGAGCTAAACGTCGCGCATGCTTTGTCTGCACCTGATTCAGAATATCCTCTTGGAACAGATGAAATGGGGCGCTGCGTATTTTCACGATTGCTCTATGGCGCGCGGTCATCTATGTCTATCGCTCTGCCCTCGCTTATCATTTTGGCACTTGTCAGTACGGTCGTAGCTACTGTCTGCGCTTATCTGGGCGGTGTACTTGACCGGATTTTTGATGTTGTTTCTAACATCTTTATGGCATTTCCACCCTTTCTTGTGGCCATTACTCTGGTGGGATTATTTGAATCAAAAGTGTTCAGTATCATTCTATCCATTGTAATTGCCATGTGGGTATGGAATGCACGAGTGGTTCGTACCTACGTTCTCAGAGAAAAACAAAAACCTTATGTTATCACCTGCCGGATGTCAGGCTGTTCAGAACTGAGGATTATATTCCGGCATATTATTCCAAATGTCCTTCCACATCTTTTGGTGATATTCAGTACAGGACTGTCCTCCATTATCATTATGATTTCCAGTTACGCCTTTCTGGGGCTGGGCTTGGAGGCGGGAACAGCAGAGTGGGGCGCCATGTTCGTGAATGCCAAACAACTGATTTTCAGTCAGCCGCAGCTTCTGGTCTATCCGGGGCTTTGTATCCTGTTTACAGCCGGTGGATTTAATTTGTTCGGTGAGGCTTTGCGGGATATTTACGCACCACGGGAGGGTTAGAAATGCTTGATATCAACTGTTTAACAGTTCGCTCAAAACTGACAAAAGAGGAATTGCTTCACTCCATCAGCTTTTCCGTAGGCGAGGGAGAAACCTTCGGGCTGATCGGAGAAAGCGGAAGCGGGAAAAGCATGACCAGCAAGTGTATTATGCGGCTGTTAAATTCTCGTGCTTTTCAAATCAGAGGGGAAATTCGCTGGAATGGCAGAGATGTCTTTTCCATGAATGCAAAAGAACTGGCTGACTATCGAGGAAAACAGATCAGTATGATACCGCAGAATCCCATGACTGCATTTGCTCCCATGGTGAAGCTGGGAAAACAACTTGAAATGGGGTTTCGATTCAATACCAGAGAAGAACGGCACAACTTTTGTAGAGAACTTACGAATACGTTGGCCAGTGTGAACTTGCCGGATGCGGAAAAAATTTTTAACAGTTATCCGGATGAGCTTTCGGGCGGCATGCTGCAGAGAGTGATGATTGCTCTCACTATGCAGCAGGCTTCGAAACTGATTATTGCAGACGAAATTACCACTGCCGTAGATGCGGCCAGTGAATATTTGATTTTAAATGAACTGGAAAAAATAAAAACATCAGGGGTATCGATGCTGGTTATCACACATGATTTTGGTGTAGTAGCGAGACTGTGCGACCGTGTTGCGGTGATGAAATCGGGAGAAATCATTGAACAGGGTAGAACCCATGAGGTGCTCTCCACACCACGGCATGATTACACAAAACAATTGATGGAAGCAAGTATACTGTTTCAGGAGGCGCTATGCTAAAGGCAGAAGGAATTATAAAGAAATATCAAATACCGGGTAGAAAAAAAGACCTGTTGGAAGCCCTGTCAGGCGTATCTATCGAGCTTGCCGACAACAGTATCACGGCCATCGTAGGCGAAAGCGGAAGTGGAAAAAGCACACTTGCCAGAATTTTGTCCTATATCGAGCTCCCCGATGCCGGAAAAGTTACTTTAGATAATTTAACAGTGACAGGCGTCAAAAGAAAAACGCTTCAAAAGATGCGAGGCAAAGTGCAGCTTGTCATGCAGGATGCAGCCAGTTCTCTTGATCCTCACCAAAACGTATTACAAATTTTGGATGAACCTCTCCATCTTTTATTGGATATGGGAAAAGAGGACAGAAAAAAGAGAGTCGAAGAATTGCTGGACATGGTTAATTTAGGGGGAGATATATTGAATCGTCGCCCTGATGAACTTTCTGGTGGTCAGCAAAAGAGGCTCTGTGTAGCGCGTGCTTTGGCAACAGAACCACAGCACATTATTTTCGATGAATCTTTTAGTGGGCTTGATGTTACATTAAGAAAGCAAATTTTGCATCTGTTACGGAATTTGCGGGACGAGTTGAGATTGAGTTATTTGATTATTACCCACGATTTAGACATTGCGATGTATATGGCAGATACCATTCATGTGATGCGTTTCGGGAAAATAATCGAGACAGTTTACAAACCGCAAAGCTTTTCGGATTTTCATGAACCATATTCTAATGAGCTTGTAAAGGCCGCCCTTTCAAAAAGGCAGGCTTTGCAATAAAAAACATGTAAAGGAGCACAAACATGAAAAAAACTTTTATCCCTTCTTTTGGCTTGTGTAATGGGGTTGACGCTTCTTGCTGGTTGCAGCAATACAGATCCCTCATCCTCCAGTAATGGCCAAACAGACAAGAACGCATCTCAAACGATCTCTATTGCGCAAAGCGCAAACTTTTCGATGGGCTTTGCCCCTGCGGTACAGTCCTATGAGGCTACATATTATATGAACAACTTTTATGAGCCTTTGGTCAAATATCAGGACGGAGAGTACCAGCCCTGCCTTGCTACAGACTGGACAAATTCCGATGATGGACTCACCTATACTTTCCATCTGCGTGAAGATGTAAAGTTCAATGATGGAACACCCTTCAATGCGGAGGCTGTGAAACTCTATTTCGACAATATGAAGTCTGTCATAGGAACCAGTTCCAATTACGGGCAGCTTGATATGTTGACATCCGAGATCACAGTAGATGATGAATACACGGTTTCCTTTCATTTGACTCGTCCTTATTACAATGTTCTCAACGATTTGTCCATGGTAATGCCGAGAGGGATTCTTTCAGCATCCGCCTTCAATGAGGACGGTTCTTTGAACTCAGAATATCTGATGAATCATACGCCGGGTACAGGTCCCTATATGTTTGAGAGCGTGAATGATACTGCAACGGAATACACTTTTGTACGCAATCCCAATTATTGGGGCGAAGAACCGGATGTAGATTCCTTCACAGTAAAAGTTATTCCGGAATCCAAGGTCGCTGCAATGAGGGCTGGAGAAGTGGACTTCATTATCGGTTCTGACACATTGGATGCTGCTTCCTATCAGGAACTGTCCAGCACGGAAGGCATTACGGGCGTAATTTCCGATTTTGATTTTGTCACAGAGTTTATTGCGCTTAACGACGAAGTGGCTCCATTGGATGATATCAATATCAGAAAAGCGATCCAGATGGCTATTGATAAAGAGTCTATCGCTCAAAATATTTATTCGGGCTTGAGAACGGAAGCAGATTCAGTTATGCCTGCGGATATGCCCTATTGCGAGGTAGATGTGACAACTCCGAGCTATGATATGGATGCGGCCATTGAACTGATGGACAAGTCCGGCTGGACTGATACGGATGGCGATGGCATCCGAGAAAAGGATGGTAAAAAGCTTTCCTTTACGATTACTTATCCCTCCACGGGTGTGTATGACAAGGTAGTGCTTTTCTTCCAGGATTCGATGAAAAAGCTTGGCATTGAAATCACGACGAATCCTATTGACCTGATGGCATTTATGCAACAGGTGTTTACAGAAGGGAACTACGAAATCACCGCGTATATGAGCTATTGGTTCCCCTATGATCCGTACACATTTGTCGCCAATATGTATCCTTCTACTGATTATACAGATGCCAGTGGAATTTATTCGACTGATCCTCAGATCGCCAAAGCACTTGCCACAATGAGCGAAGAGGAAGCGAAAGAACTGATTGCCGGCCTTTACAAGACAGATGATCCGGATACTGTTCAGAATATCTTTACCACTGCCCTTAATTCCGCAAATGAAAGCAGCGTTGTGATTCCGTTGAACTACAGAAACGAATATGCGGTGTTCAATAATGAGGTGATAGAGTCCTACACATTCAACAGTATTCCAAATCATGTTGACGTTGCAGCAATTAAATTAAAGTAATTTTTCATAGATTATCTCTTTTACTTTTAATAGATAAGGGAGGTGTGCCGACTGCGTCTAACATCATCCATGGAGGACTATCTGGAAGCTGTATATATCCTTTTTCAAAAACAAGGGGATGTCCGTTGTGTAGATGTTGCGGAGTATTTGGAAGTAACAAAACCCTCTGTAAGCCGCGCTGTAAAAGAATTAACCAAGGCAAAATATCTGCGTAAAGATTCAAGCGGCATACTTTCCCTGACATCTTCAGGAGAACAGGTTGCCGCAGCAGTATATGAACGCCACTGCTTTTTCATGGAACGGCTCATCGCGGCAGGCGTAGATCCTAAAACTGCGGAAGCGGACGCCTGCCGGATGGAGCATGGAATCAGTCCAGAAGCCTTTGAAAAACTAAGGCGTTCTATTGAAAGGCAGGGCGAAGAGGTCAAGTGAAAATCATGCTTTTGATCTTTGAGGATGGAGATGAGGATGCGTTTCTCAAAGTTCAGGGGCTGGCCCAATCCGCTTCTCGTATAGAGCTGATGGAGTTTAGGTCACAACGGAGTACCTCTGCTTTGGAAATCAGGGAAAACCAGCGCCGGGTATTCTGCAAGGGGCGGGAGATCCCTCTCACGAAAACCGAGTATGAGATTCTCCTGTACCTTTTTCAGAACATAAACCAAGTGCTGACACATGACCAGATTTACGAAAAAATCTGGAAGGAGCCAGACTATGGCGAGGCTCGGAAGCTTGTCAGCCATCATGTGCAGTCAATTCGGCGCAAGTTGAATTTAGGAAAAGATTCCAGTATCCGTCTGCGCTGTATCCGTGATGTCGGATACAGCCTTGAAACAAAATAAAGCCAGCAGCCTGTTTTTTGCAGGCTGCTGGTTTTTCCATATATATAACAACCCTCTGCTGCTTCCGTGTGTGACATTTCTTTGATTTGCAGGCGCTATTCCTTTACCTTAAAGAAACCGAGGGCGTCGGTGCGTTCCCCATTTTGCCAGACCTCGAAGTGCAGGTGGTTACCGGTGGAATTTCCGGTGGTTCCGACGTAGCCGATCACCTCGCCCTGCTTCACTTCCTGCCCAACCGTTACGCAGATGGAAGAACAATGGGCGTACAGGGTATCGAAGGTATCGTTGTGGTTTACCTTGATGTGGTACCCATACCCGCCGCCCCACGAGTCGATGGCGTTGGCTATGGTGACGGTTCCGTCTGCTGCGGCAAGGATGGGCGTACCTTCCGGCGCGGCGATGTCGGTTCCGCTATGGTAGGCGATCTCCCCGGTAAAAGGATCTTCCCGGTATCCAAACCATGAGGTGATAGTGTAGCTCTGCGGAAGGGGCCACTGGAAAATGCCCGTCCCTATCCAATCGGCATCGGGGTTCACGATCTGCCCGCCGCCGCTTGTGTAACCGCCCAGCAGTTCCACCCACAGGCTTTGGTTTTCCGGCTCCGACATAAGGGCGAGGTATTCGTTCTGCCGGGAATTGAAGTTGTACTGGCGGGCCATTTCATCCGGGGTTTTGTGCGTGATGGTGATTTCCAGAATGGTTTCCGTCACCGTTTCGGTATGGGTGGTTTCGTTCCCATCCTCGTCTACTTCGGTAACTTCTACCTCATGGCTTTCGGTGCGGGTGCTGGAGGATACCGTATTCATCTCCCACATAATATTTCGCAGTTCATCCACCTGCGCGTCATCCAGCGAAGCGACCTGCGCCCCATCCTCCGCGCCAGTAACCTTGGCGGAAAATACAGCGAGGACGTCCTCCCAATTGATGGAGAGTTTCCCGTCGTTAGAGGTGGTTTCCATCCGGTCATGGGGGTTGGCGTCCTCTATCTCCTGAATGTGGGCCAGATATTCCCCGTTGAGGGTAGACACCGCCTGCGTTACACTGGTACCGGTCCCCGTGGAGTCGGAGCCGAAAAACAGGCCGAAGCAGGAGCCGACGATCAGGGCGATTAAACAAATCAACAGGATAATGACCACAGCTACCCAGCCCCCGGCAGCAATCAGGGCTATCAATCCCTTAATTGCGGCGATGGTTGCTTTGATGGCGGCTGCGGTTGCCTTGACCGCCACCTTTATGCCGGTTACCGCTGCTTTCGCCGCAGCTTTGGCAGCTTGGGCGGCTGCCTTAGCCGCCTTTGCGGTGGCCTGCGCTGTTTTCTGTGCCGCTTTCGCCGCCTGCTGTGCTGTTTTTGCCGAACGCTGTGCGGTCTTGATCCTCTTGGCGCTCTGCTTTACGCCTTTCACAGACCGGCTGGCTGTCTTTACCGCCTTTTGCGGCTTTCCTTTGATAGTCTTGGCCACTGTGTTCTTCGTCCGTATTTTTGAAGATGTGTTTTTGACAGCCTTGCCGCCTGCATCTTTGGCCCCCGACAGGGTGCGGGAAATCTCTCTTTTTTCTTTCACCTTCCGGGCCGTGGCCTGCGCCAGCTTTTTCCCGCCCCGGTAGGTCAGGTTCGCGCCTTTCTTGGCGGCGGTTTCCATCCCGGACAGCATCTGATCCCCGGCAGTATTGGCAGGGGCGTTTGAGGATTCCCCGCGCTGGCTGGCGAAGGGCGTTTCCTTGAGTTCCGAGATGGATTTATCCTTGGATTTCAGCCATAAATCCTTCATGGCTGTTTTCGGGGCCTTGGCAGCTTTGTCCAGCAGTTTAGGTTTGCCGCCCTCCGGCTTCGTTTTAATTTCTTTCAATGGCATACCTCCTGTAAAAAAGATTGCAGAGTGTCCAAGGCGGCCCCCTATTAGAATAGTAGTTCGAGCAAATAAGAGTAGTAAAATCTTAAACATCAGCCAAAGTTCTATATAAATGGTGTTTTGGAAGTCTATCCGCCGTTGATTTTCTCGCTGTAATATGGCATATTGAAAGTGTATCATCCATACAGCTTGAACGCTGTCGACCCTTTTAGGAATGATTTTATGATTTATAAAGTTGAGCTAAAAATGGGAACACACAATCAGAAGATAACGCCCATGGTTAATACCAAATGGGAGGCAACCAAAAAAGCACCATACAAATCTCTATCTGTTCCATATCGATATAAGCTGCAACATCATTTAAGTTATGCTTACGGGAGAAAATTCGCAAAAACAATCATGCGGTATGTTTATGACTATCTGCGTCAAGATTGCAATATTTATGCGTGGTGGGAATGGGGAAAATACACACAGATATTTGCTCAGAACAGCAGGCGCTTTTTCCGCCTCTCTATACGACCTGTGCAAAGAAAATAAGCAGAGAGCCGAAGGCGGCCCCCTGCAGGAATTGGCTTTCTCTATGGTTACACCCCTCTCAGGGCCTCGTCCGGCTTGGTGGTCATTAGCTGGTACAGGCGTGTGCTGCGGGGGAAGCTGTTTTCAAAGGGCACAATATTCCCGGCGCAGCGAATCAGGCCGCAGCCAGCCGCCACATTGGTGATGTAGCCAAGCTGGTTTTCGGAAATGTGCAGAAGCCCCGCCAGTTCGTCCCTGTCGGTGGCGGATTGGTTCAAGAGGATTAAAAATTCCGAGTTTGCCAGCATGAGGCGGGCGGTGTCGGAACGGAGGAGCTCCTCGACGTTCTGCGTTAAACCTGTCACCAGCCCGTTGTATTTGCGGATGCGCTTCCACAGCTTGTAGAAAAAGTCGGCGCTGTACTCATAGCGGAACAGCAATGCCGATAGGTCAGGCCCTTGCAGGCCTTTCGCCCCGGCCCACACCGTGCAAGCAGCTTTCACTGCACACGGCGTTTCATGGGAGAAGTTTTTCATTATTAATGCAGCTGCTCACAAAGAAAGGGTTGTTAATTTAATTCAATTCATTCAGTCTAATTGGCTCCAATTCAGCGGCTATTCGCCATCTATTGATTTTTGCCAATCTATTTGGTTTTCTGCAACCTGTTAGATCTAAGTATCTTCGTATGGTTTCTTTCTGTGACGCATGGATTAGCTTATGAACATCATTATGGACAATGCGTAAGTTGGAGTATTCATCTGTCCCGCCCAATGAAACCGGCTTCCAGTGATGGCAATGCACCTCATGAGCGCTTAACAATTCTCCAGTGATTTCGCATTTTCCTTGCGCTGCAACAAAACGTGAAATACGGTTGTCACAGTATTCAACACTTCGGGTGGGGGAAATACTCTGGCTGAGCTCAAACAGCGTGTCAGAATAAGCCTCTTTGCTCAGCATTCTATGGATTTCTGTCCGCCCTTCCGGCGTGTATTGATTTACTGAAGAACGATGGCACATCGGATTTTTTGTTTTGCAGTAAGCAATCGGTGCAAGAATAAAGCTATTTAGATACCGAATCTGTGCGGATTTTTTGTACCTTTCATAGATGAACAGATCCAGTCCGCCGTATCGTTTAGAGGGCCTTTCTTTGCTGAGTTTGCTTCTGCCGCCGGTTCTGGTCTTAAGAGTCCTGTCCAGGCTTGGAAACATCTTGTGCACATCTTCATTTATCATAGTTGCCATACTGTAGTATTCATGGACTCCCACCACCGCTTGATTGTACCGGCTGATGAAACTGTGCTGTACTGCTGGGTTTCCATAGTCCTTGCACGCCTTCACCAACAATTCTTTTAAAACTGCTTTTTCAGCTTTTATGGCCTTGTCTGTCATATGCGACTTGATACACCATTTAGGCCCTTTTCGGTACAGCTTAAATTTGATTCCCAGAAACTCGCTGTAACCGCACTTTAAATCGGTTATTTTCGACTTTTCTACTGAGATTTCCAAGTTCAGCCGGTTTGCCAGCCATTGCTGCGTCGCAATTTTCAGCCGGAGAGCGCTGTCGTACTTTTTACAGAAGATTTTGAAGTCATCTGCATAGCGCACCAAAAAGCACTCCTTTAGGCGGGTCTTTTTCAGTCTTCTGTACTGGTATCCTTTGTTTAAGGTGCCACTGGCATTTATCAGGACGTCACTTTTCGTTGGGTTGTGGAGAATGGCGTTTTCCCACTGGCTGGCAATCCACCAGTCCAGTTCGTTGAGCACAATGTTTGCAAGCAAAGGGCTTAATACTCCGCCTTGCGGCGTGCCTTTTTCCGGTATGCTTCTGATTCCATTTTCTTCAATGGGCGCTTTCAGCATTTTACTAATGAGAGAAATCAGGCATTTATCCCGTATCCCCAGCGTCCAAATTTGTTTCAGGAGTTTTCCATGATCGACGTTATCGAAAAAGCTTTTGATATCAATATCTACCACATAGTGGAATCCGCTTATCTGCGCCAGCCGATAGCACACTGCTACTGCTTGCTTACAGTTTCGATTGGGTCTGAATCCATAACTGTTCCTGTAGAATTTTGCTTCACAAATAGGTTCCATTACTTGAAGGACACATTGCTGTACAATTCTGTCAAGTACCGTAGGTATCCCGAGAGGACGCTGCTTTCCATTGGCTTTGGGAATATATACCCGCCTCACAGCTTTAGGCTGATAATTGAGTATTTTATCCCTCACGCGTTTCACAAGCGTTTCTTCTGACATCTTCTTCAAGTCCTCAAAGGTGCGGCCGTCGACGCCTGCCGTACAGCTTCCTTTATTATTTTTCAGGCTGCGGTATGCCAGCTTGATATTTTGCCCGCTGGCGATTATCCGAATCAGATCGGTGAAGATTCGACCTGACTTGCTTTGCTGAAACAGCCTGTCCTGTACCTGCGTCATATTATAGTATTCCGCATAGCGCAGACTGCTTCGCTTCAGTTTTTCCTTTCTCTGCATAGTCAACACCACCTCGCTTTTGCGCGGTCCGGTTTCTCTTAATCGTACTCGAACCTATGAATGTCAACTACATTATTTTATTGCACTTCTTTTGCCGGTACAGACCGGCAGTCCCACTGGAGGCTGTTGCTCCATTCCCATTACAGGAACTTCAATGCTCGTGCCTCCGCTTTCACAGCGGTAAAGATAAGTTATATTCTAATTTTTCCTTATCAACAGGTCATGGCAGGTGTAACTGCTCGCTGTCCGCTGCTTCCGACGTTCCAATATGATACGATACTGTACTTAGGTGCTTCCTTTGGGCCTGCCAATTTATACTGCCTGTAACAGTATCCCGACTTTCGCCTCTACCCGGCTACTTTTCGGTAATTGGCGTCCGTATTGGACATACGCCGTTAGACATATTCGAATTATAGACCCTTTAATCGTTTGTTCGTCCCCCTTGCGGGATTCTCACCATATACAGCCCACTACATAATCACCAACAGTCTGTACCTCTACACACCTTTCCACAGCTTGACCTGTTTGGGTTGGCTTTTTGCTCTTCAGCCCAGCTCTCCGACATTTTCGCTTTACACCGCTACTCATGCCGGCGGGCAGTTTCTGTGTGCCCCTTTGTGGCGTTACCCACTCATTTGAGCAATATCATATCAGTTGTATCAGAGGTCTTTGTGCGCTGCACAAGCCGCTGACCCCACAGCTTATTAGGCTGCGGAACGTCTCGCCCGGTAAAACTCGTCGGCAAATACCCATGTGGTCTTGCCCTTCTTCCAGTTCTGAATGACCCGGTTGAAGATAGCATCTAAGGTCACCAGCATTCCGATGGGCATAAGCTGCTCGCCCAATTCCCGGATGTCATAGGCGATGATTCGGGCCTTGGTGTCCACATTGGTGCGCTGGGCAAAGGTGTTGAGGCTGCCGGTGATGAACAGTTCCGACGAGAGCGCCAGCCCTCTGGCTTCCGGCTCCGGTTGCTTCAGAAGGGAGTGGTACAGGTCTTTCAGGGTGGGCGGTTCGCCCTCGTAGTTGTTGGCCATGTATTCCCGGTACACGTCATAGGTGCATCGGTCAAGGATGGATTTCTCCTTGGCGCTCACGTTGCCCGCGCCCACCAGCTGCTCGAACAGGGAGAGGATAAATTCGGATTTCTCAATCAGCGGGTTGCGCTCATCCCCATAGGCTTTGTCCATGTCCATGGCGTTCAGGTGGGTATCCGAGGAGGCGGATACCCGGATGACCTCGCCGCCGAGGGCTTCCACCAGAAAGCCGAACTCGGATTCGGGATCTAAAATCAGGATATCGTCGTTGGTGGACAGGGCGATGCTGACGATTTCTTCCTTGGCGGAGAAGGACTTGCCGGAGCCGGAAACACCTAAGCGGAAGCTGTTGCCGTTTAAGAGCTTCCTCCGGTCTGCCACAATCATGTTTTTACTGACAGCATTCTGCCCATAGTAGATGCCGCCGTTCTGGAGGATTTCCTGCGCCCGGAAGGGAATCAGCACCGCAGTGCTTTCGGTGGTGAGGGTTCTCAACGCCTGAATTCTCCGCAAGCCGTAGGGCAAAGCTGTGTCCAGACCGTCCTTCTGCTGCCAGCGCAGGACGCTCATCTGGCACAGATGCTTTCTTGCCGTAGTGAGCAGGGTTTCGGTATCGCTGTCCAATTGCTCCTTGCTGTCGGCTAAATGCACCAAGGTCACAAGGCCGAACATCATCCTTTGGTCCCTGTTTGTCAAATCGTCCAGCATTTCCTTGGTTTCTTTCCTCTGCTGCTCCATATCGTAGGGCAGGACAGCCGAGAAGTTGTTGGCGGCGTTCTGCTTTCTCTGCCAGTTCGCCGCATTCGTTTCCACCCCTAAGAGCTTGTTCTGGATCTCCCGCACCGCTTCGTCGGTGGGGACCGTTAAAATATCAATGGAGAGCATGAGGCTGCGGTCCATGTCGCAGAGCTCGGCAATCATGGAATCCTTGATGTAGCTGGCATAGCCCTGCAGGTAGAGCACGCGGCCCCATCGGTCGTTTAAGCGGAAGTGGTCCTTCTGGAATTCCATTGAATCGGGGCAGAGCCAATCCTTGAAGCTGTGCCCCTTTTTCATGTGCTCCTTCAGGTCGAAGGCAAAGGCGGCGGGTTCTCCACCCTTGAAGAAATCCCGGAAGATCTGCAGGCGGGCGGCTGCGTCCAGTTCCCGGCCTATGGAGGAAAGCTGGGAAAGGTGGGTGATGAGGTCGGTGCCCACACGGGCAAAATAGGTGCGGGCCTCGTCGATGGTTTTCTTTGCCACCGTGATGGTGATGTACCGGTCCTGCACCACGCTGTTGTTGGTGCCGGTTACCTTGGAGAGCAGCATTTCGTTGTACTCTTTCCGGTAATGGTCCAGCCCGTCCTCTTTCATGGGCAGCAGCAGGGATTTCTCGAATTCTGCTTTGTCAATGCGGCGGTTGTTGATGGTGATCTTGGCGGAAGCGCCGGAGTCCAGCGCGTTCAGCAGTTCCGAATAATCTATAAACATCGCCGTCTTATCTTCTTTGCTGGCGATGCTGTAATTGATGTCGGTAAAGAAAAAGGTTTTGGAAAACCGGCTCCCTACCTGAAAAATCCCATCCGGCCAGATGCGCTGGATGGGGATAGCGTCCTGTACGGACTTTGGAATTTTGAATTTTTCTTTTTCTAATTTCGTTGCTTTGAGAAGCGTTTTGATGATAGGCATCCTTCCTTTCAGTGCGAAAAATGAAAAGGTTACTGTTCTTTCCCAGCCGGTGGCTGGGGCTTGCGGGTTTTCCGTTTGCGGGGAGGCTTTTCCCCCTCCGCGATGGCGTCCTTCATGGCGTCATAGTAAAGGCTGTCGGATTTAAACACCAGCTTCTTCGGGTACAAAAATTCCGACTTGAACCACGCCCAAGCCAGCTTTTCTGCTGTCATCCCGTGGTATTTGAAAAAGCCGCAGGCCGCAAAGGGCGCGGCTCCGAGAATGCACATCCAGCCCACTTCCTCGCTGCCGACCAACGGGCGCAGGCCGAAATAGATGCCGACTGCCACACCTACGGCCAGCAGGGAACAGATAAACTGCCGGGTGGAGAGGCCGAAAAAAATAGATTCCTGATAGTCCCGGATTTCTTTTGGTACTTTTACTTCTATATCGCTTCACTCCTTTTGGGCCTACAGCCCCAATAATTCTTTGACGATCCTGTCGCTCATTCGTACAGCGCCTACCAAAACCAAAAGGTTGAAGATGAGCTCGCCCACGTAGCTCCATACGGCGGTAACTGCCGAAACGTTGGGATCAACCGCAGGCGGGCTGGACGCCATAACCGAGAAGATGATACAGGCCAGCGCAATGATGGCCCCTTCGAGGCACACTCCCGCATAGGAACGCAGGAAGTTTTTCCCCACATTGCTGGTGGGTTCCCCGGCGAACGTGGACATGGGGATGGGCGCGATAGCCGTGTACATATATAATTTGAATAGGCGGCTATACACTGTCAGAATCATGATGAATGCCAGCACCGTAATGAACAGGCCGCCCAGCAGGGTGACTGCCCACAGAGGGATGCTGTCCCAAAAGCCCACGTTGTTGATTTTGTCGATGATCTCCTGCGGAAGCGTCGTTCCACTGCTTCCCGACAGGCCGGATTGGGTAATGATGGTGGAAACCATCCCCTGAATGATTTTGAAAACGGCCAGCATGAGGTCGAGGCCGTATCCCACCGCCGCCTTTGCCAGCACAAAACGGATGAACATTTTAAATGCCGCTTCCGGGCGCTTCAGATCGGCAAGGCTCGAACAGGTCTTGACGACGCCGACCGCGAAAAACAAAACCAGCAGGCCGTACCCAATGGCTTTCAAGGCCCCGTTGATGTCCAGCATGACCTGCCAGATCCCGCCCCCTTTGAAGGTTGCGGGATCTTGGGTAAGCAGCGTCCAGATTTCCGCCAGCTTGTCGTTCCATGTTTCCAGCGCCGAATTTAAGTTATCAATAATCCAGTTTCCGGCTGGTCACCTCCTTGCAAAAAAATAAAGGGAAGCGCCCGGTGGCGGGCGCTCCCTTGACTGGAATACAGAAAATCAGGCGGTGATAAGGTCGAGGATTTCCTTGGCAAAGGTAATCACAAGGCCGCCCGCCAGGGTGAGGAAACCCTGCGAACGCTGGGAGGGATCGTGGCTCTGGAAGGAGAGGCCGACCTGCACCACGCCCCAGCCCAAAAGGATGAGGCCGATGGCGCGGATCAGGGAAAAGATAAAATCGGACAGGTTGTTCACCACACCCAACGGATCGCTGGCGGCGAAGGCCGAGATGGAAAAGCAGCAGAAGCACAGCACTGCGGCTGCGTAGACGGAAAAGCCGAGTCGCCCCTTTTTGCCAAGAGGCAAAGCGTTTGCGGGCTTATCGTTCTTTTTGTGATTTTTCTTCAAAACAAAGCGATTCAGAGTTTTCTTCAGAAGCATTCCTCCAGTTCAATGTGTATTTTTATGGGTTTAGAAAATCCTCCGGCTCCAGCAGTTCAAAATCGTCGTACTGGTCCGGGGAGAAATCGATATCGTCTGCGGCGTCCTTTGCCTGCGTGTAATCGTAGGGCGCAGCGCCGCCATCTTCGGTCAGCCGGATATTGGGGTGGCGCATGAGGTCGTACTTATCGTCCATCATGGGGCGTTCCCCACGGACAAAAAGAATAGCTTTGCGGTTGTCCAGCATCCGCACCTCGTCGGGGGTGAGAAGCTCCCGGCCCGTCTGCTGGTCGTTCACGCTGAAGCTGCCGCTTCGCCCCCGGCTCCGGCCATAGGTGTTGGTATCCAATGTTTCCTTGCCCATGAGCTCGGAAACGTATTTGTGGGTTTCCTTTTCGTTGCCGCCGAGATAGAGAAACTCGTCGCACAACCCCACCAGCGATTCCCACTGCTCCTTGAACAGCGCCTTGATCTGTGCCATGTTTTGGGCGATGTAGCTGCAGAAGATGTTGCGGCTTCGCATGGTGGAAAGCCATGGCAGAAAGTTGTCTGTGGGCAGGGCGATGTTGGGGGCTTCGTCGATCAGCAGATGGACCGGCACCGGCAGCCTGCCCTTGTATTTCCGGTCTGCTACAAAGTACAGGGTTTGGATGAGCTGCCCGTAAATCATGCCTACAAGGTAATTGAGGGATTTATCGCTGTCGGGAATGCAGCAGAACAGGGCCACCTTTTTCTCGCCCATTTCCTCCAGATGGAGATCGTCGGTGTAGGTCAGCCTTGCAATCTGCGGCAGGTTGAATGCGGACAGCCGGACGCCGACGCTAATCAAAATGGATTTCAGAGTTTTTCCGGCCCCCATCTTAAAGACATGGTATTGCTTCACGGCGATGCTCTCCGGGTTCCGCATTTCAAGCCTTGCGAACAGGATGTCCAGAGGCGACTCGTATTCCTCATCTTCTTCCCGTACCTCGGCAGCAGCCAGCATTTCCATGACCATGGCGAAGTTCTGTTCCTCTTTTGGGGCTTCATGCATGAGGTACAAAACCAGCGCCTGCAGAAGCGCGGTTTCGGATTTCTGCCAGAAAGGATCGGCGCTCTGTGCTCCGGGCGGGGTGGTGGATTGGATGAGGGTTTCGATCAGGCGCAGCACGTCCTTATCGTCCCGCACATAGGCCAAGGGGTTGTAGCAGAAGGAAGCGTCGGGGTTTAACAGGTCAAACACCCGTACTTCGTATCCATTGGCTTTCAATGCCCCGCCTGTTTTCCGCAGGATTTCGGATTTTGGATCGCAGATCACCAGTGAACAGTTCCCGCAGTTGAGGGCGTTGGGAATGGCATAGGAACGGCTTTTGCCAGCGCCGGAGCCCCCGATGACCAGCACGTTGGTATTGCGCTTGTGCTTATGGCCATCCATCCCCATCTGGAAATGCTGTGTCAGGATGAGGTTTTCCTTGGGGTTCTTCTTATCCCGGTATTTCTTTACAATCTGGAATACATCGCCCCACTTGGCGGAGCCATGCTCCACGCCCCTGCGGGTGTTCTTCCGGCTGGAAACTATCATCAAGGACGGCGATCCCATACCCTAACGTGAAAAACAGCAGGCACCGGGCGGAATATTCCGTCCAATGAACAGAAAAGGGACTGTTCATGGCGGCTGAGAGCTTCCCCAGCAGATCCACGAGGTTCATCCCTTTGCTCCAGCTTCCGGCTGTCAAAAGGGCCAGCCACCAGACGATGGGCAGAGGCAGAAGCCACACCCACCATGGATTTTTTCTTGTGGTTATCGAATCAAAAAATATCCTTCCCTTCCGTGAAAACAAAAAAATCCCCCGGAGCCCATGGAAAAGCGTTTCCAAAGGCTCCGGGGGTAAAGCAGTTCTTTATCTGCTGACGATACTTCTGTAGCTGGCGCGGACAAGTTTTAAGAGCAGACGGTCGATCCCGCCGCAGCTTCGGTCTGCCGCCAGATAGTCGTTCCGCATCCCGTTTAAGCACAGCGTGGCGTACTGGTACTCCTCATCGTTCAGGTACAGCCTGCGCTTTGGCATGCTGAGGATTCGATCAATAAATAGCTGCAGTTTGCCGGACAGTTCAGGCTCAACCGATTCCTGCGCGCTGCGAAGCGCCTTGACGAGTATGTTCCGGTCCCCGCAGGTCATTTTCACCAGTCGCTGCTTTGTCATGGCGATCCCTTCCTTTCTCTTTTTTCACAACCACCATACCACAACGGCTGGCGGAAAGCTACCGCACAAAAGAAAACAAACGGAAAACGATCAGCCCTCATCGTTCCGGCTCTTTCTCCGACTTGGCTTTGGCAGCCTTGGCGGGCTTGGGCGCTGCGACGGAGAACTCATCCGGCTGGATGGTCTGCTCCAAATCCCGGAAGCTCCTTTGGACGTCCCGGTTGATGGCATAGGCGGCCCGTTTGACGTCGCCCAAAAAGCCGCGCTTATCGTCCGCGCTCCTTTCCGCATAGCTTTGGCACACCTTGTCGAAATGAAAGGCGGAGGTATCCAAGCCGAATTTCTGCGCCGCCACATAGGCCGCGCAGTAGGCTTGGGCCGCATACGCCTGCCGGTAGTAACCACTGCCCACCATATCGAAGCTGGCGTGGGCCTGCTCACGGGCAATGGCGCAGATGGTTGCGGTTTCATCCATCCCGTTTCGGACAAAAATGGTGCGCTGTTTCGGCACATACTGCGCCTGCACCCCTTGGGGAAGCTGATCGGAGATGGCAAGCGGAACAGGGCTGTTTTCTACCATGGCGGCGATGATTTCCTCCGGCAGATGCTGCTGGGGCGGCAGGGGCTGGGGGCCTCTGGTCTGAGAAATGTCGTAGGCTTTTGTGATGGTATAACCATTCGCTATGGTACCGTCCTCTTTGGTGTATTCCTGATCGGCAAAGAAGGTGTACCCTTTCTCGCCGGAACGGATGGAGCGTCCGGCTTCCTTCCATTTATCGAAGGTGCGGGGATGGGTGATTTCAGTGTTCTGCTCATACAGAATGAGCAGATTCCGGGTGCTCTGGGGCGTGCAGTTCGCCATGAAATTGAGAAAGCCTTTCATGGATTCGTCATCCTTGAACACCGACTCGGCCTGTGCGTTGACTCTTGCCCAAGTATCCTCCCGTTCGGCCTGCTTCATGGCAGCGTATTCTTCCTTGGTGTACTGCTGTTCCGGCTGTGGCTGGGCTTCCTGCTTTTTTCCGATTAAACTGGATAAGTCGATAGGGCATTACCTTCCTTTCTGTTTTTTCTTTTTCTTCTGTTTGGAATGGCTGGGGGTAGGATGCTGGCGTTCCGGCTGTTTGGCCTTTTCCTCTTTTTTCTTCGCTTGCCCCTGCTTAATCTCCTGTAGTTCCTTTTTTACCGAGGGCTTATGTTCCGGCTCTTTAGGGTTTATTGAGTTGGGCGAAGAGCTTTTGCTGGGCGAGGAAGGCTCGGACGGACTCTTTTCCACTGCCGGGGGATTTGATTCCTTCTCCCGGCCAGAAGTAAAATTTTCGGCGGTATCCTGCTGGGTTGGGCCGATATTGAAATCGTCCTCAAAACCGCCCACCTCGAATTCCACTTCGCCCTGCTCGGTTTTGACGGTTTCCGTTTTGCCGGGGGCCGGGGCTGCGGGAGCCTGTTTTTCCTGCTCCTGTACGCTGGCGATGGTGGCTTCGCCAGCCTGCGCTTTGACCGCGTCAAGGCCGAGGTTGTCAAAAATGCGCTGTACCTTAGAGGCGTCATCCGCGAACACCACCACTTCGATGCGGTCCGCCTTTTGCTTGTTCCGAATGGGAACATACAAAAGACCGTGGGTTTTGGCTTCCGTGGCGAACTCCTTCATGTTTTCCGTGGGGACGTTAAAGAATTTGAACGGGCGCTGTTCCCTGAGCATCCGCACAAGCCTTGTCTTGCCGTGGGTTTTCTTCTGGTCCTTCAGTACGGCATAGATAAACAGCGCAAAGTTTTTTGCCGCCATGCCCGACAGCTTGAGGGCCATTTCCGTGCCCTCAAGGGTAAATCGGACGATTTGGTCGGCTGGATCGCTTCCGTAGTTCAGTTAATTCACCTCCATGCTGAGCATGGACGCACTTCGCGCCCTGAGCTCAACTTTAATTTATATTTTGCGCCCGCGAGGGCAAAGTGCTGCGATCAGCGGGCTTCGTGAGAATTTCTGCTTTTCTTTTTTTCCGGCGAGGCTTCCTTAGAAAAGGAATCCTCGCCGGGGATGAGAGAAAGGGTGGAACCGCTATCCCATTTCACACAAATCTGCCCCATACCGTCCACATGGAAAACCGTGCCCTTGGCGCCGGGCGGCGGGGCTTGCGGATCGTCCATGGAATGCAGTATGATGCGGGTTCCGGCAGGGTACTGCTGCCGGAGGCGTTCCACTTGTTCTCTTGTAGGCCGTTGGTTCAAATAATCATCTCCTTTGTTTTTCTTGATTTCGGGCTTCCTTCTGCTGTTCTTCTTTTTCCCGTTGTTCCCGCCGCCGTTGTTCTTCCATCTGTGCCGCCTGCAGCCGCTTCTCCATCTCTATCGAATGGATTTCGATGTTCCGGCACAGCTTGGCGGTATGGCGAAGCTGCCGGAGTTTTTCCGTGAGGGCAGTAATCTGCGGAGAGCCCGGTTCATAGCGATAGAGCTTCTGGCGCTGCTTTATGAGGACAGCGATTTCATCCTCCGCTTTCTGCCGAATAGCGGCAAGCTGGCCCCGGTCCTCTATGTGGTTTTTGAAGATGAATTCCGCCTGCTCAATCCGTTTGTCCAGCTTGCGGATATCCTCCCGCACAGCATAGCTTGGATACCGGGGCTTTTTCGGCAGCGCCCCCATCTTGTACAGGTAGGAAAAGTAGAGAGCCCGCAGGCCGGAAAGCCTGCGGGGCTGCGTTTCCCCAAGAAGGAGAAGGAAGCGGTTGGCTGGTGGATGTTCTTTCCCAGCCCGGCAGGGAGGCTTGGGGTAAAGAATGCGGCGCTGGAGAGCCTCCGGGGTGTACTGCTTGCCCAAGGTCTTAAAACGCACGGTGCGCCCATTGCCCGGAAGGATCAGCGCGGGGTGTTTGCGGTCAAACCGGAAGGCATAGCCTTGCTTCTCCAGCGTCCGCAGGAACTGCTTCCATGTGAGGGAAGCGGCGGCAGCCGCATTGAGATCCTGCTGGATGGGCGTTTTCCATGTGGGCGCTCCATTCTGCTCGGCCAGCCACTGGACGTAGGGGCGGGCAACCTGTTCCGATTTCTCCGTATGGATAACGGATAGGCCATGCTTTTTGCACAGTTCATCGGAAATCTGCCGTACCTGTGTGACATAGGTTCTTTCATTGCTGCGGTATTTCCTGCCGTTTTTCATGGACACGGAATTCCAGACAATATGGTTGTGGATGCATTTGGTGTTGAGATGGGTGCTGACTACCGCCTGAAACTTTCCACTCAGCAGCCTATCCGCAAATTCCAGCCCGATCTGGTGGGCCAGTTCCGGCGTTACCTCTCCGGCAGCAAAGCTCTGCACCAGATGGAAGCCCTGCACACCTTCTTCCTTGTGCCACATTTCCTTGACGCGGCACATATCTTCAAAAGCCGTTTCACAGGTGCAGCCGAGGGCGGACGCGAACAGATCCTGCTCGGTTTTGTCTTTGTTGAGCGCCTTATCGATTTCCCTCTCCAGCGATTCCTCGTTTTCCCTGCGGGAGCATTTCTTCTCGTCAAGGGTATAGTCGATGGCGTTGTCGAGGCGGTGGACGGGGATAATGCTGGTGTAGGCAATAGCGGTTTTCTCCTTTCTTGGGCGCGGGTAGCTTAGGCTGATTCACGTCTTGGTTATGTGCGCGAATTGCATCCAACCGCAGGTTGGCTACCAGTTCTCCTTTACTTCTTCCCAAACCTGCCGGGCCAGCTTCGTCATTTCCTCGATATCCTGCTGGCTGGCCTTTCCATAGGTATTAGCGACCTTGGCAAGCTGGTTTGCGTTGTTGCACAACCCAGCCACCTTGTGGAGCAGATCCGTATGGTGGTCGCAGGGCCTTGCCCGCAGTTCCGCACCCATGATGAGGGTGCGGAGGAATTCCTCACGGGGCAGGCCGCTTGTTTTCACCTGCGCTTCCAGATGGGCCAGTTCCTTTTTGTTGAGATGGAGAGGAATGATGTGGTTTCGTTTTCTCATAGCGAGGCTCCTTTTAACGCTCCGGCTCTTTCCGTTTCCGGGTTTTCTTCTGCTCCGGCACTCTGGCAGGGTGTTCGTAATGGACGGGAATATCCTGCAGGCGCAGCCTGTCGCAATCCGATGCGAATGCCGCATACCGGGCGTAGGAATACCCTTCCGCATCTACAAGAATGCCCTCTTTACCGGTTTCACCCTTAACGAGTACGCAATGCCAGCAAAGGCTGCCCGGATCAAACCACATCTTGTCGCTGTAATCGAACAGGAAAATCTGGTCATCCTTGAGGCCGGTTTCCTGAAACTGCCGGAACTGCTCATCGCATAGAACGACCACCTGTTCCACCTGAAAACTGGTCTGCCGCTCCGGCACAGGCCGCAGTGGGTTCTGCCCATTGAGGTCGTTAATATGGCTGGGCCGGTGATAGAATACAGCGTGCTCTTGATAGGCTTTCGGTTCTTCCAAGGCGATGCGTTCTACCGGTACTCCCCGCAGGTCGACGCTGCGATAATCCCTGCCATAGCCAAGGTACAGGGTATCGCGCCCTTGGGCGATCAGCATATTTTCTTTTTCCCCTTCGGCCCGCACCATGAGGCAGCGAAACAGGCCGCCCGGATCGGCGCTCATGATTTCCCGGTTATCCTTGAGGAAAGGGTATTCCGGGGAGACATCCTCCGAGAGCTTTTCAAAATCCTCTTGC
>ENA-OQDL01000016-OQDL01000016.1-human-gut-metagenome-genome-assembly--contig:-NODE-16-length-96418-cov-8.330052_pt1 | contig 96418 bp, 114 predicted proteins | sample MGYA00242782_ERZ504609 | MGnify/ENA primary metagenome ERZ504609 (study PRJEB26092, sample SAMD00036320) | human gut metagenome | host: Homo sapiens | study: EMG produced TPA metagenomics assembly of... | reverse complement strand
CCATCAATCAGATCTACCCGGCGGGCTTCCAGATGCCCCGCTACGGCATCTACATCACCCGCACCCGGATCGGCGATACCTGGTATCCCTCGGCCACCGGCCTGGGGACCCGGCCCACTGTCAATTCGGACGAGACCAAGGTGACCTGCGAGACCTTTATCCCGGATTTTTCCGGCAACCTCTACGGCACCGACCCGGTGGTGGAGTTCTACGCCTACCTGAGCCCCAGCAAAAAGTTTGATACCCTGGATGAGCTGAAGGCCTGCATCGACCATGCGGCCCGGCGTGCCAAGGCATATTTTGCGAAATCACAGTAAAATATTTCTTGCTTTTTGCACGGATTTCTGTTATACTAGCCATGTTACCGCGGCACGGGGCTGGGAGTATGCCCATTTGGGAGTACCGTTTTCCCGCATTCTGTGCCGATGGCAAATAAAATTTTATAAAGAGGTACTGTTACTATGAACAAGCAGGAAGTTATGGCCAAAGTCGCTCTGACCGAGAAGGACACTGGCTCCCCCGAGGTTCAGGTCGCTCTGCTGACCGCTCACATCAACGAGCTGAACGAGCACCTGAAGAAGAACCCTAACGATCACCACAGCCGCCGTGGTCTGATGAAGATGGTTGGCCGCCGCCGCAATCTGCTGGCCTACCTCCAGAAGAAGGACATCGAGCGTTACCGTGCTCTGATCGCAACCCTGGGTCTGCGTAAGTAATAGAAAACAGAGGGCAGGTACCGCATTGTGGTGCCTGCCCTTTGCTCTTTTTTGAGGAACAACAGGCCGCTGCTGCGCGTTGCAGCAGTAAATCGAGCGCCTGTGCTGTAAAAAAGCACGGGCGTTGGCTTTATTGCTATGATGCGCTGGCCGCTGCCTTTTGGAAGATAAGAAGATAAACCGCAAAAGGACAAAGGAGGCAAAACCAAATGGCAATTGAATTTGGTTCCCGCAAAGAGACCTTTGAAAACTTCAAGGTCTACGAGACCACGCTGGCTGGCCGTCCGTTCAAGGTCGAGATGGGCAAGATGTGCGGCCTGTCCAACGCAAGCGCCCTGATCCGCTACGGCGAGACCTGCGTGCTGTGCAACGTTGTGATGAGCCCCAAGCCCCGCGAAGGTGTGGATTTCTTCCCCCTGAACGTGGAGTATGAGGAAAAGCTCTACGCCGCAGGCCGCATCCCCGGCAGCTTTATGCGCCGTGAGGGCCGCCCCGGTGAGCGCGCCATCCTGACCAGCCGCGTGGTGGACCGCCCCATGCGCCCGCTGTTCCCCAAGGAGATGCGCAACGATGTCTGCATCACCATGACCGTGATGAGCCTGGACCCCGATTGCAGCCCTGAGATCGCCGGTATGATCGGTGCATCTCTGGTCACCGCTGTGTCTGAGATCCCCTGGAACGGCCCCATCGGCGGTGTTCAGGTGGGCCTGGTGGACGGCGAGATCGTCCTGAACCCCACCCAGGAGCAGCGCAAGGTGAGCGACCTGGCCCTGACCGTTGCCGCCACCATGGACAAGATCGTGATGATCGAGGCCGGTGCCAACGAGGTGGACGAGGACACCATGCTCAATGCCATCAAGGCCGCCCACGTTGAAATCAAGAAGATCATCACCTTCATCAACGGCATCGTTGCAGAGCGCGGCAAGCCGAAGATCGATTTCCAGGTGGTGGGTCTGGATATGGACGTGTTCCACGCCATCCAGAACAAGTATCTGGACGACTTCAAGGCTGCCATGGATACGGACGACAAGAATGTGCGGGATGCTGCCCTGCTGCCCATCATGGACAAGATCGCTGAGGAGTACCCCGACCTGTCTGACGCAGATCTCGACCTTGTCAGCTACAAGATGCAGAAGTACGTTGTCCGCCGCTGGCTGCTGGATGAGGGCAAGCGCGTGGATGGCCGCGGCATCAACGAGATCCGCCCGCTGGCTGCCGAAGTGGGCATCCTGCCCCGGGTCCATGGCTCCGGCATGTTCACCCGCGGCCAGACCCAGGTGCTGACCACCTGCACCCTGGGCGGCACCAAGGACAACCAGCTGATGGACGATCTGACCGACGAGCAGACCAAGCGTTACATCCATCACTATAACTTCCCGCCGTATTCTGTCGGCGAGGCCCGCGCACCCCGCAGCCCCGGCCGCCGCGAGATCGGCCACGGCGCACTGGCAGAGCGCGCTCTGGTTCCCGTGCTGCCCTCTCTGGAGGAGTTCCCCTACACCATCCGCTGTGTCTCTGAAGTCCTGAGCTCCAACGGCTCCACCTCTCAGGCTTCCATCTGCGGTTCCACCCTGGCTCTGATGGATGCCGGTGTGCCCATCAAGGCACCTGTTGCCGGCATTTCCTGCGGCCTGATCACCGAGGGCGACCGCTGGATGACCATGCTGGACATTCAGGGCGTGGAGGATTTCCACGGCGATATGGACTTCAAGGTGGGCGGCACCCGCAAGGGCATCACTGCCATCCAGATGGACATCAAGATCGACGGCCTGACTTACGATATCATTGCCGAGGCATTCGAGAAGTGCCGCAAGGGCCGCCTGTACATCCTGGACGAGATCATCAAGCCTGTGATCGCACAGCCCCGTGAGGAGCTGAGCCGCTGGGCTCCCAAGATGTTCAGCATGATGATCCCCACCGACAAGATCAAGGACGTGATCGGTAAGGGCGGCAAGGTCATCCAGGACATCTGCGCCACCTGCAACTGCAAGATCGATGTGCAGGAGGACGGCCATGTGTTCGTCTCCGCCGTGGATCAGGAGGACGCAAAGCGCGCCATCTTCACCATTAAGACCATTGTGGAGGACCCCGAGATCGGTGCCATCTACAAGGGCAAGGTGACCCGCCTGATGAACTTTGGTGCCTTTGTGGAGATCGCACCGGGCAAGGAAGGTTTGGTGCACATCTCCAAGCTGGACACCAAGCGTGTGGAGCGCGTGGAGGATGTGGTCGCTGTGGGCGATGCCATCGTGGTCAAGGTCACGGACATCGACCAGCAGGGCCGCATCAACCTGAGCCGCCGCGATGCCATTCTGGCGCTGGAAGCCAAGCGCGCCGCGCAGGAGCAGCAGTAATCCATAAATCAGAGGGACCCCACAGCCGGTTGGCTGCGGGGTCCCTTTTTGCTGTCCGAAAAAACTTTTGGGTTTCCTCTTGACAGAAATGCAAAAATGTGTATTATTGTATTAGCTGCTTAATACAGCAACACATAAGGAGGGCAAAGCAGAATGAGTGAACAGTTTGATGCCAGCCGCCCGATCTATGCCCAGCTGGTGGAACGGCTCAAAGCCAGAATTCTGGCGGGCACCTACCCGCCGGGGGGCCATCTGGATTCGGTGCGGGATCTGGCCGCAGCTGCCGGGGTCAACCCCAACACTATGCAGAGGGCTCTGGCCCAGCTGGAAAGTGAGGGCCTTGTGCGCACCGAGCGCACCAGCGGACGCTACGTCACGGAGGATACGAATTTGATCGAACAACTGCGGGCTGCCGCCGCCCATGACATCGCGGCAGATTTTCTGGAGAAGATGCGCAGCATCGGCTACACGCCGGAAAAGGCGGCAGCCCTGTTGGAGCACTGGGATACAGAGGAGGTAGAACCCCATGAGTAAGGTGCTGACCTGTGAAAAATTGATAAAAGTATACGGAAAGGAAAAGACCGCGCTGGACGGCATCGATCTGGAGCTGGATTTTGGCCGCATCGTAGGGCTGCTGGGCCCCAACGGCAGCGGCAAGACCACCCTGCTCAAGCTGGCCAATGGTCTGCTGCAGCCCACGGAAGGCCGCATCCGGATCGCGGGCATGGCCCCCGGCCCGGAGACCAAGGAGCTGGTCTCCTACCTGCCGGACGCCGACTGGCTGCCCGACTGGATGCGGGTGGAGGAGCTGGTGGAGATGTTCCGGGATTTTTACGGCACGCCCAGTCAGGCCAAGGCTTACATCGGCTTTGACGCCGACAAGGCCAATGAGATGCTGGCCCGGCTGAACATCGCCCCCAATGCCCGGCTCAAGACCCTTTCCAAGGGCAACAAGGAGAAGGTTCAGCTGGTGCTGGCCATGAGCCGCAACGCCCGTCTCTACCTGCTGGATGAGCCCATCGGCGGCGTGGACCCTGCGGCCCGGGACTACATCCTGAACACCATCATTTCCAACTACAGCAAGGACGCGACCGTTGTCATTTCTACCCACCTCATCGAGGACATTGAGCCGGTGCTGGACGAGGCCGTGTTCCTGAAGGACGGCCGAATCTTTGCTCACCGCGCTGTGGATGATATCCGCGAGACCGAGGGCAAGAGCGTCGATGCATATTTCCGGGAGGTATTCAAATGCTGAAACAATTGCTGAAATATGAGTTCAAGGCCACGAAACGCCGGTATTTCGGGCTGTATCTGGCGCTGGCGCTGTTGAGCGTGGTGCTGGGCGTGACCTTCCGGCAGGAACACGCGCTGGCTCACAGCACAAGCTTCCAGAATCTCGAAGTGATTCTGATGATCGTGTATGTCTCGGTCATCCTTGCCATCGCGGTGCTCTGCTTCGTGAACACCATCCAGCGCTTTTATCAGAACCTGCTGGGCCGGGAAGGCTACCTGATGCACACGCTGCCGGTCAATGAGAACCAGCTCATCCTCTCCAAGCTCCTCACCAGCATGGTCTGGGTGCTGTGCAGCGGCCTTGTGGGCATCGTCTGCATCACGGTGATGGTCAGCATCGGTGTGATTGACCAGGAGACCTTCGGCATGGTGGACTGGAACAGCTGGAAGCAGCTGTGGCAGATGCTGTACGAGGAGATAGGCCCGGAGTTGTGGGTGGCAATGGCATGGACCATCCTCATCAATCTGGCCCGGCTGGCAAGCCTCATCCTCTGCGTTTACGCTGCCTGTATGATCGCCCATCAATTCCCCAAGCATGTGATGGTGGCCGGGATCCTCGCGTTTATCGGCCTGAACATCGTGGAGACCCAGCTCGATAAGCTGCTGGGCACGAATGATGTGAGTATGATCGTGGATGTCACGTACCGGGTCGTGGGTGTGAACGTGACCGGTGTGAGCTATGGAGTGACCCCGATGCGCTGGCTGACGGCGGCACTTGGAACAGACGTTGGCTATCTGTTCTGCTTTGCCGTGACTGCAGCCATTGCGGCGGCATACTTCTTCCTGACCCGGTGGCTGATGAAAAATAAACTGAATCTGGAGTAAACAAAAAGGCGGTGTGCCCGGAGCGGACACACCGTCTTTTGCTGTCTGGAAAAAGGATCACACGCCGGAAGCGCCGTAGTTTGCCAGCACACGGGCAGAGGGATCGTTGACGTTGCAGCCGGGCCATGCCTTGTTCGGCATCCAGAAGCCCACGATGGTGCGGCTCTGGTCGTGGTAGTATTTCTCGAAGATCTCGCGGTAGAACAGGCTCTCCTTGGTAAAGGGCATACAGTGGGCCGAGTAGTTTGCCCGGCGGAGCTGGAACTCCTCATCGGTGTACAGGCCCTCGGCGTACTCCTTGATGTCGTCCACCATGCTGTGGCCCACGGCATCGGAGAAGGCGGCTTTTTCGCGCCAGAGGATCTCCGGGGGCAGCCAGTCGCCCTCAAACGCCTTGCGCAGCAGGTACTTGCCCTTGCCGTAGCTGTTCAGCTTCTTTTCGGGGTCAATGGCCATGACGTAGCGGACAAAATCCAGATCGCCAAAGGGCACGCGGGCCTCGATGCTGTTGGCGGAGATGCAGCGGTCGGCACGGAGAACATCGTACATGTACAGCTCCCGGATGCGCTTCTGGCTTTCCTGCTGGAAGGCATCGGCGGTGGGGGCGTAGTCGGTGTACTTGTAGCCGAACAGCTCATCGGAGATCTCGCCGGTCAGCAGCACGCGCACATCGGTCTGCTCGTGGATGGCCTTGCAGAGCAGGTACATGCCCATGCTGGCGCGGATGGTGGTGATATCCCAGGTGCCCAGCAGTCGGATGACCTCCTCCAGGCTCTGGATGACCATGTCCCGGTTGATGATGATCTCATGGTGTTCGCTGCCCAGATAATCGGCGGTTTGGCGGGCATATTTCAGGTCGATGGCATCGGTGTCCATGCCGATGGCAAAGGTGCGGATGGGCTTGCCCAGCTTCTTGGCTGCAATGGAGCAGACCAGCGAGGAATCCAAACCGCCCGAGAGCAGGAAGCCCACAGGGGCATCGGCATCCAGACGCTTTTCCACGCCTGCGATCAGCTTTTCGCGGATGTTCCGCAGGGTGGTCTCCATGTCATCCTCCATGGGGGCGGGCACGTCGGCAATGTCCTCATAGCGGACAAAGCGGCCATCGCAGTAGTAGCTGCCGATGGGGAAGGGGCGGATGTCGTCGCACCAGCCGATCAGGTTCTGCATCTCGGAGGCAAAGGCGATCTGGTGGCTGGACTTGGAGTAGCCGTAGAACAGCGGACGGATGCCGATGGGATCGCGGGCTGCGATCAGCCGATCCTTGCGGGAATCATACAGAATAAGCGCAAACTCGGAGTCCATGTGGCGGAACATATCCAGACCGTACTCGTAATACAGCGGCAGCAGGATCTCGCAGTCACAGTCGGAGGCAAACTTGTAGCCCCGGCGCTTCAGGATCTCCTTCTCAAAGCGGAAGCCGTAGAGCTCACCGTTGCAGACCACGCAGTCGGCACCGCGGTAGAAGGGCTGCATCCCCTCCGGGGTCAGGCCCATGATGGCAAGGCGGCCAAAGCCCATCAGACCAAAAGGCCCTTCCACCACACGCTGGTCGTCCGGCCCGCGCATCACGGTGCGCAGCAGATACTCCTTGAATTTGGCGGCACTCAGGTCGTGCCCCGTGTAACCCATAACACAACACATATTTCTTACCCCTCTCTCTAAACCTCTCCGTCAATGCTTCGCATTGCCGCCTCTCCTGATAGGAGAGGCAGGTTTCCCGGTGACGGAGAGGTTTTTGCAAATAAAAAAATACGGCAGCCTTCATCCCATTGCTAGGACGAATGCTGCCGTATCCGTGGTGCCACCTAAATTACCGGTGCGCGAACACACCAGTCACTTTTGTGTACTCTCCCCGTTGAAAGCACTGCCGCGATAACGAGCGGCTGCCGTCGGCCCCTACTGACTGCCCGAAGCAGGTTCAGGGGGAAGCTCACGGGGGTTCGTTCGGGGCTCATTCTCTGTGCGGCTTCCACCGGCCCGCACTCGCTGCAAAAGAACCTTGAGCACTTACTTTTCCCGATCAACGCTTTTCCTGCCTGCATTGTATCACGGCTCTTTGTCCGTGTCAACACAGTGTTCGCATTTTTGTGCGGTCTGCCCCGGATGGGGGCTGTTTTGTGCGCAGCTGCGGCACAATCCGTACAAAACGCTGCCCTCGCACTGCAGGGTGAAGCCGTGCTCCGCCATCAGATGGGCACGCACCTCATCCATAAAGTGGCAGTCCAGGTGATAGATGCGCCCGCACTGCACGCACTTCAGGTGCAGGTGCTCGCGGCAGTGGCGGCCCTCGTCCACATACTGGAACACGGCCTTTTCGCCCTTATCGGCCACATATTTCATAATGCGCTGCTCGCCTGCCAGCTTGTCCAGATACCGGTACACCGTGGTGGGATTGGGGCTGGCCCCCTCTGCCTCCAGATGTTCCAGAATGTTGGATGCACTGACCGCGTGCTGACGGTTGTTGATGAGATAATCCAGGATCAATTGCCGGGTTTTGGTGTTGTACCCCCCGCGACCTGCCATGGTATCAGCCTTCCTTTCTGGGTCAAGTGTACCACAATTTATCCTTCGATGCAAAACAAGAGCGAAACACTGGCGACAAGCACAAAAAAACTGTTCAATTTATAGCAAAATAATGCATGACATCTGTTCAAAACGGAAAAGCTCCCAAAGTTTTCAAAAAAGTCTTGTAAACATTGTCCAGATATGTGATAATAATGTCAATGATTATTTGGATTATTTAAGGGATACAAGCTGTCCGGCGGGCGACTGATTGCTGCCTGAATGGTCCTGCTTGCGAACTAGGAGATAGAACAATGAAAGAGATGGATTCCCAGTCAAAGCCCAGCCTGAAGCTGCAGGCTTACCAGTACCTGAAAACCAAGATTCTGAACTGTGAGTACCGCCCCAACGAATTTCTGAACGAGCAGAAGCTCTGTGCCGAGATGGGCAACATCAGCCGAACCCCCATGCGCGACGCGCTGGGCCGCCTGGAGCAGGAGGGGCTGATCACCATCCTGCCCAAAAAGGGGCTGATGGTCTCCGGCATTACCGAAGAGGACGTGCACAGCATGTTCGAGATGCGCCTGCTGGTGGAGCCATACGCCCTGCGCACCTACGGCAACCTGATCCCCCGGGAGCAGCTGGAGGCCTACACTGAGCTGATGCACCACCCCGAGCGGATCGACGACTTCTGCAAATCCGATGATGATTTCCACGAGCTGCTGATGAGCACTCTGCCCAACAAATACCTGCGCTCTGGCTATGACCGCATCACCGGCCTGAACACCCGTTTCCGTATTATGACCGGCAAGGTGAGCATGATCAATCAGGATCAGACCTGTGAGGAGCATCTGGAAATTCTGAATGCCGCCCTGAGCGACAACTGGAACACCGCTGCCGATGCGCTGCAGCATCACCTTGAGCTGGCCCGCGATAAGGCCGAGGGAGTCATCAAGGTCATCCGGCTGTGGTAAATGAAACGATAAAAATGCTGTATCACTCCTTCCGGCATCGCTGATGCGATGCCGCCTCCCTCTCAGAGGGAAGCTTTTGCGTTGGCCGCCGCGTTAAGGCTCCCTCTGAGAGGGGGTTGTCGAGCGAATGCGAGACTGAGGGAGTGGTACAGCGTTTTCTTTTGCTGGAAAGTGTAAAAAATTCATAGAAATCAAAAGAAAAGTACATTGAATATTGTTTAACAATGTGGTATGCTTAACAACAGAGAGAGCCCGCTGGCAGGCGGGCAGAATGATTTGGAAGAAAAAAATTATGGCTGACCGCATTGTTCTGAACACCATTTCCTACCATGGCCACGGTGCCATTGAGAACATCGTTCCCGAGCTGACCGCCCGCGGCTACAAGAAGGCTTTTGTCTGCTCTGACCCCGATCTGATCAAGTTTGGCGTGACCAAGAAAGTTACCGACCTGCTGGATGCTGCAAACTTCGCCTACGCTGTTTACAGCGAGATCAAGCCCAACCCCACCATCGCCAACGTGCAGGACGGCGTGGCAGCCTTCAAGGCTGCTGAGGCAGACTGCATCGTGACCATCGGCGGCGGTTCCTCCATGGATACCGCAAAGGCCATCGGCATCATCATCAACAACCCCGAGTTCGCGGATGTGCGCTCTCTGGAAGGTGTGGCTCCCACCAAGAAGCACGCTGTGTTCACCATTGCCGTGCCCACCACCGCCGGTACTGCGGCTGAGGTCACCATCAACTACGTCATCACTGATGTGGAGAAGAAGCGCAAGTTCGTCTGCGTGGACACCAACGATATCCCGGAGATCGCTGTGGTCGATCCCGATATGATGTCCTCCATGCCCAAGGGCCTGACCGCCGCTACCGGTATGGACGCTCTGACCCACGCCATCGAGGGCTATATCACCAAGGGCCACTGCACCATCTCCGATATGTTCCATCTGGAAGCCATCAAGCTCATCAGCGAGAACCTGCGCGGTGCCGTGCAGAACACCCCGGAGGGCCGCGAGGGCATGGCTCTGGGCCAGTACATCGCCGGTATGGGCTTCTCCAATGTGGGTCTGGGCATCGTCCACTCCATGGCACACGGTCTGTCCGCTCTGTATGATACCCCCCACGGCGTGGCCTGCGCCATCCTGCTGCCGGTGGGTCTGGAGTACAACAAGACCGTTGCCGGCGAGCGCTACCGCGCGGTCGGCAAGGCTATGGGCGTGAAGGGCATTGACGAGATGAACGATGTCGAGGCCGCCGATGCCACCATCGCCGCTGTCAAGCAGCTGAGCGCGGATGTGGGCATCCCCGCAAACCTGCAGGGCATCCTGAAGGAAGAGGATATCCACTTCCTGGCCGAGTCTGCTTTTGCAGATGCCTGCTGCCCCGGCAACCCCCGCGATACCAGCGTGGAGGAGATCGAGGCACTGTATAAGAGCCAGCTGTAATTCGTAAACTGAACAAAGAGGGTCGGAAACGCCGCTTCCCGGCCCCTTTTTGTTCCGGGAAAGGAGCGCTATGAGTCTGAATTTCTATACTCTTTGTGTAATTTATCTGGTATATTCTTTTTTAGGCTGGGTAGGCGAGACCGTTGTTGCAACCGCAAAGGGCCGCCGGTTCACCAACCGCGGCGTGGCTTCCGGCCCCTTCTGCTTTGTGTACGGCACGGCAGGGGTGCTCATCACCATCGGTCTGAACGACCAGCGCACCAGCCTGGCGGCACTGTTCTTCGGCAGCATGATCTATGCCACGGTGGTGGAGTGGCTGACCGCCAAACTGCTGGAACGGATCCACCACCGCCGCTGGTGGGACTACTCCGATAAAAAGTTCAATCTGGACGGCTATGTCTGCCTGCAATACTCCCTGCTGTGGGGTCTGCTGGGCATGGCGGCAGTCCGCTGGGGCAACGACCTGCTGTTCCGGCTCTGCGCCCACCTGCCGCCGCTGCTGTTCCACGCTGTGGTGTGGGGCGGCATGGCGCTGGCCGTCCTCGACCAGATCTCTGCCATGGTGGTGGTCAGCCGGTATGCGAACCGCCACCCACGGCTTGAGCAGCTGAATCGGGAGCTGGGCAGGGGATCGGAGAGGCTGCGGCAGAAAATTACCGCCAGCGTGGAAAAGCGGATCCAGCGGGCGTACCCTGCTGCGGCTCGTCCGGAGCCCACCACCAGTGCCGAAAAGCAGCTCTCCCTTGCCGACCTGCTCTGGCTCTTTGTCATCGGGGCTTTCCTCGGAGATGTGGTGGAGACCATCTTCTGCCGCATCACCGCCGGGGTCTGGATGAGCCGTTCCAGCTTGGTGTGGGGCCCGTTCAGCGTGGTGTGGGGCTGGCGCTGGTGCTGGCCTCCATCCTGCTGCGGGGCGGCGAACAGAAGAGCGAGAGCCGCATCTTCTGGTTCGGTGTGATCCTGGGCGGTGCGTATGAGTATGTGTGCAGCGCCGTGACAGAGCTGCTGTTTGGCACTGTGTTCTGGGATTACAGCGGCTTCAAGTTCAATCTGGGCGGGCGCATCAACCTGCTGTACTGCTTCTTCTGGGGCATTGCGGCCGTGACCTGGATCCGCTATGGCTACCCGCTGGTGGCAAAGGGGATGAAGGCGGTCAAGCGCAGGATCCGCCCCTGGATGACCGCTCTGCTGGCCGTGTTCATGGCCGTGAACCTTGTGACCAGTGCGTTGGCGCTGGCCCGCTACGATGCCCGCACCAGCGGCGCGGCTCCGGCCAATGCGGTGGATGTGCTGCTGGATGAGCATTTTGACAATGCCCGGATGGAGCGCATCTACCCCAACGCCAAAAAGGTGGAGAAGGCTGGGTAAAAATGCACGATTTTGCTTGCGTTTTGCAGGGAAAACAGGTATAATACTTTTTGGATTAAAAAGGAGAGATTTTATATGCTGATCCCTGTATTATTGTTTATCGTGGGCCTGCTCTGCCTCATCAAGGGCGGCGACTGGTTCGTGGACGGTGCAACCGGCATCGCCCGCCGCTTCAAGGTGCCGGAGCTGCTCATCGGTGCCACGGTGGTGTCCATCGGCACCACCCTGCCTGAGGTCATGGTCTCCACCACCTCGGCCATGACCGGCCACGGCGAGATCGCCTATGGCAACGCCATTGGCTCGGTCATCTGCAACGCAGCCCTGATTGCGGCCATCACCATTGCGGTCCGCCCGGGCAAGGTGGACCCCAAGAGCCTGCGGGTGCCGGTGCTGTTCTTCTTTGTGGCAGCGGCCCTGTATGCGGGCGTGGCCTACACCACCGGCTACTTCAGCCGCCCCATCGGCATTGTGCTGCTGGCAATGTTCGTGGCGTACATGGTCTGCAATGTGCTGGCGATGAAAAACGCCCCCGCCCCGGAAGACGATGAGGACGAGCCGGAAAAGGAAATGTCCTTTGCCAAGGAAATCGGCCTGCTCATCCTCGGCGCAGCCCTGATCGCTGTGGGCGCAAACCTGCTGGTGGACAACGGCACCCTGATCGCGCAGGCGCTGGGTGTGCCGGAATCCGTCATCGCCCTGACCTTTGTGGCGCTGGGCACTTCTCTGCCCGAGCTGGTCACGGCAATCACCTCGCTGGCAAAGGGCCACGGCTCCCTCTCGCTGGGCAATGTCATCGGTGCCAACGTGTTCAATCTGGTGCTGGTCAGCGGCATGTCCATCACGGTGTCGCCCTTCAGCATCCCGCAGAACTCCACCATCATGGGCATCAATTCCTCTCTGGTCATGGATCTGCCCGTGATGTTCGCGGTCATGCTCCTTCTGACCGTGCCCGCTCTGCTCAAGGGCAAGCTCTCCCGCTGGCAGGGCGTGCTGCTGCTCTGCATCTATGCAGCCTTCTGCGCCGTCCAGTTTACAATCTGAGCCTCCGCGCCGGAGCAGGTGCTTTGGGGCAGAAAACCGTTTTGAGAAAGGCATCCTCGTCTGTGAAGTGCGGGGATGCCTTTTTTCTGTCCTCGCAGCTGGGCCTGACCGAGTCTCCGGCAGGCTGTGAAATGGGACGAAATCCGGTCATAAAAAAGCAGTTGGGCGACATTTTTCACGAATTATCCATTGAAATTCTCCCCCGGAGATGATATGATAGACCTGTTCCTGCGCGGCAGAAGGCCGGGAACGAAATCTGAAGTGGGAGAATTTTGTACCAGATGCAGAAAAAGAAGCTTTATCAGCTGGCTGCGGTCATCGTTCTTGTGGTGGCCGTGGCAGCTGCTTTGATCCTGACAGGGATGCGGAAAAGCACCCCTGTGTCCGAGGCGCAGGCCAGCTCTGTGCCGTCCTCCGCTCTGCCCGGCGGGGAAGCTGAGGGGCCCTCCAGCGCCGCTGCCTCCAGCGAGAGCGCCGTCAGCAGTGAAGTGACGGAAGAATCCCCCGTTTCGTCCTTTTTGGAACAGCTGGAAGAGGAACTTGGCATTTCCTCCTCGGAGACAGCTTCGTCCAGTGAGGCCTCCTCTGCCGCCAGCGCAGGCAAGGCGGACAGCGTGAGCTCCGCAGTGTCCAGCTCCAGCGCCGCACACTCGGTGCCTGCGTCCTCTGCGGCTTCCGGCAGCCATGCGGCCAGCAGTCAGGCCCCCGGCAGCAGCCATGCCTCCGGCAGCTCCGCTGCTTCGGAGAATGAGGTGGATGCCAGGATCGACAGCTACATCCGCCAGCTGCAGAACCTGAAGAAGCAGACGGAGTCCAAGCTCTACGGCGTGATCTACGAAGCCTACGATGAGTATATCTCCCACCCGGTGGAGGAGCGCAATCTGGGGATGAAGGTCTCCATCGTGGTGTCCAAAACCGCCAAGCTGACCGGTGTTCAGGGCGAGTGTGACAAGGAGTTCAACGCTATCCTGAAAGAGCTGCGCCAGTACCTGCGGGACAATGGCCGCGATCAGAGCGTTGCGGATCAGGCCGAGCAGGAGTACAAAAAGATGAAGTCCGACCTGACCAGTGAGCTGACCGGCATTGTCTATAACAGTGCGGTGGGCAGCGGCGATGGCGGCAAATGGATCCAGGAACACATTGAACATAAGCGCTGAAACAGATAAGAGCCGTGCAGTTCAAACGCTGCACGGCTCTGCTTTTTTGTTACTGCACACGCTTCAACGCTGTGTTGATGAGATCGGCAAACTGCTCCAGACGCTCCCGGAGCTGGACGATGGAATCGATGTCGCTGTCCGAAATGACACTGACGGGAGCCGAAAGGCTGTTGACACCGGCTTTCAGTGTGCCGCTCAGGGCTGCGTTGACACCGTGGGCGGGGATCTCCACATGGACATCCACGGGGATGGTGTCATCGAAGAGCAGGGACTTCAGCGGCAGGCCCACCACAAGGACAGCCGCATCCTCCCCCTCAGACGGGAACTGATAGTAGATGTAGCCCTTTTTGGCATAATCGGGGTGGACGACGCACTGGCGGCTGAGGGTCAGGGTGTAGCCGGACATCTCCTGCATGGCTACCTGCGTGTTGGGCACGCCGAGGATCTTTGCCAGCTGGGCCTGCGTGATGTAGTTGGGCAGAGACCACTCCGGCAGGAACGCACCCACCAGCGGCGCGCTGTCCGCGATGGAATCCCGCAGGGTGCGGTAGAGCCGCCCGGCATCGAAGTAGGTGTCGTTGGCATCAATATAGAGGTCGGTGAAAAAGTCGGTGCCGCCGGTCTCGGCGCGGGCAAGCCCACCGGAGGGGTACAGGTACAATTGCAGCTGCCCCGGCGAATACAGCCCGGCCACATCGCCGGAAGTTGCACCCACCTGTTTCAGAATATTGTACAGGGCCGGGGTACTGGCACTGTCCTGTGCGGTGATGTTATAGCTGAACTCAAAGGTCGCACCCCTTTGTAAGGCACGGACTTTGCTGTTGACCAGACTGAAAAGGACCAGCGCAGCCACCAGACACACCGCCAGAATGCAGGCCACCACCGTGACCACGGCGCGGGAACGCTTTTTGGAAGATTTCATGGCAGAACCTCCTGTTCTCTTTATAAGGAATACGATCCAGAGCTTAAAAATCGTTCAAGCTGGCTTTGATTTTTGAGAAAAACAAACTTTTCCGGATATTGCTGACCAATGCGCCGGTATCCGGCCAGTTTGGCAGGGGTCCGGCCCTGATGCAGGACCCACCATAGGAACTCCGCATCTATTTTTTCCTCGCAGCCCGGTGCGGAGGAGGAGCGCACTTTTCCCCGGTTTTTCCACCAGCGTTTCAGTACCCGGCTCAGGCAGGTGAAACGGTCAAAGCAGAGCACGATGATCTGGTCTGCTTCTTCCAGCCGCTGGTCATAACAGGTCTTTGTATAGTTGCCATCGATGATCCAGCTTTCGTGCGTGTCCAGAAAGCGGCGGACAATGGCGTTTTCCTCATCCAGCGGGCGCTCTACCCATCCGGGCAGGAAATGCACCGTGTCCAGATGCAGCACCGGAGCATGATAGGTGGCCCCCAGTGTTTGGGCAAGGGTGGATTTTCCGCTGCCGCTGGTGCCTAAAATCGCAATCTTCATAGGGCGTTACCGGCAGGCCGCCACAAAGGCATCAAAGATCCCCTGCATGGCGGGGTCGGCGGCGCTGAGCCACTCAGGGTGCCACTGCACGCCCAGGCAGAACTTCGCGTCCGGCTTCTCAATGCCCTCCACGATGCCGTCCTCGCTCAGGGCTGACAGCACGAGGCCGGGGGCGACCTTGTCCACCGCCTGATGGTGCTGGCTGTTGACCAGTACGGTATCCTGCCCCAGAATGCGGGAGAGCAGGGTATCCCGCCGCACGGTGACGGTGTGGATCTTGCCCCAATGGTCGTTGTGGGGGACGTGCTCAAAGGGCTTGATGTCCTGATACAGATCGCCGCCCAGCGCAACATTCATCAGCTGGATGCCCCGGCAGATGGCCAGCACCGGCTTGTCGGCGGCAAGGAAGGCGCGCAGCAGCAGCGGCTCGGCGGTATCTCGCAGGACGTTGGGCTCGCCGCAGGCGGGGATGCGCTCCTGCCCGTAGAATTTCGGGTCGATGTCGCCGCCGCCCGGCAGCAGCAGGCCGTCACAGGCCAGCGCATCCTGCACGGCTTTGTCGGGGTCGTCCAGCTCGATCCAGCGTATCTCTGCCCCGGCCCGGGCAAGGCTTTCGGGATATTTTGCGTGAGCCTCCGCCAACAGCTGGTTCGGCACCATGCGCGGCATTGCAATCGTAATAGCAGACATTGTAAAAACTCCCTTTACGTTATTAGAAACTTTGCTCAGTCAGATGGAAGCTGTCCGTTATGCCAGGGGCTCCCCGATCATAGGAGCCGGCGAGCGAAGCGGGACTGAGAGGTTTGAACAACAGAAAAACCCCGGAACATTCGTTCCGGGGTTTCTGGCGGAAAGATGGGGATTCGAACCCCAGAACGCTTTTGACACGTTACACGATTTCCAGTCGTGCGCCTTAGACCAACTCAGCCATCTTTCCACATCTTCAATTTTCAGCGTTTCGGGCCGTGGCCCTCAGCGCTCCACTATAATACCTGAAAGGATGACTTTTGTCAAGGATTTTTTTGAAAAAATTTGAAAAATCTAAAAATCAACGTTTCTGCGACAGACATTTTTCGTTAGAAAAAGCAGAACCCGATGATCCCCTTGACGAACCCATAAAAACGGACTATGATGTGGGCAGAGAACGGTTGGAATTTGCAGGTTCCGCTCGAAAAGGAGAACCTGAACAGGAGGATGCAATATGAATTACGCTGATGTTTTGAACAATGCCCGCCAGTGCATCGGGCAGTACTGCAAGGCCTGCCCGGTGTGCAACGGCGTGGCCTGCAAAAATCAGATCCCCGGCCCCGGTGCCAAGGGCGTGGGCGATACGGCCATCCGCAATTATAATAAGTGGGCGGAGATCCGGGTGAACATGGACACCCTGTGCGAGAACGGCACCCCCGACACCGGCGTGGAGCTGTTTGGCAAAACCTTCAAGTATCCCTTCTTTGCAGGCCCTGTGGGTGCGGTGAACCTCCACTATTCCGACACCTACACCGATATGACCTACAATGACGTGCTGGTGCGCGCCTGTGCCGAAAACGGCATTGCCGCCTTTACCGGTGACGGCACCAACCCCGACGTGATGACTATGGCCACCAGGGCCATTGGCGCTGCAGGCGGCTGCGGCGTGCCCACCATCAAGCCCTGGAACATCGACACGGTCAAGGCCAAGATGGAGCAGGCCAAGGCCAGCGGCTGCTTTGCCGTTGCCATGGACGTGGATGCCGCCGGTCTGCCCTTCCTGAAGAATATGACCCCGCCCGCCGGCAGCAAGAGCGTTGCCGAGCTGGCCGAGATCGTCAAGCTGGCCGAGCGCCCCTTCATCGTCAAGGGTGTGATGACCGTCAAGGGTGCCCTCAAGGCCAAGGAGGCCGGTGCTGCTGCCATCGTGGTCTCCAACCACGGCGGCCGTGTGCTGGATCAGTGCCCCGCCACCGCCGAGGTCCTGCCGGAGATCGCTGAGGCCCTCAAGGGCAGCGGTGTGAAGATCCTGGTGGACGGCGGCATCCGCTCCGGCGTGGATGTGTTCAAGGCGCTGGCTTTGGGCGCTGACGCTGTGCTCATCTGCCGCCCCTTTGTCACCGCAGTCTACGGCGGCGGCGAGGAAGGCGTGAAGTGCTACATCGACAAGATCGCCGCCGAGCTAGCCGATACCATGCAGATGTGCGGCGCACACTCTCTGGCCGAGATCACCCGGGATATGGTGAGAGTTTAAAGATTATGGTCTGGGGGTGTTTGATAGTTGGCCTGATACTTTTTCTGATAGCACGATTTAGTGTAAAAGGAAAAGGTAAGTACGGCGAAGATAGAATTTATGATATCCTTCAAAAAGTGGACGGCTATAAAGCTACCCTGCCGAACTGTTATCTTCCGAAAGGTAACGGAGAAACGGCGGAAGTTGATTTGATTTTTCTGCACGAATCCGGTATTTATGTTTTTGAATCTAAAAATTATAGTGGCTGGATATTTGGCAGTGAAAATCAGAAGTACTGGACGCAATGTTTTTCTGATCGAAGGGGTGGAACGAAGAAATATAAGTTCTATAACCCGTTGTGGCAAAATGATACTCACATACGAGTGCTGCAGAAAATTCTACGGGATAAGAACGTGAATATTTATTCCTATATTGTTTTTGGAAACGATTGCACATTAAAGGACGTTCGATTGAGTCAATCAAATTATTATGTGATTCAGCGTCGAGAACTTTTAAAAAGTGTTTTAGAAAATGCAATGTATTACGGCAGAGTGCTGTCAAATGAAGATATTGACAATCTTTACAGGATGTTGTTGCCGTATACTGAAGTATCTCCTGAAGAAAAAGAAACACACAACCGAAATATTCAGGAAAAGTATAGAATGTAACTAAACAGCGGCATCTTTCCGTGTTTACGGAGAGATGCCGCTGTTTAATTGAGTATGAGTGTTACTTCAACGTTCCATCCAGCACCTGCTGGTAATACCAGGGCTTCGGTGCGCGGAAAGTCTTGCCGGAGAGGTCGGCGAAGTCGGGGGAGGTGAAGCGGGGGAGGACCAGCTCCCAGGCGCAGAGGGCCTGATATTTCAGCTTGAGCTCCCGGTTGGCGGTGTTGTTGCCGTATTTGCTGTCGCCCAGGATGGGGCAGCCGATGCTTGCCATGTGGGCACGGATCTGGTGGGTGCGGCCGGTGATGAGCCGGACCTTGAGCAGGGCCAGACGGCCGGAGACGGCAACGGTCTCATACTGGGTTTCCACGTCCTTGGCACCGGGCTGCTTGTCGGGCACGATCTTCACGATGCCCCGGTCTGCATCCTTGAGCAGGTAGCCGCCCAGGGTGCCGTCCGGCGGGGTGGGGCGGCCAAAGGTGACGCAGAGGTAGGTCTTTTTGACCTCGCGGTTCTTGATGACCTCAAGGAACAGCTGCTCGGCCTCGGGGGTCTTGGCAATGAGGACCAAGCCGCTGGTGCCGGTGTCCAGCCGGTGGCAGAGGGCCGGGGTGTACAGATCGTTCTCCTTGTACTCGCCCTGCTGGTTGAGGTAGAGCAGAGCACGGTTGAGCAGGGTGTCGTCCTCGGGGCCATCCACGGCAAGGCCTGCAGGCTTGTTCACCACCAGAATCTGCGGGCAGTCGTAGATGACCTGTGCCGGGCCGCGGGCGTTCTTCCACGCCGGGCCTTCCACCCGCTTGTCGGCATCCAGCACCTCATCCAGGATGAACAGCTTGATCTCGTCGCCTGCCATCACGCGGGTGGAAAGGGGCTGCTTTTTGCCGTTCAGCTTGATCTTGTTCTCCCGCAGAGCCTTGTTCAGGCGGCCCGGGTTCAGCGCCGGGAACTGCTGCATCAGATAGTTGTCGAGCCGGGTGGGGGCCAGACATTTTACTTTTAAGATTTTCACGGAAATTTTCCTCTCTATCTTGAAATAGAATGTGTCTTTGAATCGTTTTTATTGTAGCGGAACCAAAACGCTGAGTCAAGAAAGAAGGTACTTTTATGAGCCTGAAATATAAAATTCTGCCCCTGACTGTGCTTCTTGCGGTGGGGATCGCGCTGACGGCCTGCGGCAGCTCCGGTACAGCTGCAAGCACGCCTGCATCCAGTGCAGTGCCGGCCTCCTCCCATGTGGCAGAGGAAGGGGTCACGGAGCCCATCAACATGTTGACGTGGACGCTGGATGACCTCGACAGGGAGGATACGGTCACCTTTATTCCGGCGGAGATCACCTCCGGTGTGCAGGATGGCAGCCTGACTGCAAAGATCTTCAGCTATGACCTTTATAAAAAAGAGGATGTTGAAAACCTTGCCGTTGGCGACAAAATCACCCTCCACGAAGAGGGTGCTGCATGGAACCAGTTTGTGACCGTTGCAGTGAAGAGCATCGAGAAAAACGATCAGTACCATCTTGTCACCATCAATGGCGGCATGGAGGAGCAGTACGGTCTTGACCTGAAGCTGGAAGATGATGCCTACCGGACGATGACCTTTGACGATTACCCTGTCTACTATGAGATGGGAGAAAAGACGCTGCCGCTGGCGAAGAACGTGGTGCTGAAGGACAGCTCTGCTGATCCGCAGGCCGAAGCGGTGGAGACCACCGGCGCTTCTGCCGTGGCAGCTGCCATCAATGCGGACCCGGACAATTGGACGGTGTATAATACCACGTTGGTGGTGCAGGGCGGCAAGGTGCAGGAGGTGCGCCGCATCTGGGTGCCGTGACTTCTCAGACGCTGCCGCTGGCCTGCCTTGTCTATGAGGAAAGGTTTTTGCCGGAAAAGAGTTGACAAACGCAGAGCCCATGCTATAATTTAAGTGTACGCAAGGGGCGGATATGCGCCTTTGCGGCAAAACGTGAATTATGACAGATGGCAATGATGGGGTCAGAAATGCACACCGCCGCCCAGAGAGAGCGCTCCAAGCTGCAAGGCGCTCCGGCAGGTCTCGTTTCGTGCCGCCCCGGAGCTTCCGGCGAAACAAGTCGGACGCAGCGCAGCGTTACCGCGCCGAAAGCGGCAGGGGACAAGCAGTTTTATCCTTTGCAATTTGGGTGGTACCACGGAGCAGTTTTACACAGCCTCGTCCCTTTTGGGATGGGGCTGTTTTTGTTTTTGCGCCTGCCCGCCCCTCTGCCATAACACCATAAAAACTGACGTGCAAACGCCAAGGACAATTGAGGAGAGAAAACCTATGCAATGGACCGGTTTGAATGAACTGCGTGAAAAGTACCTGAGCTTCTTTGAGAGCAAGGGCCACCTGCGTCTGGACAGCTTCCCGCTGGTGCCGAAGAACGACCCCAGCCTGCTGCTGATCAACAGCGGCATGGCCCCCATGAAAAAGTGGTTCCTGGCGCAGGAAGAGCCTCCCCGCCATCGTGTGACCACCTGCCAGAAGTGCATCCGTACTCCGGATATCGAGCGGGTGGGCATCACTGCCCGCCACGGCACCTTCTTTGAGATGCTGGGCAACTTCTCCTTCCAGGATTACTTCAAGGAGGAGGTCATTCCCTGGGCATGGGAGTTCCTGACCAGCGACGAGTGGATGGCCATCCCCAAGGATAAGCTGCACATCTCCGTCTACGAGGAGGACGACGAGGCTTACGATATCTGGACCAAGAAGGTGGGCATTGCTCCGGACCACATGGTGCGTCTGGGCAAGGAGGACAACTTCTGGGAGCACGGCTCCGGCCCCTGCGGCCCCTGCTCTGAGATCTACTTTGACCGCGGCCCCGAGTACGGCTGCGGCAAGCCGACCTGCGGCGTGGGCTGTGACTGCGACCGCTATATGGAGATCTGGAACCTGGTGTTCAGCCAGTTCGATGCCGACGGCAAGGGCCACTACGAGCGTCTGGCACGTCCCAACATCGATACCGGCATGGGCCTGGAGCGTCTGGCCTGCGTGATGCAGGGCGTGGGCAACCTGTTTGAGGTGGATACCGTTCAGAGCGTGCTGCATCATGTGGAGCACATTGCCGGTAAGACCTACGGTGAGAACGCCAAGGATGACATCTCCATCCGTGTCATCACTGACCACATCCGCAGCTGCACCTTCATGGTGTCTGACGGCATCCTGCCCTCCAACGAGGGCCGCGGCTACGTTCTGCGCCGTCTGCTCCGCCGCGCTGCCCGCCATGGCCGGATGCTGGGCATCTCCCGCCCCTTCCTGGTGGAGCTGGTGGAGACGGTCATCCAGTCCAGCGAGAGCGCTTACCCCGAGCTGCGTGAGCACGATGCCTATATCAAGAAGGTCATCGGCACCGAGGAGGCAAACTTTGCCCGCACCATTGATGCCGGTATGAACATCCTGAACAACATGATCGACGGCCTGGAAAAGGCACACCAGCACCTGCTCAAGGGTCTGGACGTGTTCAAGCTGAACGATACCTTCGGCTTCCCCCTCGACCTGACCAAGGAGATCGCTGCCGAGCAGGGCATTGAGATCGACGAGGACGGCTTCCATGCTGAGATGAAGAAGCAGAAGGAGCGCGCCCGTGCCGAGCGCCTGAAGAAGAACATCTCCGGCTGGAGCGAGGACCTGTTCGGCGGCCTGACCGTTGAGCCCACTGTCTTTACCGGCTATGAGACCCTGAACGACACCGGCGTTGTGGTTGCCCTGAGCGACGAGGAGACCCTGACCGATGCCATTGCCACCGATGAGGAGGCAAAGGACGGTGTGCTGGTGGTTCTGGACAAGACCCCGTTCTACGCTGAGATGGGCGGTCAGGTGGCGGACAACGGCCTGCTGACCGGCCCCGAGTGCAGCCTGCGTGTGCTGGACGTGAAAAAGACCCCCAAGGGCTACTACGTCCACACCTGCGTGCTGGAGAGCGGCATCGTCAAGGTGGGCGACCACCTGAACGCTCAGGTGGACAAGGAATACCGGATGTCCGTCTGCCGCAACCACACTGCGACCCACCTGCTGCAGGCTGCCCTGCGTGAGGTCCTGGGCGACCATGTCCATCAGGCAGGCTCCTATCAGGATGCGGAGATCACCCACTTCGACTTCACCCACTTCAGCGCCGTCACGCCTGAGGAGCTGGCCCGGGTGCAGAAGATCGTCAACGATAAGATCTACGAGTCGATGAACGTCACCGTCAAGGAGATGCCCATCGAGGAGGCCAAGAAGCTGGGCGCAATGGCCCTCTTCGGCGAGAAGTACGGCAAGGTCGTCCGCGTGGTTGACATCGAGGGCTGGTCCACTGAGTTCTGCGGCGGCACCCACGTCAAGAACACCGCCCAGATCGGCTGCTTCAAGATCGTGAGCGAATCCTCTGTTGCCGCCGGTATCCGCCGCATCGAGGCTGTCACCGGCCGCAACCTGCTCGTCCGTGCAAATCTGCAGGAGGCAATGCTGCACACCGTGGCCAACACCCTGAAGGCCAACAACATCACCTCTCTGCCCATCCGTGCCGAGGCCGTCATGGCCGAGAACAAGGCCATGAGCCGCGAGCTGGAGGAGATCAAGGCCAAGGTCGCCGCTTCCAAGGTCAACAGCCTGTTCGACAATGCCGAGGAAGTGAGCGGCGTGAAGATCGCTTCCGCCTACTTCACCGGCACCACCGGCGACACTCTGCGCGGCATGTGCGACAGCATCCGCGACAAGGCTGTCAACCCTGTGGTCGCTGTTCTGGTGGGCAAGGCTGAGGATAAGGTCACTATGGCTGTCACCGTGAACAAGCTGGCACAGGAAAAGGGCCTCAAGGCTGGCGTGCTGGTCAAGGAGATCAGCGCTATCGCAGGCGGCAAGGGCGGCGGCAAGCCCGACTTTGCAATGGCTGGCCTGAAGGACGAGACCAAGATCGACGAGGCTCTGGCCGCTGTCAAGGGCATCGTTGAGAAGCAGCTGGGCTGAAACGAAACCTCTCAGTCAGCGCTTGCAGGCGCTGACAGCTCCCCTAATAGGGGAGCCAAGAATGGGGAAGAAATAAAAACCCGAAAGGAGCAATTCCCATGGAAGATTGTCTGTTTTGCATGATCGCCGAGGGCAAGATCCCCTCTAAAAAGCTGTATGAGGACGATCAGGTCGTGGCGTTTTACGATATCAACCCGCAGGCCAAGGTGCATTTCCTTGTTGTGCCCAAAAAGCACATCCAGAGTGCCGCTGCCCTGACTGAGGAGGACGGTGCCCTGCTGGGCCATATCTTTGCCGTGATCGCCAAGCTGGCCAAGGAAGTCGGCCTGGACAACGGCTACCGCGTGATCTCCAATGTCGGCGAGGATGCCGGCCAGACCGTGAAGCACCTGCATTTCCATGTGCTGGGCGGCGAGAAGCTGCCTGTCTGAGCTGCGCATAAAAATAACGGATCGAACAAAAGGAAGGGAATTGTTATGGCAAAGACCTATACCCTGAATGTTGCGGGCCTGACCCGTGAACTGACCATCTGCAAGGTGAACGACCACATGGACATTGCGGCCTTCATCATGCTGGGCGATGCAGAGCTGACCGTGGCTGCTGCCACCGAGCTACTGAAAAAGTGCCCCGAGTTTGATATCCTGCTGACCGCTGAGGCCAAGGGCATCCCTCTGGCACACGAGATGAGCCGCCAGAGCGGCAAGCCCTACATCTGCGCACGCAAGGGCGAAAAGCTCTATATGGCCGATCCTGTCGTGGTGGAGGATCAGTCCATCACCACCGCAGGCAAGCAGAAGCTGGTCATCGACCGCAAGGAGCTGGACAAGATGAGCGGCAAGCGTGTGCTTGTGGTGGATGATGTCATCTCCACCGGCGGCTCCCTGAAGGCGCTGGACGCACTGGCAGAGCAGACCCAGTGCACCATCGTGGGCCAGGCCGCTGTTCTGGCCGAGGGCGATGCAGCCGAGCGCAAGGATATCATCTTCCTTGAGCCGCTGCCCCTGTTCTTCCACTAAGTAAGATGCGCCGCCCGCTCTGTGTTTTCTGCGCAGGAACGCTGGGGCTGGAGTTGGTGTGCGCCTTTTTGCCGCAAACGGGACGTTTTGTGCCGTTTGCGGCATTTTTTATTGCCGGTCTGCTGTGGGCGCTGGCAGGCCGTTTGCGCAAAAGTCCGGCCTGGGGCTATGGCATCTGCCTGATCCTGGGGGCAGTGCTGGGCCTTGTGCTGACCGGCTCCACGCAGGCAAAATGGGAAAAGCTCCAGACCGCCTACGATGGCCGCAGTGTCCTGCTGGAGGCGGAGGTGGAGAGCACCGCCCCTTCCTATTTTCCCGGCAGAGTGCGGGCGGTCCTGCGGGTGGAAACGGTGGATCGGGAGGCGGCCTCCCTCCGGGTGGAGTGCGCCAGCCTGCCCACCTGCAGCCCCGGCGACCGGGTCAAGGGCCGCTTTGCGTTGGAAACGCCCGATGACACCGCCCGCCTGAATGCCCTGGCCGATGGCATTGCCCTGAACGCTGCTTATGAGAAAGGCTTTGCGCTGCTGGGGCAGAGCACCTCCTTCCATGCCCGGACGGCCCGGCTCCAGAAGCGGCTGAGCGCCGCCCTGCGGCAGGGGATGGCCTCCGGCCCGGCGGGCGTGCTGGCCGCCATGGTTACAGGCGACCGCACCCATCTCTCCAAGGAACTGCGCACAGCCTACCGGGGCGCGGGGCTTTCCCATGTGCTGGTGGTCAGCGGAATGCACGTTTCGATCCTGTGCGGCGATGTGCTGGGCAGGCTGCTGCCCAGCCGCAAAAAGCGACTGCGCGGCTATACCGGCCGCCGGGTCAGGGCGCTGTTCAGTGCGGTGCTGGCATTGCTGCTGGTGGGCGTGACGGGCTTTACGCCCTCTGTTTTGCGCGCGGCGGGGGCCGTCTGGCTCAGTGCGCTGGGGGTCTGGGTCTACGGTCCGCCGGATGCCCTGACCTCGCTGGGCGTGGCCGGTGTCCTGATGACAGCGGGCAACAGTTACGCCGTCTGTGACGTGGGCTTTCAGCTCTCCTTTGCGGCGGTGGTGGGCACCCTGGCCGGTGGGGCCGTGGTGCGCCGCAGTCAGGAAGCCTGGGAAAAAACAGCGGGCAAAGAAAAAGCGCCCCCGCCTCCGGTTCTGGAAGCGGAAAGCGCTTGGGCTTGCGGGAAGTCTGTGGGAAACGGTCTGCATCTCGGCCTGCGCCTCCATGGCCACCTTCCCGGTGCTGGTGCTGCGGGGGATGAGCACCAGCCTGTACGCGCTGGTGTCCGGCGCGGCGGTGCTCTGGCTGGTGGAACCCATCCTGCTCACCGGTCTGGGGGCGGCCCTGCTGGGACTTGTGCCTGCATTGGCTCCGGCCCAGCGGGTGTGCTCGTGCTGCGCGGAATTACTGGCAGAGGTGCTGGACCGCTGGGCACTCTGGGTGTCCGGCTGGCCCGGGGCACAGATCTGGTTCGACACCGCCTATGCCGCTGTGGTCTGCCTGCTGCTGGCCGGGCTCTGCTGGCTGGCGTTCCATAACGGGGTGCGTCTGCGGGTGGCTCTGCCTGCCCTTCTGCTGACGGCGGGGCTTGCTGTTTTCACCGGCAATGCCCTGAGCAGGGATGTCGTCCGGGTGGAGCTGGTGGGCAGCCGGAATGCCCCGGCGGTGGTCATCAGCCGGAACGAGAGCGCCGTCATCCTCTTCCGCGGCGGCGACGTGACCCGGTGCGCCGTGGAGACCACGCTGGAGCGCCGGAATATCCGGACCGTGGAGTGCCTGATCGACCTGCGGCTCCGGCCCCGGAGCGCCCAGCGGATGGGGGCGGAACAGCGCATTGCCGTTGACCGGATGGCGCTCTATGCCACCCGCCGTGTCCGCTGCGGCCCGGCAGAGGTGGAGGTGCTCCGCACCCGGAACGGCTGTGTGGCCCGCATCCACGCCGCCGGGCAGACCTTTGTTACCCTGAGCGGCAGTGCTGCGCTTGCGGCCCCTGTGCAGGCGGATTACCTGCTGGCCTCGCCTGCCCGGCCGGACTGCGTGAAGTATGATGCGATCCTGAGCCTGAGCAGCGATTATCGGTGGATGCCGGAGGCTCTTTCTTCGGGGCAGCTCTACCACAGTTTTTCAAGGGCAGAGTAGGCTTTGAGAGAAAAAATTGGCTTTTTGTCAGGAGCTGTTATATAATAGGAGATACCAAAGTAAAATCCGGAAAGGAATCAAGAAATTTATGGGCATCGCAGTCATCGGCGCAGTGTTTGTGGACATCAAGGGATATCCGCTTTCCACCTATATCCCCGGCGGGCGCAACGCGGGCAGAATGGAGCAGGTCCACGGCGGCGTGAGCCGCAACGTGGCAGAGGATATCGCCAACGTGGAGCTCCGGCCCACCTTCGTGAGCCTTGTCGATGACAGCGGCATGGGTCAGGATGTCATTGACAAGCTGGAGAACCACAAGGTCAACACCCGGTTCATCAAAAAGGTGCCGGACGGCATGGGCACTTGGCTGGCCATCTTTGACAACCGGGGTGATGTGACTGCCGCCATCTCCAAGCGGCCGGATACCACGCCGCTCATCGACCTGCTGGCTGAGCAGGGGGATGAGATCTTTGCCGACTGCGACAGCATCGCGCTGGAGCTGGACCTTGAAAAGGAGACGGTCAAGCAGACCCTGAAATACGCCAAAAAGTACGGCAAAAAAGTGTATGCGGTCGTCTCCAACATGAGCATCGCCATGGAGCGCCGGGACTTTTTGCAGCAGATCGATTGCTTTGTCTGCAACCAGCAGGAGGCCGGGCTGCTCTTCTCGGACGATTACGACCATCTCGAGCCTGAGCAGATGTGCAGGGTGCTGGCGGGCAATGTGCACAGCGCCAACATCCCCTGCATGGTGGTGACCATGGGCAGCAAGGGCGCTGTGTTCGCCCGCGCCAACGGCGAGTGCGGCATCGTGCCCGCCAAAAAGGTGGATGTCATCGACACCACCGGTGCGGGGGATGCCTTCTTTGCCGGAACCGTCATCGGCCTGACCTACGGCAAGACTCTGGCGGAATCCTGCGAGATCGGCAGCCGCCTGGCCGCCTCGGTCATCTGCATCACGGAAAATGTCTGCCCCCGCTTCCGCCCCCTTGAGTTCGGGCTGGATATCCCGGTGGTGGATTGAGAGAACAGGTAAAAAGGGACGGCGTGGAGCACACGCCGTCCCTTTTGTGGTGTCAGGAAAATGGATGGTCTTCAGCCCTGCTTTTTCTCCTTCCGGTTCAGGTACAGGAAGAAGCAGACATTCAGCAGCACACCCACCGCTGTGGAGGTGGGGGCGGCCAGGCCGATCATGGTCAGGCTGGCGTTGGGCTGGATGCTCATAATGTAGGCCATGGGCAGGCGGACAAGCAGGGTCTGGAACAGGCCCTGCGCCATGACGAAAACGGTCTTGCCGCTGCCGTTGAAATAGCCGATCATACTGAACAGGATCGCGGTGAGGATGGTCTCCAGCGCAAAGCCCTTGAGGTAGGCATAGCCGTTGGCGATCACAGGTGCATCCGTGGTGAAGAAGCTGCAGAGCAGGTCGCCCTTGCACAAGACCAGCGCAAAGACGAACAGGCCAAAGAACAGACCGATGCCGATGCCGGTGCGCAGGGTCTGCCGGGCGCGCTGATGCTTGCCTGCGCCGATGTTCTGGGAGATGAAGGAAGCCATGGACTGCATCAGGGCGCTGGGGATCAGCATGGCGAAATTGACGATCTTGCAGGCCACGCCGTAGCCGGAGGAAGCCTCCAGACCCAGGCGGTTGACAAAGGCACAAAGGGCCAGAAAAGAGAGCTGGGTCAAAAACTCCTGCAGCGCCAGCGGCAGGCCGATGGCCAGAAACTTTTTGCACTGGAAGTTCAGCCTGAAGTCCGCCTTTTTGATGGAAAAGGGCAGAGCTTTTTTCAGCAGCATGACAACAGCGCAGACCACGCTGACAGCCTGTGCGGCCACGGTGGCAATGGCGGCACCGACAGCATCCAGATGGAACCCGGCCACCAGGACCAGGTCGCCGATGATGTTGACCACGCAGGCCACCAGCACAAAGATCAGGGGAGATCGGCTGTCGCCCAGGCCGCGGAAGAGGGCCGAGAGCATATTGTAGGCCACGATGAAGAAGATGCCTGCACCGCAGATGCGCACATAGCTGGTGGTCAGGTCAAGGGCCTCGGCCGGGGCCTGCATCAGGCTGGAAATGGGCCGTGCCAGAAACACCAGAACCCCGAACAGCACAGCGGCCAGAAGGGCGAATACAACCGCCGCGCCGCCGATGACCGGGCTGATGAATTCGTGTTTCTTTTCGCCGAGATACCGTGCGATCAGCACTGTGACACCCATGGCCAGCTGGGTGACCACAAAGGTGACAAGGTTGAGCACCTGGCTGCCGGTGGAAACGGCAGACAGGCCCGAGGTGGAGCCGAAGCGGCCCACCACCAGCAGGTCTACCGCGCCGTAAGCGGCCTGCAGCACCAGTGCGCCCAGAATGGGCAGCATGAACAGAGCCAGCTTTTTCAGGATGCTGCCCTGCGTGAAATCGGTCTTATCATTTTTCAAGGGAATCTCTCCTTTCGACCATGATCTGATAAAAAATCTCGATGGTGCGGATCATGGTCTCCGCATCCTCTTCCGGGATGACCTCCAGCGCCGGAACAAGAGAGCTGAAATATTCCGCATCGTATTTGCGGGAAAGCGCCCGCCCGGCCTCTGTGATGGTCAGGTAGGTCACCCGGCCGTCCTCAGGGGAGGTATGCTTGGTCAAAAGACCACGAGCTTCCATGTCCTTTACGGTCCGGGTCACGCCGGGGCGGGGCAGGCTGAGCGCATTGCTCAGGTCAGAGACCTTGACCTGTATGCCCTGCTGTTCCAGTGTCTGGATCGCATCCAGATATTGGATGAAGGAGGGCAGGACCCCGTCCGGCAGGACAGGCAGCAGATCCCGCACCCGCTTGGCCTGATAGCAGGCATCCATCATCCGTTTGATCAGCGCGATGTTCATAGTGGTTTCTCCTCAAATAGTGACCAAAGATAATTACCGCAGATAATTATACAGAACTGCCGGGATTTGTCAAGCATTTTTTGCAAACAAAAATGCACCGCCCGCAGAAAGCGGACAGTGCACTCTTTGAAACAGAGATCGGATCGTGAAATGTGAGGATGAAAAACGTTGACGCTGCGGTAAAATGGAGGGTCAGAACGTCTCCACCTTTTCCTGCGCGCGGTACTGCAATGCTTCCAGCAGGGCCTCCTCATCCAGCAGCTGTTTGCCCGCCAGGTCAGCCACGGTGCGGGCCACCCGAAGGATGCGGTCATGGGCGCGGGCGGAAAGGCCCAGTGTGTCGTAGGAGGCGCGGAGGAGCCGCTCGGCGGCGGGGGTCATCCGGCAGACACGCCGCACCTGCCCGGCTGTGAGCTGGGCATTGCAGCGCACGCCCTCGTACCCGGGAGCGGCATAGCGCTTGGCCTGCACGGCCCGGGCGGCAAGCACCTGCTTGCGCAGGTCTGCGCTGCTCTCGGCGGGGGTGCTGGTGTGAAGCTCGTCAAAGGCAACGGGGTCCATCTCCACACAGAGGTCGATGCGGTCCAACAGGGGGCCGGACACCCGGCTGCGGTACTGCCGCACCGCACTGGGCGAACAGGTGCAGGGACGGGTGGGGTGGCCGTAGTAGCCGCACTTGCAGGGATTCATGGCGGCCACCAGCTGGAACCGGCTGGGGTAGGTGGCGCTGCCTGCCGCGCGGCTCACAGTGATCTGGCCGTCCTCCAGCGGCTGGCGCAGAACTTCCAGACTGTCCCGGGAAAACTCCGGCAGCTCGTCCAGAAACAGCACGCCGCAGTCGGCAAGACTGCACTCGCCGGGCCGGAAGGTGGTGCCGCCGCCCGCCAGCGCCGCCGCACTGGCCGAGTGGTGCGGGCTGCGGAAGGGCCGGGCAGAGATCAGGCCCCGCCCCTTGGGCAGCTGGCCCGCAATGGAATAGATCTTGGTGGTCTCCACAGCTTCCTCCCGGGTCAGGGGCGGCAGGATGCCGGGCAGGCGCTTGGCCAGCATGGATTTGCCGGTGCCGGGCGCGCCGATGAGCAGCACGTTGTGCCCACCGGCTGCTGCCAGCACCATGGCCCGGCGGGCCAGCGGCTGGCCCATCACATCCGCAAAATCCGGGGCGGCATTCCAGCCGGAAGCGGGGTCAAAGGGGATGGGGGCGGCAGGGGAAAGGGGCACAAGGCCCCGCAGCGCATCCACGACCTCCCGGGCTGTGCGGGCGGGATAGACCTGCATCGCGTCGCCGCCCGCCTCGGCGGCTTCGGCGGCATTTTCGGCGGGCACATACAGGCTGCGGATGCCGTCTGCTGCCGCCGCCAGCGCCATGGGCAGCACGCCCGAAACCGGGCGCAGGCTGCCATCCAGTGCCAGCTCCCCCAGAAAAGCCGCGTCGGCGGGCGGCTCTTCCATTTGGCCGGAGGATGCCAGCACCGCCAGCAGCAGGGGTAGGTCATATACCGGGCCGCTCTTGCGGATGTCCGCCGGGGCAAGGTTGACCGTGATGTGGCGGTCGGGCCATTTGTAGCCCAGATTCTTCACGGCAGAGCGGACACGGTCGCCGCTTTCCCGCACGGCGGAATCCGGCAGGCCCACCAGCGAAAAGGCGGGCAGGCCGCCGGAGACATCGGCTTCCACGGCCACGGCAAAGCCGTTCAGGCCGTTCAGACCATAGCTTTTCAGAACGGAATACATGGGGCCTCCTCACGCCGCGTCTGCGGCCCGACGGGGAAATGACCGGGAAAATGCCCGGTCTCGGCAGAATATTCTATTGTCCCAATTATAGTTGCGGGCAGGGGGCTTGTCAATGCGCGGGCACTGCCGCAGGCGCTGCGGACAGCACGAAAGCCCCGAATGATGGAAAAGGCTGAGATCTTTGTGGTATTTGTATGATTTGCGGAGCGAAAATTCTTACATAATATGGAATTGACACAGTGCCGGGGAAAGGTTTATAGTATAAGTAGGTTTGGAAAAACTATCCCTGTGCGAAATACGAATTAAAGGTAAGGTGTGCAATATGTATCTGGATGAGTATAAGCGCTGGCTGGCAGCGGATCTGGAGGACGCGGATCTGAAACCGGAGCTGAGCAGGATCGAGGGCAATGACGAGGAGATCAAGGACCGCTTTGCCGTGGCCCTGAAGTTTGGCACCGCTGGTCTGCGCGGTGTGCTGGGTGCCGGTACCAACCGCATGAACATCTATGTCGTCCGTCAGGCCACCCAGGGCCTGGCAAACTGGGTCAAGACCCAGGGCGGCAGCCAGACTGTCGCCATCAGCTACGACAGCCGCCTGAAGAGCGATGTCTTTGCCAAGACTGCCGCCGGTGTTCTGGCCGCCAACGGCATCAAGGTGCGCATCTATGATGCCCTGATGCCTGTGCCTGCCTTGAGCTTTGCCACCCGCTACTACGAGTGCAATGCCGGTATCATGGTCACCGCTTCCCACAACCCCGCCAAGTACAACGGCTACAAGGCCTACGGCCCGGATGGCTGCCAGATGACCGATGATGCCGCTGCCATCGTCTATGATGAGATCCAGAAGACCGATGTTCTGACCGGTGCAAAGTACATCTCTTTTGCCGCTGGCGTGGAGCAGGGCCTGATCCGCTTTGTGGGCGATGACTGCAAGAAGGCCCTGTACGATGCCATCGAGGCCCGTCAGGTGCGCCCCGGCCTGTGCCGGACTGCCGGCCTGAAGCTGGTGTACAGCCCCCTGAACGGTTCTGGTCTGGTGCCTGTGACCCATGTGCTGAACGATATGGGCATCACTGATATCACCATCGTGCCCGAGCAGGAGTACCCCAACGGCTACTTTACCACCTGCTCCTACCCCAACCCTGAGATCTTTGAGGCCCTGAAGCTGGGCTTGGAGCTGGCCACCAAGACCGGTGCTGACCTGATGCTGGCCACCGACCCTGATGCAGACCGCGTGGGCATTGCCATGAAGTGCCCGGACGGCAGCTATGAGCTGGTCTCCGGCAACGAAATGGGCGTTCTGCTGCTGGATTACATCTGCGCCGGACGCATTGAAAAGGGCACCATGCCCGCAAACCCTGTGGCGGTCAAGTCCATCGTTTCCACCCCGCTGGCCGATGCTGTGGCAAAACACTACGGTGTGGAGATGCGCAATGTTCTGACTGGCTTCAAGTGGATCGGCGATCAGATCGCCAATCTGGAAGCCGCCGGTGAAGTGGACCGCTTCATCTTTGGCTTTGAGGAGAGCTACGGCTACCTGGCCGGCCCCTATGTCCGCGATAAGGATGCCGTCATCGGCTCCATGCTGATCTGCGAGATGGCCGCTTACTACCGCAGCATCGGCTCCTCCATCAAGCAGCGTCTGGAAGAGATCTACGCACAGTACGGCCGCTACCTGAACAAGGTGGACAGCTTTGAGTTCCCCGGCCTGACCGGCATGGAGAAGATGGCTTCCATCATGCAGAAGCTGCGTGACGAGCCCCTGACCGAGATCGGCGGCCACAAGGTCGTCAAGGTCACGGACTACAAGAAGCCCGAGGAGACCGGCCTGCCCGCCGCCAATGTCCTGATCTACACGCTGGAAAATGGCGCGACCGTTGTGGTGCGTCCCTCCGGCACCGAGCCCAAGATCAAGACCTACTTCACCACCCTGGGCAAGACCCTGGAGGAAGCCCAGGCACAGAAGGAAGCTCTGGCTGCCGCCATCGAGCCTATCCTGAAGTGATCTCCTGAAAAAAGAAGCGTTTTTGCCCCTCTGCCCTGCCGCAGAGGGGCATTTTTGCTGTATAAAATCGGTTGCAGTTTGCCGGGCGATACGGTATAATAAAACATGGTTTATTCTATCTGTGCCCCGGGTGGTATTTCCCGGGAGAATAAGAGCAGGGCAGGTGCAGAAATTGGAAAAGAAAGTATCAGCCGTTCTGGTGGCGGCAGGGTCCTCCACCCGCATGGGGTTTGACAAGCTCAGCTTTGATCTGGGCGGGGAGACCGTGGTGCAGCGGAGCATCCGCGCCTTTGCGGAGTGTCCGCTGGTCAGCGAGATCGTTCTGGTGGCCGGGAAGAACCGGGCATTTCTGGAACAGCAGGCCGCGGCCTGCACAAAGCCGGTGCAGGTGGTACAGGGCGGCGCGACCCGTGCCGAGAGCGCGAAGAACGGCGTGCTGGCCGCCCACGGAGAGCTGGTGGCTGTCCATGATGCCGCCCGTCCCTTTGTCAGTCAGGCTGTCATCACGGCGGCGCTGGAAGCAGCCGCTGCCTGCGGTGCTGCCGCCCCCGCCGTGCCGGTAAAGGATACCGTCAAGCGGGCTGTGCGGGGCGACGGCAAAACTGTGCCGGAGCATTGCATGGTCACTGATACCCCTGACCGCAGCACCCTGTATGCGGTGCAGACCCCCCAGTGCTTCGACCGTGCGGCGTATCTGGCCGCGCTGGACGAGCTGGATGCGGAGAAAGCCCGCCTGGTCACCGATGACTGCAGCCTGTTTGAACTGACCGGCCGCCCGGTGCAGCTGACCCAGGGGGATTACGCCAATCTGAAGATCACAACGCGGGAGGATCTGCCCCGCGCCGAACAGAAAGAAGGAAATGATATGCGCATTGGTCATGGTTATGATGTTCACCGTCTGGTCGAGGACCGCAAGCTGATCCTGGGCGGTGTGGAGGTGCCTTTTGAAAAGGGCCTGCTGGGCCACTCGGATGCCGATGTGCTGGCCCACGCCGTGATGGACGCTGTGCTGGGTGCCGCCGCGCTGGGCGACATCGGCAAGCACTTCCCGGATACCGACCCCGCCTACGCCGGTGCCGACAGCCTGAAGCTGGCGCAGCATGTGGCCCGCATCATGCGGGAGCACGGCTGGAAGATCGTGAACATCGATTCCACCCTGCTCTGCCAGAAGCCCAAGCTGGCCCCCTACATCCCCGCCATGCGGGAAAATCTGGCCGCAGCCTTCGGGATGCCGGTGGATGCTGTGAGCGTCAAGGCTACCACCGAGGAGCATCTGGGTTTTACCGGCGAGGGCCTGGGCATTGCCGCCCATGCTGTCGCCCTGATCGAGAAGCTGTAACGGGAGAGACACTCTGATGACTCTGAATTCGATCATCGCCAATTTCCAGACCTTCAAGCTGGCCGATCTGCTGGATATCGTCATCATTGCTTTCCTGATCTACCAGCTGCTGGGCATCATCAACCGCACCCGCGCCGGGCAGCTGGCCAAGGGCGCGCTGCTGGTGCTGGCGGTCTATCTGGTGGCCAACGTGCTGAACATGCGCACCGTCACCTGGCTGCTGAACTCGCTGCTGCAGGTCGGCCTGCTGACACTGGTGGTCCTGTTCCAGCCGGAGATCCGCCGCGCATTGGAGCGGATGGGCCAGACCGACCAGTGGGCGGGCAAGCTCTTCAACATCAAGGGACGCTATAACGACCCCAGCTTCAAAGGGGCCTGGCGCAGCGCCATCATTGCCATCTGCGATGCCGCCGAGCGCTTTTCCGAGACCAAGACCGGTGCCCTGATCGTGTTGGAGCGCAATACCAACCTCTCTGAGATCGTGCGCACCGGCACACCCGTGAACAGTGCCGTCAATCTGGAGGTGCTGGGCACCATCTTCTACGAGGGGACCCCCCTGCACGACGGTGCCGCCATCATTGAGAATGGCCGCATCAAGGCGGCGGGCTGTGTGTTGCCCCTGTCCAACAACCTGGATCTGGGCAAGGATATGGGCACCCGCCACCGCGCCTGCCTGGGCATTGCGGAGAATTCGGATGCCATTGCCGTTGTGGTCAGTGAGGAGACCGGCATCATCTCCATGGCAAAGAACGGTGTGCTGATCCGCCACTTTGACCGCCAGACCCTGTACACCCGGCTGGTGGATGAGATGATCCCCAAGGAGACCGCCAGCGAAAAGGCAGCTGCCGACGGCTGGCGCGGCAAGGTCAAGAGCCTGCTGAACTGGATGAACCAGAAAGAGGAGGATGAGCAGCAGTGAGCAGCAATCGTACCAACGGCACAAAGCCTGCCATCCAGCACACCAAGAGTATTCTGAACGACCGCCGCATCCGGCTGCTGCTGGCCATCGTGGGTGCCATTGTGGCATGGATGGTGGTCACCATCGTCGTCCAGCCCGGCACCACCCGCACCATCAACAACGTGCCGGTGGATTTTACCTATGATTCCGCTGCGTACACCTCCCGGGGCCTGAGCATCGTCAGCGCGCCGGAAAAGTACGTCAGCCTGAAGCTCTCGGGCGATGGCTACACCATCGGCAGCCTGACCTCCTCTGATTTCGTGGTCTACCCGGACTGGTCCGGCGTGCGGGACAGCGGCGAAAAGACCCTGCACCTGCAGGTGCGGGGCGTGAACACCCTGCTCAATGGCGTGTCCGTTTCCATTGAGGGCGGCGACAACAGCGTGGACGTGGTGTTTGATGTGGTGGAGGAGAAAACGGTGCCCATCACCGTGACCACCAACTACCTGACCATTGCGGACGGCTATATCCTCTATGACACCGAGCTCTCCAAGGAGACAGTGACCCTCTCCGGCCCCAGCACCGAGATCGATAAGGTGGAGACCTGCACCGCCGAGGTGACCCACAAGGGGGAGCTCACCGATTCTGTCACGCTGGACACCGCCCTGCGCTTTTATACCAAGAGCGGCAGTGAGGTTAAATTCGAATACACGAATCTGGAGGAGTCCAGTGTGGAGGTCACGCTGGAGGTCTACAAGATGGCCACCCTGCCCGTGTCGGTCAGCTTTATCAACGCGCCCCGGAATTTTGATCCCTCGGTGCTGGTCTACTCCCTGAGCAAGCAGACCCTGAATGTCGCCGGGCCCGAGAGCCAGATCGAAAAGCTCTCCACCCTGTCTGTGGGCACCATCGATCTTTCCACCTTTGCGCTGAACAAGGTGTATGAGCTGCCCATCGAACTGCCGGGCAATATCCGCCTGCTGGACAACATTTCCAGCATCACGGTCAGTTTCGACAGCTCCAAGCTCGAGACCAAGACCATGAACCTGCCCGCCAGCTGCGTGCAGGTGGTCAATCTGCCCTCCACCTATACCCTGACTGTGCAGACCGAGCGGCTGATGAACGTGACCCTCTGCGGCCCGGCGGGTCTGCTGGATACGCTGGTGCCCGAGCAGGTGGTCATTGAGATCGATGCGGAGGATTTCTATGTGGCCGCAGGGCAGCAGAACATTGCATGCCGCCTGTATGTGCCCTCCAATGGCAGGATCTTTGCGCTGGGGAGCTATGTTATCCAGTGCAAGATAGAAAGTAACTGAGCTGGCTCACCCTCTCAGTCTCGCTTCGCTCGCCAGCTCTCCCGAAGGGAGAGCCCTTGGCATAAAGATGAAGTTTGCAAATATTGCCAAGGCCTCCCACTTTGGGGGAGGTGGCATTGCGTTAGCAATGACGGAGAGGGTGAGGAGGCTGAAAATAGAAAGCGAAACTTGATAGATGATATTAGTGCGTGATATCCGCCTGCCGCTCTCTGCCGGGGAGCCGCAGGCATTCGAGAAAGCGCTGCATCTGGCGCGCATCCCCCGCAGCAAGGCGGCCCATCTGGGCGTGGCCAGGCTGTCGGTGGATGCCCGCCACGGGCAGCCAAAGCTGGTGTATACCATAGCGGTAACGCTCAAGGACGAGGGTGAGGAATCTGCGTATGCAGGGGCCTCGCCCTGCGTTGCTATCCGCGGCAAAACGGATCTCAGCGTTCAGAACGGCACCCGGCGCCTGCCCCACCGGCCTGTGGTCTGCGGGCTGGGCCCGGCGGGCCTGTTTGCGGCGCTGCTGCTGGCCCGGCAGGGCTACAAGCCCATCGTGCTGGAGCGCGGCCCGGCGCTGGACGAGCGTGTGAAGGCGGTGGAGCACTTCTCTGCCACTGGTGAGCTGGACCCCAATGCCAACATCCAGTTTGGCGAGGGCGGCGCAGGCACCTTTTCGGATGGCAAGCTGACCACCCGCATCGGGGATGAGCTCTGCGGCTTTGTCACCGAGGTGTTTCTGCAGCACGGTGCCCCGGCGGAGATCGCCTGGAAGCAGAAGCCCCATGTGGGCACCGACCTGCTCCGGGGCGTTATCACCTCCATCCGCAGGGAGATCGAGACCCTGGGCGGCGAGGTGCACTTCAACACGGCCCTCACCGGTTTTGAGCAGAAGAACGGCCGGCTGACCGGCATCTTTACCACCGGCGGGATCTTCCCCTGTGAAGCGCTGGTGTTTGCCGTGGGCCACTCGGCCCGGGACACCTTCGGGATGCTGATGGACAGCGGTCTTATGCTGGAGTGCAAGCCCTTCAGCGTGGGTTTCCGGGCAGAGCACCTGCAGAGTGAGATCGAGAAGAGCCTGTACCACGAGGCCGCCGGGCATCCTGCCCTGCCGCGCGGAGAGTATCAGCTGTCCCAGCATGTGGGAGACCGGTGCGTGTACACCTTCTGCATGTGTCCCGGCGGTCAGGTGGTGGCTTCGGCCAGCGAGACCGGCCATGTGGTCACCAACGGCATGAGCTACCACGCCCGGGACGGCAAAAACGCCAACGCGGCGGTGGTGGTCAGCGTGGGAGCTGAGGATTTTGCGGGCGACCCGCGCAGGGCCATTGCTTTCCAGCGGGAGCTGGAGGCAAAAGCCTACGCTGCAGGCCGCCGGGGCGGGGCGTATGCGGCCCCGGCTGAGAACGTGCAGAGCTTTCTGGAGGGCAAAGGCCAGCTGAACATCGGCCGGGTGGAGCCGACCTATGACCGGGGCGTTGTGGCTGCGGATCTGGGCGCTTTGCTGCCCGGGGAGCTGGCCGATACCCTGCGGGCGGGCCTGCGCGCCTACGAGCGTAAAATTGCGGGCTACACCGCGCCGGAAGCCATCCTCACCGGCCTTGAGACCCGCACCAGCAGCCCCGTGCGGCTGAAACGGGAGGAGACCTTGGAATCGGCCCAGCTGGCGGGGTTGTACCCCTGCGGCGAGGGGGCCGGATATGCGGGCGGCATTATGAGCGCCGCCGTGGACGGCCTGCGGGTCGCCCGTGCGATCATCGGCCGGTATGCACCGGCAGAAGGGTGAGAAATATTGATGAATCATCGTGAAAACGATACAACACAAGAAAACGAGGGAAAACAGGTGCAGCAGGAGCTGGAAGAGCAGCTGCGCGCCTTTGGCGACACCATGTCCGATGCCTTTGCCCACGGCTTTGAGGGAAAAGGCATGGACATCGGCGACCGGGCCTGGGATGTGGGCAAGGCGGCAGTCCATGCGGCCAATTACGGCATCTCGGAGGCGGGCAAGGCCATGCGGCAGGCCCGGGACAGCTACTACCAGAGCCAGCGGCAGGCCCATGCCAACGGCGGCACGGCAGAGCAGTACGCCGGGATGCCCCAGTGGGCCAGAAATTTCTTTGCATCGCGCCCGGAGCTGACCCCGGTGGAAAAGCTGCGGAAATGCGCCAAGGAGCGTTACAGCTCGGGTGTGGCTCTGCTGGCCGTGGGCATCATCTTTGCGGTGCTTTTCGGGTTGGGTGCAGTGGGCTGCCTCATCGGGCTGGGCATTATTTCGCCGGCTGCTTTGGGCGACGTTGTGGTGTCGGCTACTGAGGGCGGCGGCATCCTGATGACGGGCACGGACTACGTTATGAACACCGCCTACAACGTGCTTGGCATCGTCAGCAGCGTGCTGGGCCTTGCCACGGCGGGCTTTGGCTGGATGGCGGCCTGCGGCGTTTCCCAGAGGGAAGCGGGCAGGCAGATGGGCCAGTTGGCCGACCTTGCCGACAGCATGGACGGCGGCAAGGGCCTGCCGGTGGAGATGCTGGCCGACCTGACCCACCAGAAAAAGAAAAAAACGCTGAAACAGCTGAAAAAATGTATCCGCAAGGGCTGGCTGAATGCATGGCTGGATGAGAAAACGGAGACTGTATACCTGACGGCGGAGGATTACCGTGCCGCGCAGGAGCGCCCGGAGCCTCAGCCTGCCCCCGCACAGCCCGAGCAGGGGGAAACCGCCGAAACGCCCCTGAACCTTGAGACCGCCCGTCGCTTTGCTGCTGTGCTGGAAAAAGAGCAGCAGCTCATGCAGGACGCGCAGGGCCGGGAAGAGCTGGAAACGATGCAAAAGACCACCACCGCCATCTGCGACTGGCTGGAAGCACACCCGGAAAGCCTGCCCAAGGCCCGCCGCTTTGCGGAATACTATATCCCCACCACCCTGAAACTGCTCCACACCTACAACGATGTGCAGGGGCAGCAGGGAGAGAACGCTGAGAACATCCGGCGGGATATCGCAGGCATTCTGCATACCCTGAATCTGGCGTATAAGAACCTCTACGATAACCTGCTTTCGGACGTGGCAATGGATATTTCCAGCGAGATCGCTGCCCTTCAGGGAATGCTGGCCAATGACGGCCTGACCGGGGAGGGACTGCGATGACGACCTACCGTGCCTGGAACCTGAAGCCGCTGGACCGCTCCGCCCTGAAAGAGCTGACCGCGGCCATTGCCCAGCAGAGCACCGAGGAGCTGGAAAACCGCGCCATGGAAACGATGGATGGGGAACCGTGGAGCGAGGAAAAATATCAGATGACGCTGGCCGCCCAGCAGAAGGAGACAGGCCTGCTGGCGGGCATTCTGGCCGCGCGCGGCATCACCGACCCTGCCGAGGCCCTGACCCTGCTGTCGGGCGAGGAGGAGCTGACCGACCCCATGCTCCTGACCGACATGGATAAGGCCTGTGCCCGCATCCTCGATGCCATCGACCGGGAGGAGACCATCGTTGTCTTTGGAGACTACGATGTGGACGGCGTGACCGCCACCGCCCTGCTCTACCAGCACCTCAAGGGGATGGGAGCCAACGTCAAGTGTATGCTGCCCAGCCGTGAAGGGGATGGCTACGGCCTTTCCAAAAATGCCATCCAGTCTATCCACGATAAGGGCTACCAGCTCATCGTGACGGTGGACAACGGCATCTCCGCGCTGGAGGAGGCCGAGTTTGCGGCTTCACTGGGAGTGGACCTGATCGTCACCGATCACCATCTGCCCCATGATACTCTGCCTAAGGCCGTTGCCGTGGTGGACCCCCGCCGCGCCGATGATACCAGTCCCTTCAAGGGCCTGTGCGGCGCAGGCGTGGCGTTCAAGCTCTGTGCCGCGCTGGACGGCTGCCCGCCGGAGGAGATGCTGGATTACTGCGGCGACCTCGCCGCCGTGGGCACCGTGGCAGACGTGATGCCCCTGACCGGCGAGAATCGCACCCTGGTCAAAGCGGGCCTGCACCTGCTGCAGCACTCTGACCGGCCCGGCCTTCTGGCCCTGCTGGATGAGGTGGGGCTGGGCGGCAAGCCCGTGACCGCCGAGAATGTCAGCTATGCCATTGCTCCCCGCATCAATGCGGCGGGCCGGATGGACAGCGCTGTGACCGCCCTGCAGCTGGTGCTGTGTGAGGATGAGGAACGCGCTGCCGAGCTGGCACATAAACTGAACGAGATCAACGCCGCCCGGCAGGAGACCGAGGGCGAGATCGCCAAGGCCGCGCAGGCCCAGCTGGAGGCCGAGCCCGCCATTCTGGAGGACCGGGTCATCCTGATCTGGGGCCGGGACTGGCATCCCGGTGTCATTGGCATCGTGGCATCCCGGCTGGTGGAAAAGACCGGCCGTCCCGTCATCGTGGTGTCCATTGATGAGCACGGCGAGGGCAAGGGCAGCGGCCGCAGTGTGCAGGGCTTCAACCTGCACGCCTGCATTGCCTCCTGTGAGGATCTTCTCCTCCGCTTCGGCGGCCACGCCATGGCGGCGGGCCTTTCGGTGCGGGAGGAGAACCTGCCGGAGCTGCGCCGCCGCCTGAACGAGTGGGCCGCCCGGGAGTGCCCGGTGCTGGTGACCCCGCCGCTGGAATGCGACCTGTCCATCCATCTCGACCGCATCACCGTGGAATCTGTCCGGCGGCTGGACCAGCTGGCTCCCTACGGTGCCGAAAACCCCGCCCCGGTGTTCCTGCTGGAAAAGGCCGTGGTGGAGGGAGTCTACCCTGTCTCGGAGGGGCGGCACTGCCGCCTGCGCCTGCGACAGGGCAATGCCTGCATCTATGCGGTTTGGTTCGGGATGCACCCGGAGCAGCTGCCCTATGCCACCGGCGATGTGGTGGACGCGGCCCTGAGCCTCTCGGTTTACGAGGCTGCCCGGGGCGCGCAGCTTTCGGGACGCATTCTGGAGCTGCACCCGGCGGGCTTTGGCAACGCCGCTGCCCAGCAGACCGCACTGGTGCAGGCTTTGCGCCGCGGCAGCCCGCTGACTGCCCAGCAGCGCGCCCTGATCGCACCGGAGCGCAGTGATATCATTACCGTTTACCGGGAACTGCAGGCCCGGCGCTGGCACGCCGAGGATATGCAGCCCCTGTTTGCAAAGCTGGGGGAGGAGCACACCGGCAAAACGCTGGTGGCCCTGACGGCCCTGGAACAGGTGGGCCTGATCGCCGCCGTGGAGCGCGGCGGGGCAAAGTTCTGGGAGCTGGTTCCCACGGCAGGCAAGAAAAACCTGGCCGATGCCCCCATCCTGAAATGTCTGGAGGAGTAAAAATATGCCAGAGGGAAAGAAACCGGCGGAGGATCTTTACTCCGCAAAAACGCATCTGCATCAGCCGGTGCCGGAGGTGTCTACCGTGAACGCCACGGCCCTGCCGGCCGATGCGCCCGAGGGTGCTCTGCCCAGCGAGGTGCGGCCTGAGATCGTTACCTGGGAGAAGCTCTGCGAGGCCATCAAGGCCAGCGGCAAGGCCTACAACATGGAGATGATCACCAAGGCCTACGACCTTGCCAACAAGGCGCACAACGGGGTCTGCCGCCGCAGCGGCGAGCCCTACATCTGCCACCCGCTGGCCGTGGCCCGCCTGGTGCTGGATCTGGGCATGGATTCGGAGAGCATTGCCGCCGCCCTGCTCCATGACGTGGTGGAGGACACCCCCACCACGCTGGAGGACCTGACCGCCGCCTTTGGCGAGGAAGTGGCCCTGCTGGTGGACGGCGTGACCAAGCTGACCAAGATCCAGTTCTCCAACATCGAGGAGCTGCAGGCCGAGAACCTGCGCAAGATGCTGCTGGCCATGAGCCGGGATGTCCGCGTGATGATCATCAAGCTCTGCGACCGGCTCCACAATATGCGCACCGGCGATGCCTGGCCTGAGCAGAAGCGCCGCGACAAGGCCCGTGAGACGATGGAGGTCTATGCCCCCATCGCCAACCGTCTGGGCATCCTGAACGTCAAGGAGGAGCTGGAGGACCGCAGCCTGCACTACCTTGACCCTGTGGGCTACGAGGAGATCAGCAAGATGCTGAGTGAGCGTGCAGGGGAGGAGTTCCTTGCCAGAGTGTCCGGTGTCATCGAGCAGCGGCTGAAGGAGAGCGGCATCGAGGGTGCCACCATCAAGCGCCGGGTCAAGAGCATCTACGGCATCTACCGCAAGACCATCATGCAGAACAAGTCCTTCGATGAGATCTACGATATCTATGCCGTCCGTGTCATTCTGGATACGCTGGCTGAGTGTTACAGCACCCTGGGCCTCATCCACGATATGTACCACCCGCTGCCCAACCGCTTCAAGGATTATATCTCCACCCCCAAGCCCAACGGCTACCAGAGCCTGCACACCACCGTCATCGGCCACGAGGGCATCCCCTTTGAGGTGCAGATCCGCACCCGCAAGATGGATGAACAGGCAGAGTACGGCGTTGCCGCCCACTGGAAGTACAAGGAAGGGCTGGATGGCCACGATAAGCTGGACGAGCGCCTGGCCTGGGTCAGCCAGCTGCTGGAAAACCAGCGCGTCAGCGAAGACTCCGGCAACCTGCTCCATGACCTGAAGAGCGACCTGCTGCCCGAGGAGGTCTTTGCCTTTACCCCCAAGGGCGATGTCATCAACCTGCCCACGGGTGCCACCTGCATCGACTTTGCCTATGCCATCCACTCCGCCGTCGGCAACCGGATGGTGGGCTGCAAGGTCAACAACCGGATGGTGCCCATTGACCACGTTGTTTCCACCGGCGAGATCATTGAAGTCATCCTCGGCCCGGCGGACAAGGGCCCCAGCCGCGACTGGCTGAAGATCGTGCGCACCAGCGAGGCCAAGAGCAAGATCCGCAACTGGTTCAAGAAGATGCGCCGGGAGGAGAACATCCAGGAGGGCCGCGACACGCTGGCCCGGGAGCTGCGCCGGGAGATGATCTTCATCCCCGACGACGAGCTGGATGAATTCATCGGCAGCTGCTGCCGCCGCCTGCGCCAGAACAACGCCGAGGAGCTGTATGCCGCCATCGGCTACGGCGGCATCACCATTGCCAACTGCCTGCCAAAGCTGAAGGAAGAGTGGCAGAAGCGGAAGAGCGAGGAGGGCAAGAACGAGCAGCTGGCCAAGGTGGATCTGAGCAAGGTCCACGCCACCGACGGTGTGGTGGTGGAAGGCTTCGACAACACCCCCATCAAGTTCGCCAAGTGCTGCAGTCCGCTGCCCGGCGACCCCATCGTGGGCTTTATCACCCGCGGTTTTGGCGTGTCCATCCACAAGCAGAGCTGTGTCAATGCCATCTCCAGCATGAAGGACCCCACCAACGCCCCCCGCTGGGTCAAGGCTTACTGGGCCGACAGCGTCAAGGACAGCTACAAGGCCGGCCTTGAGATCGTGGCGCTGGACCGCAACGAGCTGCTGCGGGATGTGCTGAGCGCTCTGGCCGATATCCGGGTGCCCATCTACACCATGAACGCCCGTCAGGTGGAAAACAACTGCGCCGTGGTCAGCCTGACCATCGGCATCAACAATACCGAGCACCTGAACCGTGTGGTGGCGCGTCTGTCCAAGGTCAAGGATGTGCTCAAAGTGACAAGGAGTTAAACCATGCGTGCAGTCATTCAGGCAGTGTCCTCCGCTTCTGTCCGGGTCAACGGCGGGGAGCCCCATTCCATCGGCCCCGGCCTGGTCATCCTGCTGGGTGTCCGGGATACCGATACGCTGGACATCGTGCCCAAGCTGGCGGATAAGTGTGCGGGCCTGCGCATCTTCAAGGACGAAAACGACAAGCTGAACCTCAGTGCAAAGGACCTGGGCTATTCGGCACTGGTGGTCAGCCAGTTCACGCTTTACGGCGACACGAAAAAGGGCTACCGCCCCAGCTTTATCAAAGCGGCCCGGGCTCCGCTTGCGGTGGATGCCTACGAGCTGTTCCTTGCCGAGATGAACCGGCAGGGCCTCAGGGACGTGCAGCACGGTGAGTTCGGCGCGGATATGCAGGTGTCTCTGGTGAACGAGGGGCCCTGCACCATTGTCATCGACACGGACGAGTGGGCACACCACTCGTAACGGCCCGGCCCTCCGGCAAGCCGGAACATCTGAACAGTCAGAAGGATATTAGATATGAAAGCATTTCATCTTCTCGGCGCTGCGCCGCTTTATACCAACAGCTTTGTCCTGATCTCCGATGCGGGCCATGCAGTGGTCATTGACCCCGCCGCCGAAGTGCAGGAGTACGATAAAATTTTCAAAGAGAACAACGCGACGCTCACCACCATCCTCTGCACCCATGGCCACTATGACCATGTGGGCAGTGCAGGGGTGCTGAGCCGGGAGTGGAAGGCCCGGATCTACTGTGAGCCTGCCGACTGCAGGGGCAGCCAGCTCTTTCCCCTGAAAAGCGCGGACAGCGGCTATGCGGAAGGGGAAAAGCTCACCGTGGATGAGCTGACCTTTACCGTCTGGCACACCCCCGGCCATACCGAGGGCGGTGTGGTGCTGCTGTGTGGGGACTACCTCTTTGTGGGCGATACCGTGTTCCAGGGCAGCATTGGCCGCACCGATCTGGAGGGCGGCAATATGCAGAAAATGGATGCCAGCCTGCGTAAGCTGGCGGGCCTGCCCATCCCCAAAGAGACCCAGCTGCTGCCCGGCCACGGGGATTTTTCCACCTTTGGCGAGGAACTGGCGAACAATTTCTATATCCGCAGCGCCCTGCGCGGCGGGAATGCGGATTTTTAAGGATAAAGAGAGAAGAACATGAAGATTTATATTACCGGCCTGCCCTCCGGCTACGAGGTGGAGCATCTGGTGCGCCTGTTTTACCCTATGGCTCCGCTCACCCTTACCCCGCCGGAAGAGGGCGAGGACTGTGTCTGGGCCGAGAAAAAAGAGGATAATCTGTACGCCATGGTGCGGGAGCAGGGCCAGAGCAGGGATGTGGCGGCTCCATTGCCCCGCCCCGTGGAAGCAGGCGGCGAGACGGTGGAGTTCACCCTTGCCAGCCTGACCTATGACCTGCTGCGGAGCTGGACCGGCATCCGCCCGCCCTGGGGCAAGATGACCGGCGTGCGCCCGGTACGGCTCATCCACGACAAGCGGGCCGCGGGCTGGACCGAAGCCGACATCGACCGGTTCTTTCTGGAGCGTTTTGACTGCTCCCGGCAGAAGTACGACATGGCCAAGGCCATCGCCGACCTGCAGGAACCCATCCTGAAGCTGGGCAGCGCCCCAAAAACGTACAGCCTGTATCTCGGCATCCCGTTCTGCCCCTCCCGGTGCAGCTACTGCAGCTTTGTCAGCTGCAACCTTGACCGGGACCGCAAGCTGGTGCAGCCCTATGTGGACTGCCTGTGCAGAGAGGTGGAGGCCATCCGGGAGCAGGCCGACAAGGCGGGACTGAAGCTGTGCAGCATCTATATCGGCGGCGGCACCCCCACCAGCCTGTCCGCTGACCAGCTCCGCCAGCTCATGGGTACGGTGCGGGAGAACTTTGACCTTTCCAAGGTGGTGGAGTACACGGTGGAGGCGGGCCGCCCCGACTGCACCGATGCCGAAAAACTGGCTGTCATCAAAGAGTACGGTGCCACCCGCATTTCCATCAACCCCCAGACCTTCTCGGACGAGGTGCTGGCGGGCATTGGCCGCAGGCACTCGGCGCAGGATATCCTGGACTGCTATGCCGATGCCCGGAGGGCGGGCCATGAGGACATCAACATGGACCTCATCGCGGGCCTGCCCGGCGATACGGTCGCGGGCTTTGAGCACAGCCTGCGGCAGGCCATCGCGCTGGACCCCGAGAACATCACCGTTCACACCCTGACCCTCAAGCGGGCCTCCCGCATCGTCATCGAGGACCAGAAGGAAAACGACTATGCAGACGTAGCGGCTATGCTGGAAAAATGCCAGCTGCTGGCCGATGCAGGATATCGCCCCTATTACCTCTATCGCCAGAAGAACACCCTGCAGAATCTGGAAAATGTGGGCTGGTGCAAGCCGGGCCACGAGGGGTACTATAATATCTATATCATGGAGGAAGTCCAGACCATCCTTTCGGCCGGAGCAGGCGGCAGCACCAAGCTGGTGGCCGACGGCGGCCGACGGATGCAGCGCATCTTCAATTTCAAGTATCCGACAGAGTATATCCAGCGCTTTGCGGAGGTACTGGAGCGCAAAAAAGGAGTGGCTGATTTTTATGATCACGATTTGGGTCCCGAAACGTCTGGTTGAAGTCGGGCTGTACAACGTTGCCGCCCGCAGTCCGCAGGAACTTGCCGCCCTGAGTGAGCAGAGCTACCGCGACCGCGTGAAGTACGCCGCCGAAAAGGTGCGCCTTTCCGGCACCAAGATCGTCATGCTCACCGGCCCGTCGGCCAGCGGCAAGACCACCAGCGCCCACAAGCTGGCCGAGGAGCTGATCCGGCAGGGAACATACGCCCATGTGGTCAGCCTGGATAATTTTTTCCGTGGGGCGGAGTTCTACCCCCGCCTGCCCGACGGCACCCTGGATTACGAAAACCCCGATACCATGGACCTGCCCCTTGTCCGGCAGTGCCTGCATGAGCTGAGCGAGACGGGCCGGACCACCCTGCCCATCTATGATTTTGCCAACGAGCGGCGCTCCGACGAGACCGAGGCCGTGGACCTGCAGGGCGGTGTCTGCATCGTGGAGGGAATCCATGCCCTGAATCCGGAGCTCACCGGCCTTGTGCCTGCGGAGGATGTCTACCGCATCTACGCCGGCCTGCGGGAGGAATATGCCATCGACGGCCGCCGGGTCATCAACACCCAGGACATCCGCCTGTGCCGCCGCACCCTGCGGGACGCTGCCGCCCGGGGCCGCAGCCCCGAAAAGACCCTTGCCATGTGGGACCGGGTGCTGGACGGCGAGACCCGGTATATCAAGGGCTTCAAGACCACGGCGGACTTTCTGCTGGACACCTCCTTTACCTATGAGCTTGGCCTGATCTCCAGGCTGCTGGGCATCGTGCGCCGCCAGTTCACGCTGGAGGGCCACAACGCCGAACTCTGGGACGAGACTGCCCGCCGCTTTGAGCACGTGGTCCCGCTGGATCTGGAGCTTCTGCCCGCCGACAGCATGCTGCGGGAGTTCTACGGCAGTGCCGTAAAATAAAATCGCGCTCTGCGAGGAAAACGTTCCATCCTCTTGTCCAAATGCGAAAAAACTGTTTCCAAATCCGCACGAAACTGTAAAAGTTGTGAGGGATTCGTTGCAATCGGTGCCTGAGTGCGCTATAATGATACCATCATCTGACAGCACACACAGGGCCAATACCCGTAAGAGAGGTGTCATTATGGATTTCAATAAGATCAAGGAAATGGGTCTGGAGTACGCGGAAAAGGGCCGCAATGCCGCCATGGATCTGGCAGAGCGCGGCAGAACGCAGGCAAAGATCGTCTCGGAGCAGACCAAGCTTGCCCGGGCGCAGCGTCAGCTGGGTGCACTGGTCTACAGCCTGGCCAAGGGCAACGAGGAGAACCAGCCCCTTGTGGATAAGTATATCGAGATGATCGGCAGCATCGAGGCCAACCTGAACGCCCTCAGAGAGAGCCTTGGCCCCGCTGCCGAGGTCATCACCCACGATCTGGACGAGGAGCCCGCCGAGGGCAGCGGCATCACCATTGAGCTGACCGTGGAAAAGGACAAAAAGCCTGACACGGACAAAAAGACCTGCCCCCAGTGCGGTGCGCCGGTCTCTGAGGATGCGCTGTTCTGCAACAAGTGCGGCGCACAGCTGTAACCCCAAAAGCCTTGAAAGGGCGGTGTCCCCGTAGGGGGATGCCGCCCTTTCTGCACAGAAACAGGGAAAAGTGTGAAAATTCTGGAAACAATTGAAATGAAAAGCCGGAAAATGCGCTTGTCCCCTTGAAAAATCGCGGATTCTGCGGTACAATCGAGCTCAGGTTTTTGAGCAGAGGAAAGGGGAGTGCACCCATGCAGGACTGGCCCGAACGGGAACGCTACACGGCGGAGGATCTGCTGCAGATCATCCGCATTCTGCGCGACAGAGAAAACGGCTGCCTCTGGGATAAGGTGCAGACCCACGCATCCATCCGAAAAAACTTTCTGGAGGAGACCTGCGAGGCGCTGGAAGCCATTGATGCCGACGACGCGGCCATGATGCGCGAGGAACTGGGCGACGTGCTGATGCAGGTGGCGTTCCATACCGTCATTGAGGAAGAGCGGGGCCGGTTCGATTTCGAGCAGGTCTGCCGGGAGGTGTGCGAGAAGCTGGTGTTCCGGCATCCGAACATCTTTGCCTCTTCGGCGGCTGAAAATGCCGGTATAAACAGCTGGGATGCGCTCAAAAATAAGGAAAAGGGCCGTACCACGCTGGCGGATGAGCTGAACACGGTCCCGGCCACCCTGCCTGCCCTGATGTATGCCCAGAAGATGCAGAAGCGTGCCGCCCGCAAGGGCGCGTTTGCGCAGACGGCAGAGGATGCCGCCGCTGCCCTGAAGGCTGCCGAGCGCGGCTGGGAGGAAGCGGTGCCGGAAAACGCCGCCGAGCGGGCCGGAGCACTGCTGTTTGCAGCGGCCAATGCCATGCGGCTGGCCGGTGTGGACGCGGAAGAGGCCCTGACCTTTGCATCCGGGCGGTTCCGTCAGGAGCTGCTGCAAAAGACCGAAGATTCGGACGGGCAGGAATGCCCTGCCACTGTCTGATAGAAAAAACTGAGTAAAATTTTGTGGAGGTACCCATTATGACCAAGACCGATCTGATCGCACAGGTTGCAGCAAACACCGAAATGAGCAAGAAGAGCGCCGAGCTGGCTGTCAACGCCGCTTTCGACGCACTGAGCAAGGCAATGGCTGAGGGTGAGAAGATCACCATTTCCGGCTTTGGCACTTTCGAGATCCGTGAGCGCGCAGAGCGCCAGGGCATCAACCCCCGTACCCGTGAGCCCATCACCATCGCTGCTTCCAAGAGCATTGTCTTTAAGCCGGGCAAGGCTCTGAAGGATACCCTGTAAGTTTGATTTTTGCCGCCGGGGCCGCAGTGGTTCCGGCGGTTTTTTTGTAAAACCTCTCAGGTACATTGCATCGGCTCTCCTGTCCGGAGGCGCGGCAGCGGGCAAAGCGCAATGATGGAGAGGTTCTGCTTTTCTGGAGGATCATAACATGAGACTGGATAAATACCTGAAAGTTTCGCGGCTCATCAAGCGCCGCACCGTGGCAAACGAGGTGGCCGATGCGGGCCGCATCCTCATCAATGGCAAGATCGCCAAGGCCAGCCAGGCGGTCAAGGAAGGAGACATCATCGAGGTCACCTTCGGCAACCGGCCCATCAAGGTAAAGGTGCTCTCTGACGTGGAGCCCCGCACCAAGGATGTGGCCCGGGAGATGTACGAGATCATCAGCGAATGACCCACAATCACCTGCGGCGGCATCGCGTCAGCAATGAAGGTGTGGTTTGTTCTATCCCGGATGCTGTTTGCATAACCTTCACCAGAAGGGGGAGAGGTGCATGGCAGAGCAGGCGGGGAACAGCGACCTCATCCTGGAGAACCGGGAAAAGCTGACGGTAACAGGGGTCAGGCGGGTGCTGCAGTGCAACGCGGAGAGCGCCGCCATTGAAACAGCCCGGGGCGTGCTGCAGCTGGCCGGGGCGCAGCTCAACGTGACCAGCCTCGACCTCGACAGCGGGGAAGTGAAGCTGACGGGCCGCATCGATACGGTGGAGTACACCGCCGCGCGCACCCCGGGCGGCTTTCTGTCCCGGCTGCTCCGCTGATGGCACCGGCCCTTGCGCCCGCGCTCATCGGGCAGGAGGCGGCTGCCTGCGCCCTGCTGGGCCTTGTGCTGGGCAGCGTGCGCGCGGTGTTTCCGGTCAGGGGGCGGGCGGCGTTCCTGCCGGATATGGCCCTTGTGGGGGCTGTCCTGCTGGGGCTGCAGAGTTATGCCGCCGCCCTGAGCGCCGGGGGTGTGCTGCGGTGGTATATGCCGGGCAGCGCCTTTCTCTGCGCTTTTGGGGCCGAACGGCTTCTGCGGCCTGCCCTGCAGGCGTTGGAACAGGGGCTGTTCTGGCTGGCGGCGGGGCCGCTCCGGCTGGCCCGGCGGGCATTGCAGCCGCTGGCAGCAGCCCGCAAAAAACGGGCGGAGCAGGTCAGAGCGCGCCGCACGCAAAAAGAAGCGCAAAAAAACCGAAAAAGAACTTGCCAAGCACACGGCGGTTGTTGTATAATTCTAACGTATCAAAGTAAGAGTACAGGCGTTTCGGGCCTGCTGAGCACAGGAGGCGCTGAAAAAATGGCAAATACCACCCGGAAAAAGCGCAGACGCAGCCCGTTTGTGCGGACGATCCTTCGTCTTTTCTTCATTCTGCTGCTGTTGAGTATGCTGGCGGCCTACATCTCCAATCAGGTGTCCATCAGCTCCCGGCGTGCGGAATTGCAGACGCTGAACGAGCAGATCGAACAGCAAAAGACCCAGAACGAGGAGATGAAGCGTATCCTCAGCGGCGATGCTGACGATGTGACCGAGTGGGTCGCCCGGGATTCTTACAACTACGCAGCCCCCAACGAGCGCATCTTTGTGGATGTGACCGGCAACTGAGGGCACACCCCGCCGGGCAGCTCTGCGGACAGACCCGGTGCCCCCACAAAAAGAGAGCAAGGAGTATTGAGTTTTGGCAATTGAGGTAGGGAACGTACTGGAAGGCCGTGTGACCGGCGTAAAGCCCTTTGGCGCGTTTGTTGCGCTGCCTGAGGGCAAATCGGGCATGGTCCACATTTCCGAGGTGTCCAATGAATATGTGCAGGATATCAACACGGTGCTGCACGACGGCGATGCTGTGAAGGTGCAGGTCATCAACATTGCACCGGACGGCAAGATCGCGCTGTCCATCAAGCGGTTGCTGCCGCCGGCACCCCGTCAGCCGCGCAGTGACCGTGGGCCCCGGCCCGGCGGCCCGCGCCAGAACGGCCCCCGCGAGGGCGGCCATTTCGGCAATTCCCGCGGCGGCGGACGGCCCCCTCGTGAGGGCGGGCGCGGCCCTGCCCGGGACGCTGCACCCCGTGTGTGGCAGCCCAAGGCCCCGGCCAAGAGCGATAACCTGAGCTTTGAGGATATGATGAGCCGCTTCAAGAGCCAGAGCGAGGAAAAGATGGCCGACCTCGACCACGAGACCAACAACCGCCGCGGCGGCGGTTATGCACCGCGCTCCCGCCGCGGCCGCTGATTCACAGAACGAACCGGGCCTGCCCCAGCGGGGCGGGCCTGTTTTTTGGTGGTGCGGCAACGCCCACGGACAAGAAAGGAACCAGAATGCCTGCAAAATTTGAACTGATCGCACCCTGCTTCTTTGGCTGCGAGGCAACTGCGAAATTTGAGCTGACCCGCATCGGAGCCGAGAACATCCGGGTAGGGGATGGCCGCCTGACCTTTGCGGGCGGGCCGGAGATGATCGCTGCCGCCAACCTGAACCTGCGCACGGTGGAGCGCGTGATGCTGCTCCTCAACACCTACCCCGCTTCCACCTTCGATGAGCTGTTTGACGGCGTGTACAGCATCCCCTGGGAAGAGCTGCTGCCCGCCGATGCCGCATTCCCTGTGACCGGCTCTTCCCTGAACAGCCAGCTCACCAGCGTGCCTGCCTGCCAGAGCATCATCAAAAAGGCTGTGGTCAAGCGCCTGATGAACAAGCATCATACCTCTGTTCTGCCCGAGACCGGCGCGGAGTACAAGATCCGCTTCATGCTGCGCAAGAATGTCTGCGAGATCATGCTGGATACCACCGGCGAGGGCCTGCACAAGCGCGGCTACCGCCGCAACGCCATGGAGGCCCCCATCCGTGAGACGCTGGCCGCGACCATTGCCGACCTGGGCCGTGTCCGCCGCGACAGTCTGGTGGAGGATCCCTTCTGCGGCAGCGGCACCCTGCTGATCGAAGCCGCCCAGAAGGCCATGAATATTGCCCCCGGCCTCAAGCGCCGTTTTGCCGCCGAGCGTTACAGCTTTGTACCCGCTTCCCTCTGGGCCGAGCAGCGCCAGAAAGCGCTGGCAGAGTCCAAGCTGGATGTGGGCTTTGAAGCCTTTGGCTACGATATCGACCCCGCCGCCGTGGCACTGGCCAATGCCAACGCAAAGCTGGCCGGTGTGGAAAAGCGCTGCCATTTTGAGGTGGCCGATGTTGCTGACTTTGCGGCAAAGCCCGAAGCCATCGTTCTGACCAATCCCCCGTACGGCGAGCGGATGAGCACCATCGAGGGTGCCGCCAAGCTGGCCCGCACCCTGGGCCAGCAGATGGCCGAACATCCCTGCGCGGGCCTGTACGCAATCACTGCCGATATGGAGTTTGAGAGCCACTACGGCAAGCGCGCCAACAAGCGCCGCAAGATGTACAACGGTATGATTCCCTGCCAGCTGTATATGTACTACGAGGCCCCCAAGTTTGAGCACAAGGCAAAGCCGATGCCCAAGCAGGGCTTTGACGGGAAGCGTACCGCCGAGTTTAAGAAAAAGTAAACAGGAGAACAAAAAGACATGGACGGTCCGATGCGGCCTTATCTTCCGGAGCTTACCATCCGGGATTATAATATCTACCAATGGTATCTGCGGGGCGTGCAGTATCAGCTGAACACGACCTACGGGCTTTACTCGTGCAGTCTGCTGCAGCACAACGGGGTTCTGTTCGCACTGCTGTCAGACAGCCTGGCCGGGCGGGAGGCGACCTGCAAAAAGGTGCGCCTGCCCTGGACGCTCTGCTGGAGGCCGATGATGTGCCAGACCCAGGGCATCCGGCTGGCCGCGCAGGTGGAGGTGCTGCTGGGCTGGCATAAGCTGCAGGACCGCCGCTGTGACGAGCTGCCCTTCCAACAGCGGGTGAAGCGCACCATCGACCGCATCCTGCTCCGCCGCGCCTATGAAAAGGCCGTGCAGGAGAACCCCGCGCTGGAGCGGCTGTTTGAACAGGAGCAGGAGCAGGCGATCGTTCAGATGAACCTGAACGCCAAGAACTACACCGAGGTTGCCGAGCCTATGAGCAATATCTACGGCGCGCTCTACTCCACGCTTGCCACCGATGAGAACAGCCAGCGCAAGAGTATGCGCTATATCGGCAGCTGCATCGGGCGGGTGTTCTACCTGCTGGATAAGGCGGGCCGTGTGGCCGGTGACAAGCGGGCCGGGCGGTACAATGTGTATCTGGTCAATGGTGTCGAGGACCCCGGTGCTGCGCTGGAAAATGCCCGGCGGCAGTCGCTGGCTGCGGCAAACGATCTGGTGCGCGCCTACGGGATGCTGGATGTCAAGCTGAACAAGAGCCTGATCGACAATATTATGATCCTGGGCCTGCGCCATGCGGTGGAACCGCTGGACCCGGAGAACCAGCCCGTGCGCTGGGAGCTGCCGTGAAGGCCCGCAAGAGCTGGGCGATGGCCTACTGCGGCATGGCGGCTGCCCTGAGCGTGGCCCTGATGCTGCTGGGGGCCGTGGTGCCGGTGCTGATGTTCATTGCCCCGGCGGTGGCCAGCCTGCTCATCGCCACGGTCTGCGTGGAGTGCGGCAGGACCATGGCCCTGACAGCCTACGGCGCGGTGAGCCTGCTCAGCCTGCTCTTTGTGCCGGATAAGGAGGTGGCGCTGGTCTTTGTGTTCCTGCTGGGGTATTACCCGCTGGTCAAGCCCCAGTTTGAGCGCATCCGTCTGCCGCTGGTGCGGGTGCTGTGCAAGCTGCTGCTCTGCAACGGTGCCGTGCTGGCCATGTACGGGCTGGTGCTGCTGCTGGTGCCTGCGGGCAGCATTTCGCAGGAGCTGAAGACCACCGCGCTGGCGGTCTCGCTGGCCACTCTTGCCATGGGCAATGTTGCCTTTCTGCTGTATGACCGGGCGCTCCACAACCTGCTGCAGGTGTATCAGCTGGTGTGGCGGCCGAAACTGCATAAGATGCTGGGAAAGTAATGAATAAACCTCTCAGTCGCCGAAGGCGACTGAGAGGTTAAACATTTGAGAGGAATGATGTCTACCACCAGTTGACACAAAGCGCCGGGCCACACGGGTGACAGCCGTGAGGGTGACGAGGAGAGGAATCATCGAAAATTTCGGCGGATGTTTCTCCGGCTGACCATGGGCTATACCAGCCGCAGAGAGGGGCAAAAATCGGCAGTGATACCGTAACAGATCCCCTCAAAGAAAGCCATACAAGAACATAAACTGTTACAGGAGGCTGACAGCTGTGCTGCGCGCGTTTTTGCGCCGGGCTGTCGGCATGGAGGTGTTTTGTATGTGTGGCATTGTTGGTTATGTTGGAAAACGGAATGCACAGGATGTTTTGCTGGATGGTCTGGAAAAGCTGGAGTACCGCGGCTATGATTCCGCCGGTGTGGCTCTGGCTTTGGAGGGCGGCATCCGGGTGGTCAAGAGCAAGGGCCGTCTGGCCGAGCTGCGCAAGCGGCTGGCGGTGGAGGCTCTGGCCCGGAGCGGCTGCGGCATCGGCCACACCCGGTGGGCGACCCACGGGGAGCCCAGCGATGTGAACAGCCACCCGCATTCCACGCCCCGGGTGAGCATCGTCCACAACGGCATCATCGAGAACTATGGTGTGCTGAAGGAGCGGCTCATGGCCAAGGGCTATACCTTTGAGAGCGAGACCGACACCGAGGTCCTGGTCAAGCTCATCGACAGCTGCTATGAGGGAGAGCCCCTCAAAGCCCTGCGCGCTGCTCTGGCCATGGTACGGGGCAGCTATGCGCTGGCTGTCCTGTTCCGGGATTTCCCGGATACCCTGTTCGCGGTCAAGCGGGAGAGCCCGCTCATCGTGGGCTGGGGCGAAGAGGAAAACTTTATCGCGTCGGATATCCCGGCGCTGCTGAAATATACCCGCCGGTACAGCGTGCTGGAAGAGGGGGACATGGCGGTGGTGAACGCCGACGGCATCCGCTTCTACAATGAGTTCGCGGAGCCGGTGGAGCGGGAAGTTCTGACCGCCAACTGGGATCAGGAAGCCGCTGAAAAGGGCGGCTACCCGCACTTCATGCTGAAGGAGATCAACGAACAGCCTGCGGCCATCACGGCCACGGTGAGCCCTCGCGTGGAAAACGGTCTGCCCGACCTGCGCGTTCCTGAGCTGACGGATGAGCGGCTGCGCCGCATCGGCACGGTGCATCTGGTGGGCTGCGGCACGGCCATGCACGCGGGCATGGTGGGCAAGGCTGCCATCGAGGCGCTGGCCCGGGTGCCTGCACAGGTGGAGATCGCCAGCGAGTTCCGCTACCGGAACCCCATCCTGCGGCCGGAGGATCTGGTCATCATCATCAGCCAGTCGGGCGAGACCAGCGATACGTTGGCAGCCCTCAAGCTGGCCAAGAGCCGGGGCGTGCCGGTGCTGGCCATTGTGAACGTGGTGGGCAGCAGCATTGCCCGCGCGGCGGATTATGTGATGTACACCTACGCCGGCCCTGAGATCGCCGTGGCCTCCACCAAGGCCTACATGGTGCAGATGTGCGTGCTCTACCTGTTCGCCCTGCGGCTGGCTTACGCCCGGGGAATGCAGACCGATGCCGAGATCCGCCGCCTGACGGCAGAGCTGCTCCGGGCCGGGGAAGTCATCAAGCCCCGTCTGGCTGATTGTGAGCAGATCAAGTATCTGGCCAGCCGTTTCGTCAATACCCAGAGCTGCTTCTTCATCGGCCGCGGGTTCGACTATTCGCTCTCGCTGGAGGGCAGCCTGAAGCTGAAGGAGATCAGCTATGTCCACTCGGATGCTTATGCGGCGGGTGAACTCAAGCATGGCACCATCAGTCTGGTAACAGACGGCGTGCCGGTGATCGCTCTTGCCACCCAGAAGCAGGTCTACGAAAAGACCATCTCTAACGCCAAGGAGACCAAGAGCCGCGGCGCGAAGGTCCTGCTCTTCACCACCCGGGATGCCGTGGTGCCCGATGGCGTGGCCGACTATGTGGTGCGTCTGGATGACTACGATGACCTGCTGATGCCCCTGCAGCTCATCGTTCCGCTGCAGCTGTTTGCCTACTATATGGCTGTTCTGCGCGGCTGTGATGTGGATAAGCCCCGCAATCTCGCCAAGAGCGTGACCGTGGAATAACCGTAGAATCAGAAATCAAGCCTTGCCAAACCCGCCCGCTGGTGGTATACTATCTAGGTAACCGATGCTGGTGTGGCGCAATGGCAGCGCAACTGATTTGTAATCAGTGGGTTGCAGGTTCAACTCCTGTCACTAGCTCCAAAAAATGCCGTTCATTCGTGATATTAAATCACATGAACGGCATTTTCTTTTGTGAAAACACGGTAAAAAACAGTGAAAAACAGGAATAAACTAACAAACAAGCTAACAAAATCAGTATTCCATTTTCCGCATCTCCTGTAACAAATATGTCGGGTCGTTGTGGGAAACGTACTTGTTTGCTGTGGTGGAAAAGTTTTTGTGACCGAGGATAGCTTGCACGGCGGTTTTTTCAAGGCCGCACTCCACCATCTTGCTGCTGGCCGTGTGGCGAAGGGTGTGCGGGTGCACGCCCTCGATCTGGCATTCCTGCATCAAGGCCCGGAACTTTGTGGCCACGTTTCGCTTGTCCAGCTTCGTTCCAGCCTTGGAAGGTATCAGCCACTCGCACCCGCTGTCCATCATCCAGAAGGCGATGATCTTGTAAATGGGGTCGAGGATGGGGATGATGCGGTTTTTGCCCGCTTCCGTTTTTTCACCGCCCTGCATGTAATGCTCCTTCAGATGCACGTTCTCGCAGCGCATGGAGAGCAGCTCATCGATGCGCATGCCGGTATAGAGAAGCACCATAGCAATCTGCGCTGTCTGGCCAAAGCGCTTGTCGGTCTGGTAGGCGCTGATCCGGGCGATCTCGTCCGCCGTAAGGGTGCGCTCTGCCTTTCCGGCTGCGGCTGGAAGGTGAAGGAGCTGGGCGTAGTTTTTGTTGATAATGTCCTGGGCCATTGCCCACTCACATAGCTGGCTGAAAAGGGTGCGCTGCTTCTCACATGAGCTGCGGGAGAGACCGTCTGCGACCATCTGGTCTATGATCTGCTGATAGTCCTCCGCTTTCAGGTCTCGCATTTGTCGGCTGTACAGCGGGGCGGCCTTTTTGAAAGCCAGCTCGTATCCATTTATCATGTCCCGGCTGAGACTTGAAAACTTCGGCTGTGCCCGCCATTTTTCGTAGGCATCCGCAAAAGTACATTTCAGACGCTCTGCCGGGGTGTTCTGGGCGTTGTATGCGTCAAGCGCCTGGACGGCTTCCCCGGGCGTTCCGTATGTGCCCAGCACTTCCTTTTTCCCGGTCACGGCTACATAGGGCCTTGCCCGGACCCCTTTCAGCTTGTACACGCTGCCGCTGCCCTTTGGGCGGCGGCGCTTTTTTCTATGCACGGGAGCGGACGTTGCATCCTGCTGCTTTCCGCACCATGGGCAAAATAGGGCCTTGTCAGGGATGCTTACATGGCATCTGATACATTTCATTACGCTACTCCTTTCTGCGCCCTATATAGCCCAAAGCGCCGTTCTCTGACGCTGTGCGCCCTGACTTGTAACTGATTTTCAAATCCTCTATCGGAGGATGCGGCTCGTCCGGGCACGGGTCAAGCCCTCTGATCTTGGCAAAGCTGTACTGATCGATGATGGTGCCGCACACAGTGACCCTGTTGTTGAGAGGGCAGTGGAGGTTTGCGGCCATTTCAGATATAACCGCAGGCGGGCTGCTCCCATGTCGGCCCTTGAGCACAAACAACAGAAGCCGCCGGGTGAGCGGTGGAAGCGCCTGCACCAGCGTGTGCAGTTCCTTATCTATGGCTGCATCTTCTTTCTGCCCGTCTGGGACTGCGTACAGATCCGGGTGCATAACTTCCATAAAAACCGTGATGGGGGATACTCCGCAGGCTGTGCACCAATCCATGATCTCGTCACTGTCTGGGCTTGTGTCGCCTTTTTCCCAGCTTTGCACGGTCCGCTCTCCCTTCTGGACGCGGATCGCAATCTCTCTCTGACTTAGCCCGGCGGATACCCGCGCTTTTGAAAGCGCCTTCCCGATTTGATCAGCGGTAAAATAACTCATGCTTATCACCCCTAAACGCAGCGTGTTATAAAAGGAAAATGGCGCAGAAAAACTCTGCGCCATTCGACAAAAATTACACAGATTTCATTTTCCTCTGGCGCATGGTAGAATCTGGTGCATAAGATGCAAATATTACCAAAAAAGGAGGAAAATGAAATGAAAAACAGTCAGACAATCAGCATGGACCCCGATATGACCATCATTGACGGAATGCCCGCCAGCGTGCTCACCGGCACGCGGCCCACTCCAAAGCCCTGGGAGGAATGATCTATGGACAAAATGCAGAGCTTTTGCACCCACATCCGCGCCGCCCTGGCGTGCTACGAGGATATGCCGCCCGAGTGTCAGACCCGGGCCCGCTTTTATGTAGCCCGCAAGGCGGAAAGCGTCCGGCGCTTGCTGGATGCCGCCAACTGCCCCGGCGGGGAGCTTGCCGGAAAACTGCTGCAGAAAATGCAGCGGTTGGACGACGATTCCGTTATTTGACAAGATTATATGCGTCGAGCACGTCCTGGATTCCCTGCTTATCGGTGTCAGAAACTGTCATGTCATACTTGCTATCTTTTCCCTCAAAGCGAATAATCGTTTTTTCAGAGCTTGCAATTTTCTGCAGCAAGTCAACATATTTGGAAGCAGGATTAACATCGACGGCTTCGTATACACCGCCGGTGAACACCTGCTGGTTTATATCGAAGTAATTGAACGGAATTGTAGCAGCTTTTTCACCGTCGATATTGATAACTACATCTGAGAAGAATACCCAATCAGATCCGGTGTAGTTGAATTTCCAAAGCAGGCCATAATTCCCGTCTTTTTCTCCGATATACGGAAGAGCAAAACTTCTGCTATTGGCATACTCTGGATAGCAGGAAGGCATATAGTAAGCAGAATTCTCGACCTCGTCCGCTTTTTTCGTTAGCTTTGCGAGGGCTGCATCGATTTCGGCTTGCTTTTCTGCGCTGGGGATTGCGGTGCTTCCAGACTGCATAGAGGCCGCTTGCCTTCCGGCAGAAGCGGATTGTGAAAATTGAGGGTCTTCGATAGCAGTGAGAAAACCGCCAATAAGGATAAACGCAAAGAACACAAGAAAGACTGTGCCACACCCGCGCTTCTTTTTGGGCTTTTTCTTAGAATTTGCCTGTGCCTTTTCTTGTGCAGCAGTCTCTTCGCTCAACGGCGCTCCGCACTCCGAACAAAATTTGGATTCTTGGACTTCGCTTCCGCATTTGGGACATTTCATAGTACATTCTCCTCATTTCAAAATAATACAAAAAAATATAGTCAACGCTATTGCATCGAACACTAAATGGTTGTATAATGGCGTTGCAAACTAACCGAATTCAGAAAAAAGATTCAAAAATAGGCAGCCAACCGGCTGCCAGAAAACAAATTTTCAATGACCAAAGGAGGAAAACAAAGTGCAAGAACATAGCACAAAATTGATGAAATCGGCCCCGGAATGTGTTATACTTGAGAAAATCAAGCTTGCACTTTCTCTTGACATCGATGTTGGCGCGCTGCTGGAAGCCGCGCAGAAAGGATAACGTTATGAAAATCGAAATCACTGCCACCCCGCAGGAAACCGCAGATTTTATTCACCTTCTGGAAAAAGAAAGATCCTATGTTGCGGTGAGCAATTGCATCAGAGAAAGCCTGAACGAGCTTGCCAACTCCAAAGAATCAATCGTCAAAATTTAACACGCCCGTTTTCTGCAGAGCGTCAATCACGATCTCAACGGAGCCGATCAGGGAGCTCTTGTACAGCACTGCTATTTTTTCGAGATCGGAGCGTTCAGGATGAGCGTCCAAATCGGCAACTGCTTTTCGTGCGTATTCGTTCACAGAACTATTGATAACAGCCTGAAATTCAGCCTTTTTCATTTTTATCCCCCTTCGCTGCCTCAAGTGCAGCGTCAAGCATCTTTTCAAACATAACCCTTTGCGCAGGGTCAAGCTGCTCATACTTATATAGTATGGCTTTAGCGTGCGCATTCAGCTCACTCTCTTCACTGGGAGTGGGCTTTTCTTTTTTCTCCGGAGCTTCGCCCATAAGCTCTTCAATAGAAATTTGCAAAAAATCAGCTACAAGTAATAGCTTGTCCTTAGGCGGATAACGCTTGCCATTAGCCCATTTTCCTACCGTTCCGTTTGCAAATTTCAAATCTTTTTCCATTTTTGTAATAGAACTATTTTGAGATTTGCACGATACACGGATAAATTCTACCAACTCGGGCAAAGAACGCATAAAAAATTCCTCCGATAGCCTAATTCTCTATTGACAACTAGAAAATTAGGCTATATAATAGAGAGCGTAAGGAGCAAACAAAACCAAAGCCCCTTGATAACATTATATCGGGCAAACGCTAGATTTTATTCACTTTGTACCTTGCAACTACATAGTAGCATATTTTCTAGTGATTTTCAAGCCCGGAAAGGAGAATTGCTAGTGAATGTTTCAAAAATTGACCAGTTTTGCAAGCTGCACGGGCTGAGCCGTACCGATCTGGAAGAGGTAGCAGGTCTGAGCAACGGCGCAATTGGCAAGTGGGAGCGCAGCGTCTACGGCCCCAGTATCAGCCAGCTGATGAAGGTGGCCCGATACTTTAAGGTATCTGTGGACAAGCTGCTGGTGGAAGAGCAGCAGGAAGGAAAGAAAGCATGAACAACTCAAACGATATGCGAGAGCTGATTCCGGTCAGTTACGACAACCCGGAACGGCCTACCGTGAGCGGTCGGGAGCTGCACGACTTCTTGGAAGTCAATACGCCCTATAAACAGTGGTTCGACCGCATGACCGAGTACGGCTTCTCGGAAAATGAGGACTTCGTATTGGTCACACAAAAATGTGCAACCAATAATCCAAAGAACCCGGTTACGGAACGCACCGACCACCAGCTCACCATCCCGATGGCCAAGGAGCTGTGCATGATCCAGCGCAATGAGCGTGGCAAGCAGGCCCGGCAGTACTTTCTTGCCGTTGAATCCAAGTGGAACAGCCCGGAAGCGGTCATGCGGCGTGCTGTGCTGATCGCTCAGAAGCAGAACGACCAGCTCAAGACCGCCAACCGCCAGCTTCTGGCAGAGAACAACGACCTGAAACCGGATGCAGAGTATGCCAGGGCGGTGTGCGTGGGCAAGAACTGCCGCACCACTACCAGCCTTTCCAAGGATTACGGCTTGAGCGCCGAGAAGCTCAACAGCATCCTCCACGGACTGAAGATCCAGTATAAGACCAGCGACGGCCAGTGGGTGTTATACGCCAAGTATTGCGGCAAGGGGTACACCAAAAACCGCAAATCCACGCCGTTCCAGCACAAAAGCACCGGAGAGTGGGACACCAAGAATACCACCGTCTGGACGGAAGCGGGGCAGCGGTTTATTTATGAGCAACTCAAGGCCATCGGGCTGCTCCCGAAGCTGGACAGCAAGGAGGCCGAAGCATGAACGGTAACAAAAAGCCCGGCGAACCGCTGAAACCGTGCCCATTCTGCGGGCAGGAGCATACAACCATCACTGAATCTAATACTGAGGGCATTCGGATTAGATGTCCGAAATGCAATATCACATTTACCCGCGATTTTTATGAGCATCGCGGGGAATTGGGCAGGCAACGAACTATTGAAGCGTGGAATACTCGCCCTGAATAACCCCGCCTGATGATGGTTGCAGGCATCCAGCAGGGCCTGCAGCTGTTCTTCTGTAAGTTGGCCGAGGTCTGGATGATTCACTGCAGAGGTGAAGCCAGCCATCTTCTCGGCGGTCCGCTGGTATCCGGCAAAACAATCGATTTCTTTGTTCGCACTCATTTTAACACCTCCCTTCTGTCCTATTCTACCGCAGAAGGGAGACCCCAACAAGGAGGTTTACATGACAGACATTATCTTATCTACCCAGAACGGTGAACCGGTGGCATCCAGCCGCCAGATTGCTGAGAACTTCGGCAAGGAGCACAAGGACACTTTGGAGAGTATCCGCCAGATTTTGGCGGCGGAAAATTCCGCCACCAAATCCATGTTCTACGAAACAACGTTTGAGAACCGCGGCAAGCAGTACCCCATGTACCTGATGAACCGGGATGGTTTCAGCCTGCTGGTGATGGGCTTTACCGGCAAGGCGGCGCTGGAGTGGAAGCTGAAGTACATCCAGGCGTTCAACGAGATGGAGAAGAAGCTGGCCACTCCGCAGATGCCCAAGCTCAGCAAGGAGCTGCAGGCGCTGTTCCTGCTGGACGACCGCACTCAGAGGCAGGAGCAGCGGATCACGGCGCTGGAAAACAACATGGTCGTGGACTATGACCAGCAGCTTTCCCTCAAGAACGCCGTGAACCACGTTGTTGTGGAAGCTCTGGGCGGCAAGAACGCCCCGGCCTACGGCGATTCCCATGTACGGGGCATGGTTTACTGCGAGATCAACAAGGACATCCAGATGTGGTTCCGGGTCAGCAGCAGAAACAACATTCCCCGCAAGCGCTTTGACGAGGCCGTGGAGTACATCCAGCGCTGGAAGCCCAGCACCAACACCGTGATGCTGATCCAGCAGACCAACGGCCAGACCAGCATGTTCTAAGGAAGGAGACAGCGGCATGAGCGAAAGGATCACGATGAAAGGCGTTGCGGAGTGCTGCGAGATGTTTCGAGCAAATCTCGTTCCGATGAGCCCGAACAAGTTCTGGAATAATGTTGCACACGGCGAGTATGACGGGTGGGTAGTTCCCCGGGAAGATACCAAACGGCGGCAGGCAACAATCTACATCGACGGTTTTATCGAGTATATGCACCGGCGCGGATGCAAGATCGTCCGCCCGTATGAGAACTACAAGGAGGAAATGGAAATATGAAGATCAAATCCTGCGTCTGGTACTGGCTGGCTGCTGCCAGCGGTACCGCAAGTCTGCTGTACGGCATGGGCATCGAGGGCGTAGCACAGATGGGCAGTGCCATCTCAGACGGCCAGTTTGCCACGGCCCTGTGCCTGGTTTTGGCAGCGGTGCTTTTCCTGCGGCTGGGCTTTGCCGCCCAGGATCGTGAGCGGAACGCCCGCCGCTATGGCCGCGTTGATCGCGCCCACGCCCGCACCGAGGAGCCGGAGTATCGGCAGAACCGGAGGGGCGCATGAGTGAGATCGAAGAGCGAGCGCTGGAAGCTGCCCGGATTCTTCGGGACTTCTGCGGAGAATGGGATTGCACCATCTGCCCATTCATAGAGGACGTTTACTGTCGTCTGTCACAGCATTCCCCTGTTTGCTGGAAGATTCCAAACAAAAAGCCCGCCCGTGCTGGTAACACGGACGAGCTCAAAGGGTGATGGCTCACTATCCCATCCCTTTGATGATATCACATCGGAAAGGATTTTACAAATGATCGTGTATGCGTATGCCTACCGCAAGAACCCTCCGGGGTGCGATGTCAGGCAGTTCACAGACCCGCTCACGCCGGACGAATACCCCGGGGAGCCCGCCAGCGTTAAGGCCCAGCACTGGGCAGATGAGAACATCCGGCACTATGAGATGATTCAGGTGCGGGATGCTCTGGGGAACCTGCTGTACGCAAGATAATGCGTTTTGGATTACGTAAACCACAAGATATAGGAGAAATCAGCATGAAAACCAAAATTCTGAAAGTCAAGATCACCTTCCTGGAGCCGGTGCTGGGCACTTGGCCATCCAACCAGAACGTTGCCCGGGATTTCATTGCCAGTAAGAGCCCGGATGCAGCCACGATCGAGGACGAGGTGGCCGCTCTGGGCGCGGATGCCGTTGCAGATAAGGGCATGACCGTGTTTCCCCGCAACGAGAACGGAGAGCCGGTGCTCTACGACTACCAGATCAAGGGATTCTTCAAGGATTCCTGCGGTATGCTGGCCCGCGTGGGCGGCAAAACAGAAACGGGCAAGAAGCGGGCCGTCAACGAGAGCGGCAAGATCTCTGCCTACAAGAAGGTCATCGACGGCCTGATCTTCCCGCAGCCCCGCATGATCCCCATCAAGGTCAACGGCAAGATCGGCGACTGCCAGCGCCCCCTGCGTGCCCAGACGGCCCAGGGCGAGCGCGTGAGCCTGGCCAACTCTGAGGAGATCCCGGCAGGAAGCACCTGCGAGTTTGAGATCCTTCTCATGGACGAATCGCTCGAGAACGCGGTTCTGGAGTGGCTGGACTACGGCGTTTTGCGCGGCATCGGCCAGTGGAGAAACAGCGGCAAGGGCCGCTTCACCTTTGACATCATCGACTGAGCAACGGCATTGCATGGATAGGATTTGATCTGCTACGGCAATGATATGATTTGCAAAGGCGCGGATATGTGCGCATAACTCGGCAACGGCATTGTGCTGACAAGTTTGCTCAGCAGGGGCACAGGTAGTCACTGCAGTGCAGCGCGGGGCAAAGGCAAGGCTCAGCTGGAAAGCGCAGCGCAACGGCGTAGATAGGCGTAGATCGCTTGGATCAGACTTGCCTCGATAAGCAAAGCAAAGGAAATGCAGGGCCTCGTGTCGAAAAGCGAAGGCAAGGCTGGGCGTGGTGTGGGCGGCAAGGCATCGCAAAGGCGTTGAGCAGATACGCGCCGCTCTGCTATGCAGCGCAAAGGCATAGCGAAGAAGCACTTTGATACGATTTGCAACGGCTGTGCGGTGTGTGCAATGTACGGCAAAGGCATAGACATGCAAAGATCTGCAGAGGCAAAGCAAAGTATTTTTGAACGAAAGGAGATTTTACAGTGAGTAAAACAGAGCTGCTGTTCCGGGCCGTGGGAGCACTTTCCACCCCGGCGGCAAAGGCGGTGGCCCGTGGGCTGACCTTATGGATCGGATTCATCGTTCTGGTCGTGGTCTTTCTGGTCTGGCGGGCATGGAAAAACGGGAGGTGGCGCAAATGAGCACGGTTCAGATCTATGGGGCGGATATGGTCTTTCTGAACGAGATCCCTTTCCGGTGTGTGCAGGACGCGGAACAGTATGCGGATCAGCTCAAAAAGACCAACCCGACGCTCGTGTACCTTGTCATGGACGATTCCGGGCAGCCGGTGTCTATGAGGTGATCCTTATGCAGTGTGATGAAAAAAAAGAGATCTGTCTGAACTACGCAGCCAATGTGCCGGAATGGAAGCTGTCACTGATACTGGACGCTCTTGCAAAGCTGGGCGATGCGTCCCGGTGCTGCGGCACGGTTCAGAAGGCGGTTGCCGGGGGTCAGTCGTATATGAGACTGCACCCGGACAGTGAATACGCGGGCGAGGATCAGGCTGATTATGTGCACATCTGCCAGGAAGCGGCCAGAGCATTGGGCCGCGCAGTCTATGCGGTGGAGATTGTTCTGTCACAGTCAGAGTGCTTCGGAATGATTAAGGATCTGGCATACGGTGCAGAGACAGCATACAACAGCTCTTACGCTGAACTGGAGAGCATGTGCCGGAATCACGGATGCAAAGAGGTGGAGTACAAACATGGACAAAATGACCATTTATGAAAGCGCCCGTGGCGTGCCCAAGGAAGCGCGGAAGTCGATTGGCGGCGGCCGCCTGAAGGGGATGACGGACATCAATCCCATGTGGCGGGTCAAGAAGCTGACAGAGCTTTTTGGTCCCGCTGGCATTGGTTGGCGGTTCGATCCGCCCATCTTTGAGGAAAAGCCCGGGGTAAACGGGGAGATCATGGTGCACTGCTGCACCAATCTTTACATTCGGCAGCTCGATGAGAGCGGGGAAAAGAACGAATGGAGCGCCCCGATTCCCGGCGTGGGCGGCTCGATGCTGATCTCCACAGAAAAAGACGGCAAGCGCACGGATGACGAAGCCTATAAAAAGGCCTACACGGACGCGCAGAGCGTGGCCTGCAAGGCCCTGGGCATCGGCGCGGATGTTTACTGGGAGAAAGATACGACCAAGTACGACAGGCCCACAGCGCCGTCCCCGGCAAAGCCCACCTGCGCCAGCTGCGGGAAGCCCGTGGAAGGGTTTACTTACAAGGGCGAAAAGGTCACTGCTCAGCAGGCAGCTGACCGGAGCAAGAAAAAATATGGGCGTATCCTGTGCATGGAATGCGCTAAAAAACAGCCGAAAGAAGATGGAGGATTGACGCATGCTTAACGTCGTTGCATTGATGGGCCGCCTGACCCATACCCCTGAGCTGAAGACCACCCAGAACGGCACCAGCGTGTGCAGCTTCAGCATTGCGGTTGACCGTACATACACCCCGAAGGGCGAGGAGCGCAAGGCTGATTTCATCGATGTCGTTGCCTGGCGGCAGACGGCAGAGCATATCTGCAAGTACTTCCAGAAGGGCAGCATGATCGCCATTGACGGCAGCATCCAGACCCGCTCGTATCAGGACAAGCAGGGCAGCAACCGCACGAAAGTGGAAGTTCTGGCAAACAACGTCAGCTTTTGCGGCGCAAAGGCGGCAGACAAGCCCGCTGTGCGTGATTTTGACAAGCAGACGAAAAGTTACACCTCAGAAGCAAAAGCCTCTTACAGCGCCCCGCATGCGGCACAGGGCTTCTCGCAGGGTTCTGCAGATGATTTTGCAGAGATCACAGACGATGAAGATCTTCCGTTCTGACCTCCCAGCTGTGCTATCTGGCTATACGGGCGTGCGGAAGGAGGCGAAGACACACGGCTACCGGAAAAAGATACTACTGGCTAAAGCTCAAAGACAGCTTTATGCGGTCTGACGCGGTGGATTTTCTCATGGGGCAGAGGAACGGCGCAAACTATGTGGTGTTGTACCAAATGCTCTGTCTTATGACCATCAACACCAATGGCCGGCTTTCACGGCAGATCGGTGAGGTGATCATTCCGTATGACGTGGACAAGATTCAGCGTGATACCAAGTGGTTTTCTACCGATACTGTGCGCGTTGCGCTGGGTCTTTACGCGAAACTTGGGCTGATTTATCAGGAGCAAGACGGCACACTTGTGCTTGCAAACCACTCGGAAATGGTCGGAAGCGCGACAGACTACGCAACGCAAAAAAACTGCAAAGAACGAACCAACGTCTAATCGGCTCTTCTAACTGTGGACATTGTCCACAGGATGTCCACAAAAATGTCCATACAGATATTAGAGATAAGATATTAGATATATATAAGTCGTCGTCATCTAAAGATGACTCCTCCTATACAGGGACGAGGACGACGATATCGCCTGTGGATTTTTTTAGAGAAAACATCGGTAAGTTGAGCGCTAACGGCGAAAAAGAGCTGACCGGTTACATCGAGCGCCTGGGCGATGATCTTGTGACCGAGATCATCCGCAAGTGCGGGGATCTGGGCGGCAGAAGCTGGGCCTATGTCCGCAAGGCGCTGGAGGAGGCCGTCAGGCAAGGTTGCACGTCTGTGGAGGAGTACCGCAAGACAAACCCCATCGGGGCGGGACGGGACAAGCTGGTCACGCGCCCCCCGGAAGATGCAGCAAAAGCCGCCGATTTCCTCAAAAACGCTGCAAATCGCAGGCCTTTGCGCAAGAAAGGAGAGGCGAAGAGTGCCTAAATATCATGTTGTTGTGCTGTGCAGCGGCCCGGTAGGAGACGCGGCCCTGACCTACCGTCTGACCGCCAGCAGCCAGCAGGTCGCAGAATTTCACGCTTGCCAGATGGCGGGCGACCACTACCCGGAGTACCGGGACATCCACGTCAAGAGAACGGAGGTTTTGACACATGGCTGAAGTGAGGTTGATTAACGCAATTCCTCTTGAAAAAGAAATGCTAGAATACGCCCGGTATATTGGACTCGAAACCACAAACGAGTGCGAAAGCACCGCTGAATGTTGCGCAGATATGGTGAGAGAGGCACCCACTATCGACCAAGAGAGCCTGCGCGGTCATGCCAAGTGGGTGAAGGACAAGGAATTGAAGTTTATCATCGTTGATGATAAAAACGACAGTCACGAGGAATCGGCAATTTGCTGTACCCACTGCAAGGCCAAAATTTCGCAAAGCGATTTCGACAGCTGGGTCTGGAACTTCTGCCCGGTGTGCTGGTGCAAGATGGAGGATGCGACAAATGAGCAAACGGAAATATCTTGATGCTGAAACTTTGAAGCAGCATCTTTTTATGGAGGCCGCTCTGGGCTACATCAAAACCTTGGCAGATGTAAACAGGGTTATTGACACGCTTCCGGAAGCAGAACCCTGCCTGAACTGGCACCCGGCCAGTGAGACCCCGCCGCTGCACCACGAGGTGGACGAGGACAAATGCGAGGGCACTCTTGAGTGCGATGTGAGCGAACAACTGCTCTTGTACACGGAAGAGGAGGGCTACAAGGTCGGTGTCTACATGAAGGACTGCTACGGCTTTGACGGCTGGTTGAACCCTGACTATGGCGGCACCATCCGCCATGTGGTGGAGTGGCAGAAACCGCCGAAACCATCAAAGGAGAGAAGCGTATGAAAGTGCTAATTGCCTGTGAGGAATCGCAGGAAGTATGCAAAGCGTTCCGGGCTCGTGGACACGAAGCCTATTCTTGCGACCTGATTGAGCCGTCCGGCGGGCATCCTGAGTGGCACATTCTTGGTGATGCGCTCAAGGCCATTGAGGGGGGGGGGTCAGGTCGTGACCATGGACGGAATCGCGCATGATGTGCCCCGCTGTGATATGATTATCGCATTTGTCCCCTGCACAAAGACGAGCAACGCGGGAGCAAGACACCTGTACAAGGGAGGAAAGCTCAAACTTTCCCGGTATTATGAGGGATTGTGCGGCAAGGCACTTTTTCTTGCCGTGTGGGCAGCTGATTGCGAAAAAGTGGTGATTGAGAATCCTGTCCCCAGCAAGATTTTTGATTATCCAAAGCCTACGCAGGCAATACAGCCCTACGAGTACGGACATCCATACAGCAAGAAAACGCTACTGTGGGAGCGCGGTGTGCCGCCGCTGCACCCAACAAACATCGTAGAACCTACCGCGACATGGTGCCCGTCCGGCTCCTATTCGCACAAGCATGATGAGCAGCATAAGGGAATGTTTACCACTGACCGTGCAAGGAACCGCTCAAAGACTTTTCCAGGCATTGCAAAAGCAATGTCAGAACAATGGGGGTGATAAACGAAGAGAAAATGCTCTGGTGCAGGGATCCACTGCGCAGGCCGTGGACGGAGTACATCGTGCCGGTAGCGGAACAAATGAGCTTATTTCAGGAGGTGAGCACATGAAAAAGCGGATTTACCTTGTTCTCGAAACGGAAGCGGACGAAGACGACAAGAGCATCCTTAGCGATATTGAGCAAGAACTTGGGATGGCTACGCATTATTTCGAAACCTGCTCTTATAGCGAAATCGGGTTTGAGGGCTTGTGGAGAAGCACATTCGAGCAACCGCCTAAGAAAGAAGATGCAGATGAAAACGGCTATGTGATGGCGATTGCTGGGCCGATTACAAAGTCCGATTGCGTAGGTTATCCATATAAGTGGTTGTGGAACGTCGTTGCAAAGCATCCATGCGCATACCCTGTTTGGAAGCCCATCAAGGAGGTCTGATACATGGCAACGACAGAAATGAACAAGTTGGACGCCGCCCTTACTGAGATGTGCATTGATGATTTGATTGGAGGAAAGCTATGAAAGCTGTGCTTTTGAGCATTCGGCCTGAATGGTGCGACCTCATCATTCGGGGGCAAAAAACCATTGCGGATGCCATCTGCGACATGGACGATGAGGAGCTGGCCAAGCGCCTTATCCCCATTGTCGTGAATCAGATGTGCGAGGGGACCATGTACACACGGAAGAAGAGGCGCTGAAGTGGCTCCAGCAGCCTGCCAACTGCCTGAAGGAGTAAGGAGGACGAAATGGCAGAGCACTACAAGATTGACTGTGACAAGGTAGAGGACAGAAAGGCGCTGACCGTCATTCTCGCAATGAACGGCTACACCGTCCGCATGGGCAAAGAGAAGCGCGGCGGAAAGTCTACCTTGACCTACTTCGTGGAGTATTGGAGGGCTGACAATGAAGGGTAACACAGCGGACAGCGCCCGCCGCAGCTACATGGGCGCTCGCAGCCGGGCAGAGGGCGCAGGTTTTGAGGCCATCATCAGCTCCGCTTGCGACTACTACCGCGCAATCGGGCGGGCAGACATCGAGAAAACCCCGGAGCCGATGAAGCCCCTCGGTGGTGCAGATCGCTCCGGCAGATTTCTCGCCTGCTACACCAAACAGGCACAGCCAGACTACAAAGGCGTTCTCTCAGGCGGAATAGCGGTCGTTTTCGAGGCGAAGCACACAGACACCGGTCGTTTGTTGTTCGACCGCGTATCAGCCGAGCAAGCCGCCTGTTTGCGCCGGATATCACGGCTGGGCGGTATCGCGTTCGTTCTGTGTTCATTCAATGGCCGGGAGTTCTACCGCATTTCGTGGCCGATCTGGGAAGACATGAAGAACGTGTTTGGCCGGAAGTACATCACCCCGGCGGATTTGGCAGAGTACCGTATCCGCGTTGCAGCGCCCGGAGTGTTGCTATTTTTGGAGGGAGTAAAGGAGAAAAAAGATGATCTTCACATGTGCACCTGAAAATGAAAAGCGAGACGGTGTAGATTACCGTACCGTCAAAGCTTGGTTCCAGCAGTGCAGAGACCTGGCGGAGCAGGTCGAGGCCCAGAAGCAGAAGATCCAGCGCATCCGGGACACTGCCGAAAAGTGCACCCAGAGCATGAGCGGGATGCCCACGGGCGGTGGAGCTGGTGACAAAGTAGGCTTTGCCGTGGAGAGAATCGACACAGAAGAGCGGAACCTCAAGCAGATGGAGCTTGATCTCTGTGAACTGCGCATCGAAGCTGCCCGGCGGGCCTACTGCCTGAGCGGGTCTGCTCGGTCTGAAAAGCAAGCAAAGTGCATCTGCGGCTGGTATATTGACCTGAAGCCCCAAAAAAAGATCGCGGTGGACGTGGGCTTGTCCAGAGACAATTCGGTCTCTACCTACATCCACGAGGGGTTTGATGCTTTGGCAGAAATCTGGGAGGATGTACAAAACGACCATTGAAAGCGCTTTGATTTCTACGCTTTATTTGAATCGTTGTGAAACACATGTGAATCGAAGTGTGGTAAAATGACTACAAGCGGAACCGCGCAAAGCGGTGCGCCGCTTCTCAGCAGCTTCCAAAGTGCGGCCCCGCACGAATTCTCCTTTCGTTCATGCCGCTTAACGCTTTTCGCTCTGACACCGTGCTTTGCGGGCTGCTTCTATGCGAGAAATGGTGTCCAGACCGACCATGGAGGTTTAGGCGCAGTTCAAGTCTGCAATCTCGCACCGAACGCCGCAAAGTCTGTAACGCGGCAGATCTGACGCATGGAGTGATTCACCACCGGTGTGCGGGTGGGTGTGGGACTCCTGAAATCTTGCCCACGCCCTGAAACCTCCGCCCGTGAACAGCAGCACCGGAAATCTGAGCGGGCCAGCATGCCCCGCAGGATGTGCGTCAACTCAAGCAGCCCCGGCGGCAAACCGTGGGCTGTTTTTATTTGCTATATGGCCGCCTGAGCGCAATGTGGAGCGCGGTGCGTGTGTGTAGGCACGGCTGGTTCGATTCCAAGGGCGGCTTTTTATACTCCGGCAGCTCAAGTGGTAGAGCAGCGGTCTCCAAAACCGCAGGTTGCAGGTTCGAGCCCTGCCTGGAGTGCCAGACTTTGCATGACCGGGGGACGGCATGCAGAGAGTAGCGGGGCATCTGGCCGCAAAAGTTCCGGATGCAGCGGCAACGTCTTACTGTCCGGTAAAAGCAGATAACGGCGTTGCTGCTTATATGCCGTCATAGCTCAACTGGCAGAGCGCCGCCCATTTAAGGCGGGACAACGCTGGTGACACCACATGGCTGTTACAACCCGATACATCCGAGGCACTGAACCACGCCCCGGCGGGGGCCTGTGGGTGCCGGTTCAAATCCGGCTGACGGCTACCGTGATTTTTAGCTTGAAATAGCTTGAGATTTAGCTTGAGCAATTTCGGGCTTTTTATTTTCTGGAAGAAAAGCCATAAACGCAGAAAGGAGAGTGCCAAGAATGAGTAAACGCGGGTCTGGTAGTTCCACAAGGGCAAGTAGCGGAAAGACTACGCTTGATGAATTTCTTGCAAAACGTGGACTGAGTTCGCCCATCAGTGATTACATGGATGATAAAATGCGTATTCCTCACGGTTTGACACGCAGACAAACTGAGAAGATGCAAAAAGAAGCCCATGAAGCCGCCGCAAAATATTCTGCAAAAAGAGAAGCTGCCATTGCAGAATACAAAGCGGGCGTTGCGTCTGGCGCAATTAAAGAAAAAAGTCGTGTTGAGGTTTTGCTTGGCAAAGCAAAGGGGCATCCTGACAACCCATCTACACAGGCAGCACGCCGCTCTCTTGAAAAACGCGGGTATAACTGGAAAACGGGGCGGAAACTCAAGAAAAAGTAAGGTTTGGAGGGGTAAGCTATGATTCTGCCGATGGAAAACACCGAAAAGATGATTTTTCCGGGCGTGGGCAAGTATGGCATCCCTGAAATCAAGCCAGAAACGGACATCCGAATCGACAAGCTGGAATGGATTCCGGTAAACTACGCCCTGACTGCCAAAGACAAGGCCACAAAGGGCGTGCATTTTTACAAGGACGATTACCAGTTTGAACGGTTCTGGAACAACCCCGACAAATACATTTCCCTTTTGCAGCAGTTCGGCGCGGTATGTTCTCCGGATTTTTCTCTGTACAGCGATATGCCGCTTGCGGTGCAGCTTTTCATGCACTACAAAAAGCACTGGCTGGCTGCCTACTGGCAAGCCCACGGCATCCATGTGATCCCGACGCTCTGCTGGTGCGGTGAGCAAAGCTATGACTGGTGCTTTGATGGGGAACCGAGAAACGCTATCGTGAGCATTTCCAGCCACGGCACACAGTCTGACCCATACGAAGCGGAATGCTTTGCCAAACATTGCCGTAAGGCGCTGGAAGTGCTTCAACCGAGCGGCATCTTGTGGTATGGCAAATGCCCTGATGAATTTGACTGGAACGTGACCAAAATTAAACCGTTTCAATACGAAAGGGGGCATTACCGTGAGTAAACGAGGTTCAGGCAGCTCTGCGAGAGCGGGCGGGGATTCCACAATGAAGTCTTTTGGAGGAGACCTCCCCGAACTGCAGGGAACGCCAAAACAAATTGCTTATGCGCAAGATATCAGAGACGGATGGATCAAGAATACATTCGAGGGATATCAAAAAGAGTATGCAGAGCGACTTCAGAAATTGGAGATTCAGAAAAAATCGGATTCTCCAAGAGATGCACGAAGAAGAGAATTTAACGAGAGAAAAATTCAGACGCTAAAAGCAAACGTCGAAGCCGCAAGAATCGTTCTGAGCGAAGCTAAAAGCGCTCATGCAATTATTCAAGCGAAGAATCGGGTGAATGACGTTACCATGGATGTAAGAGATGCGTTGCTTGAGAAGAGATCAAGGGTAGAAATAAGCAAAATTGTAAGCGACTACGGTTTGAAGTAGTTTCAAACGCGGTGATTTAGGAAGGTGGTGGCAGTGGGTGCGCAGCGGTTGACAGACAAGCAGAAAAAGAAGATCATTGCGGACTATGTGCAGCTGCAGAACTACACCAAGACCGCCAAGCTCAACGGAGTATCTGACACGACGGTAAAGCGGCTGATTTCAACGGCTCCGTCCGAAATGTTGAAAAAAGTTGAGCAAAAAAAAGAGCAGAACACACTTGAGATGCTGGACTACATGGACAGCAAGAAAGAGCGCGTTCAGGAGATCATAGATGTTTATCTCGGTGTCCTGACTGACCCGGAGAAACTGGAAGGGGCGACCCTGCAGCAGATCACCACGGCGCTGGGCACTCTGATCGACAAGTGGACGGTCATTGATGATCGCAAGAAGGGCGATTCCTTCCACCAGACCGTTGAGGATGACCCCATCACCAAGAGCCTGAAGGAGGAGTTTAAGAAATGAGCTTCTCCCCGAAGCAAAAACAGATCCTGACCTTTCCCTATGAAAGCGACTACGATGCCCTGATCTGTGACGGTGCGGTTCGTTCCGGCAAGACCTCCATCATGTCCCTGTCCTTTGTGCTCTGGATGATGGCAGAATTTAACCATTGCTCTTTCGCTTTTTGCGGCAAGAGCGTGGGCGCGGTGGAACGCAACATTGTTCAGCCGCTTTTGTCTGTCCGGTACTTGCAGCAGCAGTTCCAGATCACCTACAACCGCAGCGGCCACGTTCTCACGGTGCAGCGCGGCAGCAAGGTAAACATGGTGTACCTGTTCGGCGGCAAGGACGAAAGTTCTTACATGCTCATTCAGGGCATCACGCTGGCCGGGGTGCTTCTGGACGAGGTGGCGCTCATGCCCCGCAGCTTTGTGGAGCAGGCGCTGGCCCGATGCTCTGTCACCGGTGCCAAGTTCTGGTTCAATTGCAACCCGGAAAACCCTGAGCACTGGTTTCGCAAGGAGTGGATCTTACAGGCCAAAAAACACCGGGCGCTGCATCTGCACTTCTTGATGGACGATAACCCGTCACTGGATGAGCGCACCCGGGAACGCTACCGTAGCATGTACAGCGGTGTGTTCTACGAGCGCTACATTCTGGGCCGCTGGGTGATGGCCGAGGGCCTGATCTACGATATGATGGACACCACCGCCAACACCTACCGCCCGCAGGACGCACCGGTGGGATTCAAGAGCCTTTCCACCCGTACAATTACATGCGACTACGGAACCACCAACCCGACCGTCTACCTCGATGTATACGATGACGGAGAGAAAGTCCGGGTGCATCGGGAATACCGGTGGGACAGCCGCCAGGAACACAGGCAGAAAACAGATGAAGAGTATGCCGATGATTTCATGGAGTTTATGGGGAAAGACCCCTGCGCTGCCATTGTTGATCCGGCGGCAGCATCCTTTATCACAGCTCTGCGCCAGCGTGGCGTTTATGTGATAGAAGGAAACAACGACGTGCTGAACGGTATCCGCAAGTGCAGCACACTCCTTTCCCACCGCGATCTGCTGATCTCCACCGACTGCGAGGGGCTGCTGGATGAACTCGGCACATACCGGTGGGACGATAAAGCCGCCCTCATGGGCGTGGAAAAGCCCATCAAACAGCGGGACCACGGCCCGGATGCCCTGCGCTACTATATCAACTCACTGCCTGATTGGAGGTTTGAACGTGTCCAGACGTAACAAAAACCGCCCCGCCGGGGGCACAGAGAAACCGATAACGGCCACGCTGGACGCATTTTCCAACCCGCTGTTCTCGCTGGGGTACGGCTCCCAGAGCCCGCTGGAAGCGACGGAATACCCGCTGACCCGGATGACAGACAATTACGCCCTGCTGAACAGCCTGTACCGCAGCAACTGGGTGGTGCAGAACGTTGTGGGCCTGCTCGTGGACGATATGCTGCGAGAGTGGTACGACCTAAAGAGCGCCACACCGGAGCAAGGAAAGGCAATCCAGACTGTGGAGCGTTCCACCCGGCTCCGGGACCGTGTGAGTACTGGCCTGAAATGGGGCCGCCTGTACGGCGGTGCCGCCGGGCTCATCCTCATTGACGGACAGGAGGACCTTTCCCGCCCGCTGGATGCCGAAGCGGTTCTTCCCGGCAGCTTCCGGGGGCTGTACATCCTCGACCGTTGGCAGGGAATCAGCCCGGATGCAGGCCTGACCTTTGAGGGCGGGGAGCTTGTCCCGGAGTATTACAGCATCAACGATGCCGCCGGGCACACTGCCGCCCGTGTCCATCACTCCCGCCTTGTGCGGTTCGTGGGCCGGGAGCTTCCCGATCTGGAACGGCAGGCAGAGCTTTACTGGGGCGAATCCGAGGTGGAAGCGCTCTATAACGACGTGGTTGCTCACGACAACGTCAGCGCCAACATGGCCGCGTTGACCTTTCAGGCGAACATCAACACCATGGAAGTCAAAGGCTTGGAACAGCTGCTCTCCATGTCCAGCCCGGATGTGCAGCGGCGTTTCTGGAACACCATGCAGGCCCAAAAAGTCCTGCGTTCCAATTTCGGAATGCAGCTGGTGGAGCAGGGAAACAAGATCAGCAACACCCAGTACACCTTTACAGGCCTGTCTGACGTGTACGAGAGCATGTGCCTGAACTTGTGCGGTGCCTCCCACTACCCCATGACCAAGCTTTTTGGCCGTTCCCCGGCGGGCATGAACGCCACCGGCGAAAGTGACCTGAAAAACTACTACGACTACGTGGACACCCTGCGGGAAAGCAAGCTGCGGCCCATTCTGGACAAGCTGCTCCCGGTGGTAGCCCGCAGCGCAGGCATTGAGCAGATCGACCTTGACATAACGTTCCCACCCCTGTGGACACCCACTGCAAGCGAGACGGCCACGATCGCCAAGGAAAAGACTGATGTCATTATCGCGGCGTTTCAGGCCGGGCTTCTTGACGCAGATGTGGCAATGCGTGAGCTCAAGAAACTGGAGGACGAGACCGGCCTGTTCGGCTCCCTGACCGACGAACTGATCGCCGCAAAGCAGGGCCAGACCTATCAGGACGTGACAGCCCTGCGTGACCCGCTGGCGGGGCTTATGAGCGAGAATGTGCAGGAAGATACTGAGGAGGGCGAGTAAAATATGCCTACTCTTGCCCGTGCATCCCCTGAGCGGGAGCTGCAGCGCCTTATCCGGCTGTACCTCAAGGCGGAGACGGACATCATCAACGAGATTGGCCGCCTGCGCAGCCGGGGGCTTGTGGACTATCACGCCGTGGCCGCGCTGGAACGGGTGCAGGAGATTCTCCGAAAGCTGGAAACGGATGAATGGGAGTATGTGCCCCGCATGGTCGAGGCGCAGTTTTACGTCCATCACCCGGAGGCCCGGGCGATTCCCGGCGAGACCGCGGAAAAGCACCTGCGCGGCTACACCAACGCCCAGAGCCTTACCAGCACCCAGACGGATATCGTGCAGAAGCTCACGATGAACCTTATGGGCCAGCTGGTGGACGGGAACATGACGGTGCTTTCCGCTCTGCAAAGCGCCCTTCTGGGCCGGACTGAGCCGGACGTTTACCGGCGTATCGGTCTGGAGCAGGTGGCGGCACAGCAGGCTGTGGGAAGGGGCGTGAACCAAAGCGTGCCCGCTTTCGTGGAAGCGCTCCGCCGGGAAGGCGTGACGGCGTTCACAGACAAGGCGGGACGGAATTGGAGCCTGCACACCTATGCAACGATGGTCTCCCGCACCACGTCTCGGCAGGCTGAAATCCTGTCTGTGGTGACGCAGGACGAGGGGCACGACTTGTATCAGATCAGCTCCCACGGCACAACCTGTGCCCTCTGCGCTCCGTATGAGGGCCGGGTATACAGCAAGAGCGGTAAAGACCCGCACTTCCCTCCTCTTTCGGATGCCTTCGGCAAAGTAGACCCCGCCGGGCCGGATGACCTGACCAACAGCTGGTTGAACATTCACCCGAACTGCCTGCACGCCCTTCGTCCATGGACACCCGCCGGGCGGACGGAGGAAGAGCTGGAACGGATCAGGCACTTTTCCGACCCCAGAACGAACCCGTACAGCCGAGACCCGCGCACCAAGGCACAGATCGAGGCCTACCGCAAAAAAGAGCAGGGACGCAACCGCTGGCTGCGGGACTACCGCCAGTGGGAGAAATACCGCATGGCTCTGGGTGACAAGGTGCCCAAGACCTTTGAGACCTTCCAGCGGCACAAGCTGGCAGATGACGAAAAATATCACAAATGGATGAACGCATACAGAAGCGGAGGTGATGCCGATTGATTGCGTACTATGGAAGCAAACTGAGCCCTCACATGACGGAAACGCCGGAGGGCTTTTTGATTTGCCATGATGTCAAAATCGCCCGTACCGGCACGCAGAACTATCTGGCCCGGGAGATCGGGCTGGACGGGATGCCTGAGCGTGTTCTTCAGGTGACACGAAGCGCCGAGGACGTGTTTGACCCGGCGGCAATTGCCAGTTTTGAGGGCAAAGATGTCACCAATACCCATCCCTCGGAGATGATCATGCAGGAAAATCAGGCCGCCTACTCCAAAGGCCACGCAGAGAATGTTCGCCGAGTGGGTGATTATCTGGTGGCTGACCTGTACCTGAAAGACCCCACACTGATCTCCGAGGTCAAGAACGGGGCCATGCGGGATGTGTCCTGTGGCTATTACTGCCAGTACGAGGCAGACGGTGCAGGATACCGGCAGACCCATATCAGAGGAAATCACATCGCCATCGTGCCCCGTGGGCGCGCTGGCCGTGATGTCGCAATAAAAGATAGCGCCGCCGAACTTCCGGCGGAGAAAGGCAAGGTAAAACACATGAGCAAGAGCAAGAGTTTGCTGTCTCTGTTCGGTCTGGCGGCAAAGAACGCGGCCCCCGAAGAGCTTGACAGCATGGTGGAGACCGCTGCCGCAGCGCTGGATGCAGCACCCGCCGTTCCGGCGCAGGATGCAAACCCCGCTAAAGACACAGATCCCACTGACACCCAGAATACCGCTGTTCTGGACGCGCTGAACAACCTTTCCGGCAAGCTGGATCAGCTGATCGCTGCCAACACCAAAAAGACAGAGGACAAAGAGCCGGAAGACCTGGACAAGGTGATCGCTGAAATGTCCGGCGAAAAGCCTGACAAGAAGGAAAAGGACGCGGACGAAAGCGGTTCCACCACCGTTTCCGCTGAGGACGAGTGCGCAAAGCCTGCCGCCAATGACAGCGGCCTGGCTCTGCTGAAAGCTATGCGCCCCATCATCAACGGCATTCAGGACAAGGCCACCCGTGATGCCCTGTCCAAGACCCTGATCGAGCAGGTCAAAGGCACCAGCTCCGTGGATGCAATCGCAAAGGCTGCGCATGACAGCGCCGCCGCTGCCGCCAGCGCATCCGGTAAGAACCGGTATGAGCAGTTGTGCCAGGCTTCCCAGTCCGCTTACAACGACCGCAATCCCCACATGAAGAAGGAGGGCTAAACCATGTCCCTGAACACTCAGATTATCGGCAAGACTATGCCCCACGGCTTCGCAGGCACTTATGCCCGCCAGCCGGATATGATCGTCAACACCCGCCCCGTTGGCGGCACCGAAAGCATTCCTTTTGGCACTGCCCTGAAGTATGACAACGGCAAGGTCATCGTGATGGGCGGCGCAGGCACTACCGCTGCACAGTTCGCGGGCATTGCAGGCAGCGAAGTCAAGAGCGCCCTGGTCTATCCTGACCAGAACGGCGGCAAATACGCCCCCGGCGAGGCCTGCAGCGTGTTCCAGCGCGGCAGCATCAATGTGCTGTGCCAGCGCGGGACCCCGGCTCTGGGCGGTGACGTTTACGTCCGCATTGCCAAGACCGCTGACTATGCAACCGCACTGGTCGGCGGCTTTGAGGCGGAAGCGGACGACAAGACCGTCGGAAACTCCGTCAAACTCACCAACTGCCAGTGGGGCGGCGCGGCTGATGCCAACGGCGTGGCCGAGCTGGTCATCCTCACCCGTGCAAACGCCTGATAGGAGGGATTAGACTATGGCAAACTTCCAGAACGTCGGCACCACCAATGCCGGTACTTTCACCGTAAACAACGCCGGTGCTGCGCTGCCCGGCGGCACTCCCACCATGGACGCGGCTGCCATCCAGAGCGGCAATGCGTTCCTTACCAGCGAGCTGGAAAAGCGTGACCCGCTGATCCGCAAGCCCCTCACCAGCGTCACCTATCCCCGTGATATCCCCATCGAGGTGGGCGGCGGCTGGGTCGATTACGTCTCCGCCATGTCCGTGGCCTACGGTATGGCAGGCGGCTCCGGCGCTTCTGCCGTCAACGGCGGCGGTTCCAACGGCATCCCTGTGGTGCAGGCCAGCGTGAGCAAGGGCGCGTTCAAAGCCCATGTCTTTGCCGCCGCTCTGCGTGTGATGTTCGTGGATATGCAGCGCGCAAACTTCATTGGCCGCAGCCTTGACCAGATGCTGCAGGACGGCATCCGGCTGGCCTACGACAAGCACATGGATCAGAACACCTACATCGGTTTCGACGAGTACGCTACCACCGGCCTTGTCAACAATCCCGATGTCACCAAGACCACTGCCGCAACTTCCGGCACCGGCTCCTCTGCCAAGTGGGCGGACAAGACCCCCAAGCAGATCCTGACGGACATCAACAATGCCATCACCGCCGTGTGGGCCGCCAACGAGTACGACGAGGCAGGCATTCCCAACCACATCCTGATCCCCTATGAGCAGTACAGCTACATCACCACCACCATGGTGAGTGACCTGGGCACTGAGACCATCTACGACTTCCTGAAAAAGCACAACGTGGCCGCAAACCACGGCGTGGATCTGGAGATCGTTCCCACCCGCTGGGTCAAGGGCGCTGGTGCTTCCAACGGTGACCGCATGGTGGTGTACGTCAACAACCGCCGCTTTGTCAAGGCGGACGAGCTGGTGCCCCTGTCCCGCGTGATGAGCGCCCCCAACGTTACCAATGTCTGCTACGACACCGCCTATATGGCAAACGCATCCGAGGTGCAGCTCATGTATCAGACCTCCATGCTGTACGTGGACGGCATCTGATCAGGAGGTGGCAGAAATGGCTTTTGTGCTTTCCAAAGCAAACATCATCCTGCCCAGCGCAGACGGCTCTCAGACCTTCCCGCTCCACCGGGAGCAGCTGGTTGAAGTGCCGGGCTGGGCGGCAGAGACGGCCTACTTCAAGGCGCTGGTGGCCGATGGTGACATCGTACCCACTGGCCGCAGCGACAAGGCCGTGCAGGATGCCGCAGACAAGCCTGTCCGAAAGAAAAAGACTGCGGACTGGGACAAGCCTGCCGAACCGCAGGAAGACTGAGGAGGCTGCCCATGTGCTGGACGATGAAACCGCAGTTTCAGGGCATTCTTGCACAGGCCGCAAATCTGGGGCAGAGCGTGGGCAATTACACCGCAGAGCAGTTCAAGGCGGAATACCCGCAGTTCTGTGACGCGGACGGCAATTGCCACCTGCCGGATGTGATGCTGGAAGAGATCGTGAAAATGGCAAACATCAGCATTCAGCCTGATAAATGGCTGGACAGCTGGCATTATGCCGTGGGTCTTTATGTGGCCCACTACGTCACTTTGCAGCTGCGCACCTATTCGGAGAGCACCGCCACCCCGGCGCAGGCGGCATCGTCCGGCGCTCTGGTGGGTGTGGTGAAGTCTGCCACGCTGGGCGACAGCTCCGTGACCTACGATACCAGCGCATTGACCGCAGGAACGGCGGACTGGGGCGACCTGAACGCCACCACCTACGGTCAGATGCTGGCAAACCGTGCCCGCTTTATCGGCGCGGCCGGAACTTTTGTGATGTGAGGTGCACCCATGAACTGGAATGACTGGTATACCGACCTGATGGAGATCAGGCGCACGGAAAACGTGAAGGACGGAAATCTGACCCGCAAGGAACGGAAGGTCGTCCGATCCGGTGTTCCGTGCCGGGTGTACCGCAGCCAGGACAAGGCCCCGACGATGACCCAGACAGCATCCAATGTCCAGAAAACGGACAAGCTGGCCTGCGATATCAATGTGGATATCAAGCCCGGTGATGAGCTAGTGATCCACAGAGGGGCGCGGCTGGGATACGCGCTGCAGGAGACCCGGTATTTTGCCGGGGACCCTGATCTGTACTATGAGCCCTTCGGGGCGGTGCTGCCCGGTCTGGCCCACCAAGAGATCACGCTTCTCAGTCAGGAGCGTGTGAAATGAACCTGCAGGAGTACATCAAGAAGCTGGAAGCGGCGCAGACCGCTTTGCCCGAAATGCTCGCAGACGTTGCCCGCAATGCCACTCTCCGGGCCGTAGAAGCGGCGCAGGATAAGACTCCTCCCACAGCGGACAGCCTGAGCGGGACCAACACCCGCACCGGAGAGCTGAAACAGCACTGGGCAACTGACAGCCTCGCAGAGCCCCGGTTGCAGGGTGGAGAGATCGTCACCGAGCTGAACAACAACAAGGAATACGCCTCTTACGTCAACGACGGCCACCGGATGGACAAGCACTTTGTGCCAGGGCTATACGCAAATCCCTATACCGGGATGCTGGAATACGACCCGGGCCGCCGGGACGAGGTGGGCATGATGGTGGGCACGAAAACGACCTACGTTGAGGGCCTGCACATGTCCGATGCAGGCATTGAAGCCTATAAGCACACCGTGAAGATAGAGACAGAAAAAGCCATGAACAAGCTGGGAGAGATGCTGAAATGAACTTTACCCTCACAACGCTGGCCCGGTCTCTGGCGGAGTATCTGGCTCCCTTCCTGCCCGGCGTGCAGATGTTGGAAGACCCTGCACAGCAAGGCGTAGAGCCGCCCTGCATGTTTATCCAGCAGCGGGGCAGTGACATCAAGCCTTACCCAGGCGGGCGCTGGCTACGCACCATCCGGCTCGACCTGACCTATCTGCTGGACTACAACCTCACAGACCTGCGCCAGCAGTACAACAAAGCCGCTGAAGCACTCGATTTCTGCATGGAAACATTCCCCTATTCCGATGGAACAGAAGCGGAAAAGCTCCTGCACGCCTACGAGCGCAGCGCGGATATCGACGATGACGGCCTGCATTACAAGTTTGAGCTGCGTGTCTTTGTGGAAAAGCCCGTGGACGCAGTGAAGATGCAGACCCAGACCGTGAATCAGAAGGTAGACCAATGAAACAGGATAATACCCAATACAGCCGGGAAGTGCTGCTGAAAGACCCGCGTTTTGCGGGGTATCAGCCGGATTTTCTGGCTGTTGTTTTACACAAACCGTTTTACACCCTCGCAGAGGCTGAGGCCGCTGTGAAAGAATTTTGGAAGGAGTGACACCTATGGCAGCAGGCGGAACCTGGACCGTACAGAACAAGGTGCGGCCCGGCATTTACTTTAAATTTCGCTCCAAGAACCAGCAGAACCTTACCATCGGTGATCGTGGCAAGGTGACGATCTGCGAACTCATGAGCTGGGGGCCCGTCAGCAAGGTGATGGAGATCGCCGCCGGGGAAGACCTGACCCCCTATACCGGTTACGACATCACAGACGCACACAATCGCTTTGCATCCATGATCTTCAGCGGCTCCAACCGCACCGCAGCACCCACCAAGCTGCTGCTTTACCGCCCGGCCGCTGCGGACAGCGCAAAGGCCACCGGCGCTATCACCCCGCTGACGGCTACCGCAAAATTTCCCGGCTCCCGAGGCAACGACATCGTTGTGATCGTCACCGCACTGACGGAACCTGCGGGCAGTTTCCAGGTCTCCACGGTCGTTGACGGTGTGGTGAAGGATCAGCAGACCGGCAAGACCGTTGCAGACCTGACCGGCAATGACTGGGTGGATTTCAGCGGCACGGGCACTCTGGCTGCAAATGTCGGCACCCAGCTTTCCGGCGGCAAAGACGGCGAGGTAAACTCTTCCGCATACAGCACCTACCTGACGAACATCGAGCCCTACAACTTCGATTCCATGCTGTACGACGGCGAGGATGCCACCGTAAAGACCGCGATGGAGACCTTTATCAAGCGCGTGAACACCGAAGTGGGCCGCTTCTCTCAGCTGGTGGAAGCCAATGCCACCAACCCTGACACCCGCTTTATCGTCAACGTGTGCAGCGGTTTGGTGATGAACGATGGAACCACCCTGACCCCGAAGGAAGCCGTCTGGTGGGTCGGCGGTGCGCTTTCCGGAGCGACCTACGCCAACGACCTGACGAATGCCGCCGTTCCCAACGCGGTGGACGTTTCCCCCAAGATGACCCACAACCAGTATGTGGATGCCATCAATGCAGGCAAGTTCGTGTTCAACGCCGATGACGGCACCGTCCGGGTGGAGTATGACATCAACTCTCTGGTCACCTATACCAGCGAGATCGGCGAGGTGTACCGCTACAACCGCACCATGCGGCTGTGCAACACCATTGCCAACGACCTGTACAAGCAGTTCGCCCAGAGCTATGTGGGCATTGTGGACAACACCGAGGACGGCCGCCGCCAGTACAAGAGCGCCATCGTCAAATATCTGGATCAGATCCAGGCATCCGGCGGCATCCAGAACTTCAACGGCGAGACGGATGTCATCGTGGAAGCAGGCGAGGCAAAGGATGCCGTGCTCATTACGCTGGCCATCGAGTCCGTGGGCAGCACCAACAAGATCTATATCACCCTGGATGTGGCGTAAGGAGGTACAAAGATGAGTTATTTGATGGCCCAGGACACCCTGAACGGTGCAGAGGGCAAAATTACCATTACCCGGAACGGCCGCATTCTGGAAGCCGCAGGTATGCGGAACATCAAGACCATTGCAGGCATTCAGACTTCGGACATGAAGACCATCGGCACCCGAAAGGTGCAGAAAAAGGCCAACGGTGTCACCCAGACCGGTACCGGTAACGTCTATTTTGGTTCCAACGGCTCCAACCTGTTCACCGATATGGTGCTGAACTACATCGAAAACGGCGTGCAGGATCTGTTTGACATCACCATCACCAACCAGGACCCCACGTCCAGCGTGGGTGCTCAGGTAATGGGCTATTATGGCTGTGTGCTGACCGGTGATATTCCGCTGTCCATTCTGGACGACGAGGAGGCCATGCTGAACTACGATTTCAATTTCAGCTATACCAGCGTCAAGCGTCTGGAAGCATTCAACGACCCCACCAACCTGGGCAGCAACTGATTTTAGGAGGTATTTTTTATGAGCGCACTTTCTGCATTTCTGCATCCCGCTGTGACCTGCGAGGAAAAGGAGGTCATCATCTCCAAGCGTTTTCTGGGCGAGGACGGCAAACCGACCCCGTTCAAGATCCGCTCCCTGACCCAGGAGGAAAACGCCGCCATCATCAAGGCATCCACCCGGCAGAAAAAGGTGGACGGCCAGTGGCAGGATTCCATTGATGCCAACGAGCTGAGTGCCCGCACCATCGTGGAAGCTACCGTTTTCCCGGATTTTCGCAGCGCGGAGCTGTGTGAGCGCTACGGCACCAAAGACCCGGTTCAGGTTCCCGGCAAGATGCTTCTGGCCGGGGAGTTTAGCCGCCTGATCGATGCCGTGAGCAAGCTCTCCGGCTTTGACAAGAGTCTGGACGAAGAGGCAAAAAACTGATCTCCGGGGGCAGCTGGGATATCGACGTGCTGGTGGCATACTACTGCTTCGATAACCTTAGCTGGCCCCCGGGCAAGTACGATGCCCTGCCGGTGCGTGAAAAAGCGCTGGTCAGGGCATTTGCTTTGCGCTCCATGGAAAAGCGCAGAGAAGAGACCCAGCGAATGAAGGAGGCGGGACGAAATGGCTAAAATTCAAGAAACGCTTGTCCTTCAGGATCAGTTTTCCTCTTCCTTTGGTGCATACATTCAGGCTGCGCAGAGAGCATCCAGCTCTACCACAACGGCACAGACAGCGGCCCGGAACTATCAGTCTGTTCTGAACAGCGTTTCCCGACAGCTGATCTCTGCGAATGCAAAGTTTGAATTGTATGTGGCACAGCAGGAAGAAATGGTTGCCGCCGGTCAGCAGAACACGGAAGCGTTCAAAAAGCTGGACACCCAGACCGAGAAGCTGGGCGCAACCATCCGAGGGCTGGAAGCGCAGCAGCAGACCCTGACCCAATCCATGAAAGCAGCTGAAAACGCCGCCAGTGTAACGGCAGCGGCCAAGGATGAGGCGGCAGCGGCTACAAAGCGGTTGCAGGAGCAGGAAAATATGGCGCAAAGCGTCACCAACTCCCTGACCTCTTCGGTCCTTCGGCTGGCTGCGTCCTATATCAGCATTCAGGGGCTGAAAAAGGCAGTTGACCTGTCTGACAGCTTGGTCTCCATGCGTGCCCGGCTTGACCGGATGAACGACGGCCTGCAGACCACCCAGGAGCTGGAAACGATGATCTACCAGTCGGCCCAGCGTTCCAGGGGCAGCTTTACCGATACCATGGGGCTGGTCTCCCAGCTGGGCACAATGGCCGGTGATGCGTTCAGCAGCTCCAAAGAGATCGTGCAGTTTGCAGAGCAGCTGAACAAGCAGCTGGCCCTTTCCGGAGCGTCCGGCGCGTCTGCGCAGGCTGCGATCCTTCAGCTGGAACAGGGCCTTGCATCCGGCGTTCTGCGCGGCGACGAGTTGAACAGCGTCATGGAACAGGCCCCGGCCCTTGCAAAGTCCATTGCGGACTATATGCAGGTCAGCGTGGGCAAGCTGCGCGAGATGGGCTCTCAGGGCCAGATCACTGCCGACATCGTGAAAAACGCTCTGTTCGATGCAGCACAAAAGACAAACGAAGAGTTTGAAAAGACCCCCATGACCTGGGCGCAGGTCTGGACGGTGGCAAGCAATACCGCCGTCCGGGCACTTGACCCACTGCTGACGGCAATCAACTGGGTGGCAAACAATCTGAATGTTGCGATACCTCTGGTGGTCAGTCTGGGCTCGGCGTTCGGCATGCTGCTGATTGCGGCCAACTGGACAAACATCCTTGCAACGGCCACAAAAACGGCGGCATCCATGCAGGCCTTTTACAATGCGGTCATGGCGGCGAATCCCATTGCTCGGACTGCGGCGGCGGTTCTGGTGCTGGTGAGTGTCCTGTACGCAGGCGTGGCGGCGTTTAACAAACTGACCGGTTCCAGCATCTCTGCCACCGGCATCATCACGGGAGCATTTGCGACTGTGGGCGCATTCGTCTTCAACGGCGTTCTGGTCCCGCTGCAGAACGGCTTTGCTGCTTTTGTGAATTTCCTGGCGAATGCGTTCAACAACCCCCTGGCTGCAATCAAAATCGCATTCTACGACATGGCGATCACGGTAATGCAGTACTTGCAGAACATCGCGCAGGGACTGGAGGGCCTGCTGAACAAGATCCCAGGCGTGACCGTGGATTTGACCAGCGGCGTGAATGCCACGGTCACAAAGCTCCAGCGCGACCGCAAATATGAAAAGTGGGCCAGCGGTTACACGGAAGTCGTCAAGCCGTGGGAAAACATCGACCTTGGCAAGGCCTATAAGGCCGGTCGCGATTGGGGCGCAAACCTCGGAAAATCCGGCCTTATGGGCGCCGGCACGGGAGAGCTGGAAATTCCGCAAGCGGCAGACGTAAAAGATTTGCTGGGCAACATCGACAAGAACACCGGCAAGATTGCAAAGACGGTGGATCTGTCCGATGAGCAGATCAAGATGCTGGTGGATGTGGCTGAACGCAAGTACGTCAATAACGTCAACCTGACAAGCCAGACCCCCATGATCACCGTGCAGGGGCAGAACACCGGCAGCACCGAAAAGGATGCCCGGAATCTGGCAGACACCCTGCGGGACGTTCTGGTGGATCTGATGAACGCAGGCAGCACCGTCACCGTGCAGTAAGGAGAAAGAGATGTCCCTGTATAAGCTGTATTTTTCCAGCGGCGCAACGGTGATCGCCCTGCCAATCAACCCGGAAAAGCTGCCGGAGACCCTTTCTGCCGACAATGGGAGCTATAACGTGCTGGGCCTTGGCCCCATCATGCAGCCCCGCACGCCGAACCTGCGCACCGTGTCCATTTCGGGCCTGCTGCCTGGGCGGCGGCTGCCGGGCCAGACCGGCATTCACCTGCCCCCGGCGGTGTACATGACGTTCTTCACCATCGCCATGAAGAGAAAATCTCCCATCGTCTACACGCCCGTCCGGTTCTATGAGAACGGCGTACCGTTCCTGGGGCCGAGTCTGGGCTTTCGGTGCCTCGTTACCAGCTTCAAGGCAGAAGAGCGCGGTGCGGAGACGGGGGATTTCTATTTCGACCTAAGCCTGACCGAGTACAAAGATTACTCCCCGCAGAGGGCCGTTGTGCAGGGCGCTGGCCAGACCGGAACCTTTTCCCCGGCCAGCATCATCTCTGACGTGGCCAGCGTGGCCGCACGGGCCGTTTCAGCAGCTACGGCGGTAAACACTGCGGTGGATGCCGCAGGCGCTGTAAAGCTCTCTCTGACCCCAACCCGAAGCACCCCCGCAGACAAGCTCGTTGTGGGGGCCAGACGGAAAGCCACCGGGAAAGTCTACGGCACCGGCAGTGGGGAGGAAGTCTTGGCCAGTATCCACGGACAGATCGTTGTGGTGCGGCGCATCATTGACCGTACCCGGCCCTGCCCCGTCTGCGTGGCAGACACCGGCGGCACTGTGCTGGGTTGGATGCCGGAGAACAGCCTGCAGGAGGTGGAAGGATGACCTATGAGCTTTTGGCCGCTCAGAAAGCCACCGGAAACACCCTGAACCTGACCAACAGCACCACGCAGGTGGTCTGGTCTACCCAGCGCACCGGCCAGCCGGGCAAGCTGACCTTTACCTATCTTCGCACCCCGGAATCCAAGCTGGAAGAGGGAGACGTGATCCGCTTTTCTGTGAATGGTCAGCTGCAGTTTTACGGCTGGGTGTTTACCCGGGGCTTTGACCGCTGGGGGCCGGTGGACGTGGTCTGCTATGACCGCATCCGGTACCTCAAGGCAAACGCCAGCTACTCCTTCTACGGCCAGAGCGCCGGGGACATCATCCGACAGATCGCGGAGGACTTTGAGCTGGACGTGGGAGAGCTGGCTGACACCGGTTACAAGCTGCCCTCCCTCATCATGCAGGACAAAAGCTGCATCGACATCATCAACACTGCCCTGCAAAAGACCCTGCTCAACACCGGCAAGGTCTATGTGTTTTACGATTCCGGTGACGGACTGGCCCTCAAGGAGGCCAACGACCTGAAAACCGATATCGTCATCGGAGATTACAGCCTGATGACAAATTACACCTTCAATTCCTCCATCGACACCCAGACCTACAACAGCATCAAGCTGGCCCGGCCCAATCAGGAGACGGGAAAGGCGGATGTTTTCGTGATGAAGGATTCGGAGCACATCGGGAAGTGGGGCCTTTTGCAGCTGTATCAAACCGTGGACGAGGCCGCCAACGACGCTCAGGTAAAGGAACAGGCGAAAGTGAGCTTGGAATATTATAACCGGGTATTGCAGCAGCTCAAGTTTTCCTCTCTGGGAATCCCCGGTCTCCGGGCAGGGGCGCTGATCCTGGTGAACCTGTCCGATCTGGACGGTGAGCCGTTCAAAAAGTATGTCATGCTGGAAAAGGTGGAGCACACCTTCAAAAATGACGAGCACACCATGGAACTGGAAGCAAAAGCACTGTAAGGAGGGAGAAGCGTGGATTTACTGGGAGTATTGCAGGAGATCAACCGGCAGACCAACGATGCCGGGCAGCCCACAGACCTGCAGATTGGCACAGTGACAAAAGCCCCACCGGATGATGATGAGCTGGAGATTCAGATCAGTGAAGCAATGGCCCCGCTGAAGCAGGCTGTGCTCTATCTGGCAGAGCCTGTCATTGAAAAGAAGATTCCCATCCTGCGCCACCGGCACGAGATCAAGATCCTGCAGCACAAGCACGCAACGCCATCCGGCCCCAGCGAGGACGCTTTCACGGCTCCGCCCTACTTCACGGAGTGGTCGGCCCTGCCGGATGGATTTGACACAAAAGTGCAGGCGGAAAATTTTGTTGGCTGGGAAAACGGCGCTGCGCTGCCTTTGAGCAAGGACAAAAAGTACATCATCCTGAACCCGGCCCTGAAAGCCGGGGACAAAGTGCTGCTCCTCCGCGTTCAGAGCGGCCAGAAGTTCATTGTTCTTTCCCGAGTATACGGAGGTGAATCGTAATGGCTACGCTTCCCACAGGCGCGTCCATCAACCTTTCCGGCGGCGTGGAGTACGTTTCTCAGCCGTCCAGAACCTGGTTCATTGAACAGACATCTGGCCGCATCGTCGGGGAATGCGATGGGTACGAGGCCGTAAAACAGGCTGTGAATGTGATCCTGAACGTGGAACGTTACCGCTGGCAGATCTTCCGCTCTTACAGTGGCATGGAGTGGGAGGGCCTTCTGGGCCAAAACCCGGGTTACGTTGCCGCAGAGTTGCAGCGTCGCCTGGAAGAGTCCCTGACCGTGGACGACCGGGTGACCGGCGTGAAGGACTTTTCTTACACGGTGCAGGGACAGGCCCTGACAGCATCCTTTACCGTCTCCACGATCTACGGCGAAATGCAGGCAAGCACGGAGGTGAACACCGCAGCATGATCGATTTTTCTACCGCACAGTACCGGGCCATTCTGGACTATATGCTGTCTCAGATCCCGGACGACTACGACAAGCGGGACACAAGCCCTATCCCAACAGCGCTTTCTCCCGCCGCCTATGTCTTTGAGGGGTTCTTCCTTTCCCTGAACATGGTGCAGCGGCAGGCGTTTTTTCAGACAGCCACTGGCAGAGCGCTGGATCTGCTGGCCCCCATCGCCACCGTTACCCGCAAGCAGGCCACGGCGGCGGTGCGAAAAGGCGAGTTCAATATTGATATCCCGCTGGGCAGCCGGTTCTCTACCATCAACGGCGCGGACAGTATCAATTTTATTGCGCTGTCCGCTCTGGGTTCCGGGCACACCTACCGCCTTCTGGCCGAAACGCCCGGCACCATCGGCAACGACTACACCGGCCCTATCCTACCCATCGACACCATTCAGGGCCTGACCTCTGCCCGGATCTCGGATATCCTGACACCCGGAGACGAGACCGAGACCGATGACGAATTCCGCGCCCGCATCGAGGCATCGCTGAACAGCCGCTCCTTTGGCGGCAATGTGGCGCAGTACGTGGAGGAGATCAAAAAGCTGGACGGTGTGGGCGCTGTGCAGGTCTACCCGACATGGAGAGGCGGCGGCACGGTGCTCTGCTCCGTTCTGGGTGCGGACTGGCTTCCTGCATCCACCGACCTTGTGCAGACCATTCAGAACGCCATCGACCCGGTCCCGAACTCCGGGCAGGGGCTCGGTCTTGCGCCCATCGGCGCAAAGGCAACGATCACGGCCCCGGAGAAGCTGGAAGTTTCAGTCACCGCATCGGTGACGCTCTTGCCCAGCTACTCGCTGGATACAGTTCGTACCGCGGTACAGGAGGCGCTGGAGGCGTATCTGCTCAACGTGCGGAAAAGCTGGGAGACCAATATCAGCAAGACCGGCATTGAGTATAGCGCCAACGTCTACACGGCCCGCGTATCTGCGGCCATCATCACGGCAGAGGGCGTGGTAAACGTGACAAACGTCCAGCTGAACGGAGCAGCGGACGATTTGATTCTGACAGAAACCGGCGCACAGCAGCAGGTTCCTGTGGTTGGGACGGTGACGCTGCATGAAGCTTGATCTCTCGCATGAACTGCTGCCGCTGCTGCCGCCCATCTACCGGGAAGTGCAGGATTACCAGCAGATCTGTGCTGCCGAAAAGGCGGAATTTGATCGGCTGGCCGGTTCGGTGGAAGGGGTTCAAAGCAACTTCTTTTTCCAGACCATGGACGAGGATTCCGTTGCACGGTGGGAAAAGGTGTTTCACATCGTGGCTGTCCCGGAAAAGGATTCTCTGGCGTTCCGCAGGCAGCGTGTAATGACCCGCATTGCGACCCGCCCGCCCTACACACTGGGGTTTCTGTATCAGAAGCTGGATGAGCTGATTGGCGCGGGTGAATGGACGTGCTCCATCACATACCCGCTCTACGAGCTGAGGCTTGCGACGAGCGCAAAGAATCAGTCGTACTACGACGAGGTGACGCACCTGATCAACCAGGTCAAGCCCGCTCACATCGTCTTTATCAGTATGCCGTACCTCAAGACCGGAATCCTGATCACAGAGCAGGTCGAGGTGCAAAAATATGACTATCGGTACCGGCTTGGCGGATGGGCTATCGGGAAATCTCCATTTTCCGTACTCGGAGGATGGACGACCGCAAAGGCTGCTGCATCGCCTACACTGACGCGGACGCTTCTTCTGGACGTGGCCCACAAGGCGGCAGAGCTTGCCACGACGGCACGGCTCAACCGCGCAGCGACCGTGAAACCGCTGAAAAGCGTCATTTCATCTGCGACGCTGCAGGTGGGTTCTGAAATGTTGATGATCGAGGGTGAGAATCTGAAGTTGGAAGCGTCCATTGAACCGGAGGCAGGCAATTCGACCGTCAACCACTATGAGCTCCTGAACGATGCGGGAGAAACGCTGTACGCATCGGACTGCTATTTTGGCATTACTGGAAAAACAGACGTGGACGTAAATCTATCCATTCTGGAGGGCGCGGACATCGTGCTGGCAAGCGGAAGCCGTTATCACTATCTTCTGGGCAGCTGGCTTTTGGGCAAGGATTTCTTTGCGTCACCGGGACAAAATTATTTTGTCCCAGTGACGGCCGCCGTGCCCGCTTCTGCATCTGTGACCCCGCTGTTCCTGGCAAGCCTAGCTTCGTACCTGGCGGATCACATCAACATGGTGCAGCTGAACGGCGAGTATACCGTTCCAAACCTTACAAAGAGCCTTTCCGGCGCAGCAGTCACTCTACAGTATGAGCTTCTGCCAAAGGAAAAAATCACAAAAGTCTCTGCTATCTCCGCGCAAGATGCGTTCGGAGCCGCCCTCACACAGGACGATGTCAGCATCGAAACCACGTCCAGAACAAAATTCAAACACACCATTATCTTCAAGGAGGGAACTTTGCTTTATGGCGGATGATATCCTGAAAAACATTCCTCTTCCCGCTGATCTCCCGGAAAATTGGACATCCGGCCAGATCGTTGCCCCGACCGGCGCTGAGGCTGGCCTGGACGAGCAGCACGGGTACAATTACCTGATGAGGCAAGTCAACAACGCGCAGAGGGCGGCAAAGGCGCTGAATGAGGGCAAAGCAGACTCCGTCGATCCACATGATCTTTTTATTCCAATTACGGGGTGGCAGACAGACACAGAAGTTGCAGAGTACCCGCATTACATTGATATTACAGCAGACGTTACGTCCAAGACTGTGGTATCTGTCAGTATCGACCCTGCAAGCGCAGACGTAGCCGGTAAAGCTATGCTTGTAAACCCCGAAACACGAACTGGAGCTATCCGTATCCGTGCACACAACATTCCGACTGCGGAAATTTCTGCCCGGTGGTATCCCATCAAGTATGGTGGTCAGTTCTATGGTGACGGCTCCATCTATTCCAACTTCCTGCTTGCGGCACATCCTGTAGGCAGTATCTATCAGACCATCAGCCCTGAAAACCCGTCCGTAACTTTTGGCGGCGGCACATGGGAAAAGATAGCGCAAGATAGGGTGTTAATGGGCGCAAGCGATACGCATCCGGCCGGTACAACGGTAGAGGCAGGACTTCCGAACATTACGGGTGTGATTTATGGTATGATGACATACAGCGGAGGCGGCGGTTATAACCCTAATCAAGCGCTTACTGCTATACCGGAAGCCGATGCCCATTCACGAAATACATCTGGTGATGGACGTTATATAAAAGCGGATTTTGATGCCTCTCGCTCCAACCCCATCTACGGCGCATCCAACACCGTCCAACCCCCGGCATACTTTACTTACATTTGGCTTCGTACCGACTGAAAGGAGAAACAATGGCGCTAGGAGAACTCAAAAACGGCATTGGCCCTGATGCCTATGCTATCTATCAGCAAGTCCTTGCGGCGGTAGTCGAGCGAGACCACCCCGTGGGCAGTCTGTACATCAGCGAAAACGCTACCAGCCCGGCAAGCTTTATCGGCGGGACGTGGGAGCGGATTGAGGATTGCACTATCTGGGGCGCAAGCGACACACATCCAGCTGGGACAAAGCTGGAGGCAGGACTGCCGAATATTGCGGCTCAGGTGAACGATATGCTTTTCTCAAGCAGCGAACCGTATATAACGAGCGACGTATTTAAACCTCTTTTTAATGGTTTTATCAATGGATACGTTTCAGAGTCCGGGTCGAGCGGAGTATATCGGAGTAACGTTCAGCTGAAAGCCTCGTTAGGAAACTCCATCTATGGCAATTCCACCACTGTCCAGCCCCCGGCTTCTTGTATGTACATCTGGCGCAGAGTGGCATAACCGAAAGGAGCACACATGAAAATTATTAACAGTAACGGCGTAGAAATCGCTACCCCCGACCTGACGAAAGGTTACCTCAAGCAGGAGACCCAGACCATCCACCACGATGCTGTGGCGGGCGTGGAAGAGGTCAGCCACTACGAGACCGAAACATTGCCGGACGGAACCCCTGCAATCTACTATGACGCAGACGGTCGCGAAAAAGGCCGTGATGTCCGCAAGGTGGTGGACGTGCCCGGCGTGGCCGCAAAGGAAGCCTATGACGAAGAGGTGGAAGTGCAGCGGTATGTGCTGTACACCGCCGAAGAGCTGGCCGCACAGGAAAAGGCCCGCAGGGAAGCAGAGGAAAAGGCACAGCTGCCCACCGCAGAAGAGCGCCTTGCCGCTCTGGAAGCGGCTATGCTTGACCTGCTGGCCGCACAAAAGTAAGAGGAGGATACTATGGTTTTGTTCTATGTGACCCAAATTAAGCTGCACCGCTTTGACGGCGCTTTTACCATCGACAACGTGCCTGACCGGTACAAGGATGCCGTAATGAAAAAGCTGACGGAGGAGGGTTTTTATGAGGTGGAAAGTAATGCTTGATTTCCTGCGGGATATTTTCTCTGCGCTCTCCCACGCTGCCGGTGACAGTGCCGACAAAGAAGAGCCTGCCCCTGCTCCGGACGTGCCCACTGTAGACACCGTGACCGGGTGGGCAGGGGAACCGCCTTACCGGTACATTGACGTGAGCCGGTATCAGGGTGAAATTGACTGGGCACAGGTGGCGGCGGCGGGCTACAAGGGGGCCATGCTCAAGACCGTGAGCACCAACCGCAAGCTCTCCAAGCGGGCAGACGGCCTGTACATCGACCCGACCTTTGAGACCAACTACCGCAACGCCCGGGCTGCCGGGCTGGACGTGGGCGTGTACTACTACACCTACGCCACCAGCGAAGCGATGGCCGATGCAGAGCTTGCCCTTGTGCGGCAGGCGGTCTACGGCAAGGAGCTGACCATGCCTGTGGCGGTGGACGTGGAAGAAAACAAGCTCAAGCAGCTGTCCACGCTTGACCTGTCCAATCTTACCGCTTACGCGCTGGAACAGGTGGAGCGGATGGGCTTTTACGCCCAGCTCTACACCTACACCGGTTACAAGTATGAGCTGGACATGGCTCGGCTGTCCTCTCGGTGGGATGTCTGGCTGGCTGACTACACCGGCAAAACGCCCAACGTAACGTTTAACTACAACGCCCACCAGCACACCAGCAAGGGCAGCGTGCCGGGCATCTCCGGCAACGTTGACCTCAACGTGACCACCCTCAACTACCCGAAAATCATCCGCAAGAAGGGTCTGACCCGTCTCCGGGAGGGCGCATGAAAGAATTTATTCTGAAGCACATCGGAGAACTGATTTTTACAGGCATCTCCGGCGTTTTGACCGCAGCCTATCGCAGCTTGTCCAAGCGCATCAAGGCGCAGGAAGAGGAGCGCAAGGCTGTGAAAGAGGGCCTGCTTGCCATCATGCACGACCGGCTGTACCAGTCCTGCACCTTTTACATCAAGCAAGGCAGCATCGACACCGGCGGCCTGAAAAACTTAGAATACCTCTACAAAAGCTATCACGCACTGGGTGGAAATGGCACAGGCACGGAGCTGTACAACCGGGCCAAAGCACTTCCCATCTGTGACTGAGAAAGGAGACACCAATCATGGAAATGATTCATAACCTTTTAACCGCACTTCCTGCCCCTGTGGCCCTCGTGCTCATGCTGGGTGGGTTCATCTTCTATGCCCTGGGCTGCATCCGGCTGGGCTATGGTGCTGCTGTCAAGGGCACCGTGATTGACCTGATCGAGCAGGCAGAGCACGAGATTCAGGGCACAAAGCGCGGCGCAGAGCGCAAGGCGTGGGTGGCACAGATGCTCCGCACGGCCCTCAGCGCCAGCAAGTGGGGCAGGCTCATCAGCTGGGCCATCACCGATGAGACCATCGGCACGGTCATTCAGTTTTTCTTTGACCGCGCACGAGCGGCACTGCAAAAGCAGTAAGGAGGATATCATGGCAAGCACTACATACGACCGATACTATTACGATCAGCGAGTTTATCCGGTTTTTCTTGATCGGCATGGCGCAAAACGCTTGAAAATCTCGAATCGCGCAACGAGACGCGCGGAAAAGCGCAACGCCGGACAGCTGCCGCAGCCCTTCTGGCTCGGTGCTGCCTGTGGCGGCGGCTCGTGTAGTGCTGCCCGCTGCGCTGCAAGGACTTGACCGACAGCAGATGACCGCCGCCATCAAAACCGCACCGCTTGGGAGGGTAGACCG
>ENA-OQDL01000012-OQDL01000012.1-human-gut-metagenome-genome-assembly--contig:-NODE-12-length-101037-cov-8.239441_pt1 | contig 101037 bp, 94 predicted proteins | sample MGYA00242782_ERZ504609 | MGnify/ENA primary metagenome ERZ504609 (study PRJEB26092, sample SAMD00036320) | human gut metagenome | host: Homo sapiens | study: EMG produced TPA metagenomics assembly of... | reverse complement strand
GCAACAAAAAATCTTGGAAGAGCAAAATCATTCACTTGCTATGCTAAGAGATAGTCTGTTACCTAAACTAATGTCTGGCGCAATTGATATCGCGAGTATTCAGCTCTAAGCCGCTAAATTATCGTTTATCTTTTGATTGACTTCAATTTTACTATCGATTGCAGATAAAATTCCAGAAATCCTTTTCTGCTGTTCCAGTTCCGGAAAAGTCACTACAACTTCTCCAAGTAACTTGGTATTGATTGAAGGCATTGTTGCTCCAACGGCTATATTTCGGACAAATTGCTTTGTTTCCTCTAAGCAAAAGTAGTAGTAAAGATACTCGGAATCAATTTCACTAGTTGGGCGTACTCGAAGGCATCTTCCAGAAAACATCCATCCATCGTGTTTTTGATCAACATACGAGCATCTATCTACAGAACCCACACGACTAAATACAATATCGCCTTGTTTTAGCACATATTTTTTTAATCGATTTTTATCCGTATTTGATACTCGCGGCAAATTCTGTTCGGAAAACATCTTGTTCCCTAAATGTTCAACTGTGACAATAGGTGTTCCATCCGCAACATAATCTTCTTTATGAAGTTGACTTCCAAACGGTCCTGTTTGAATGTCCGCAAGTTCTCTCAAAAACTTTTCTTTCATTCATATCACCTTATCCAATAAATTTTCTATGTGCCAATTTCACATTTTGTTGTTTTACCATTGCATAGTGCATAGTTGTGTCGATTTTCTGGTGTCCTAAAAGCTGCTGCACCTGTTCAATCGGCATTCCCTTGTCAATTGCTGATGTTGCCAATGTACGCCGGAACTTGTGCGGGTGCACCTTATTTAGCTTCAATCGCCGTCCCAATTCACGGAGCATCGTTTCCACGCCACCGATCATCAATCGCTCGTGCGGCTCTTTCAGGGTCACAAAGAGTGCTGGATTGCTATCTGACCGTTCATCCAGATAATTTTGAAGGTGAATCTTCGTTCGTGCATCAAAATATACCAATCGTTCCTTATTGCCTTTGCCAAATACCACGCATTCACGCTCATTAAAGTTGATATCCTCACGATTAAGTGTCACCAATTCCCCGACACGCATTCCAGAAGATGCCAGCAAATCAATAATCGCCAAATCTCGTACTGTTGAACAGTTGTCACGCATCAGTTCCAGTGCTTCATCGGTGTACGTTTCCTTGATGATTTTGGCGGTTTTCACTTTGTGAATCCTGCGGACAGGGCTTTTCACAATGAAATCTTCATCTTCCAGCCACGAGAAGAAACTGGAAAGAATACGCCGGATATTGTCAATCGTAACTTTGCTTGAGTGCCGCTGTGTCTGATAATCCGTCAGATACTTTCGCAAATCGTCCGTTGTAATTTGCTGCGGTGATTTTCCCACACCATTCAGCATTGCTTCGATAGTTTTCGAATAATAGGTCAGTGTTTTTTCGGAACAGCCCTCTATCCGTTTTGCTGTAATGAACGCTGCTGCCGAATCTCGTTCCTCAGCCTTTGGTTGCTCTTCACCTTTTTCAATCACTACACCTTGCAAAGATGTTTCCAGAACCGCCTTCAAATACAAAAGTTGTTCATTATTGAGATACGGCAGCATTTTTCGCTGTATCTCGTTGATAACTTGATTTTTCATCGCCGTATCTCCTTATTACGAGTTCAGAGAACGACGGCAGTGGCAGTTGCTCCGTAGAATCTCCCGCCCTGGTGAGAGTTATTAAAAATCTGGCAAACGATAATTTAGCGGCATTGAAAACTGGATATTGGAAACATCAATCTCGCCGGACATGAGCTTGGGCAACAGGAAATCCCGTAGTGTTGAAAGCCGCAAGTTTTCGATGCTATTGTTAAGTATGTCCTGAAACATTGGCTCTGCAACACAGAGAAACGCCCTAGCATCATCATCAGATAGCTTCATGATTTGCTCTGATTCAAAATCCCTAGTGGTAATCGCATCAAATACAGCTCCACTTGCTTTGTGTTTAAGTTTATCAACAACTTTGAGGGTGTAAAAATAGACAAGAAGTTGATGTGTTTCCTTACCGACAAGTGCATAACAGGATTGATTCATAGCCATCGGAACTCCGGACAGACCAACTTTGCCAACAGTACCTCTTGCAGTAACGAAAACTGTATTCACAGGGTATAGTCGGCTATTGCAATGTGAAAGTCCCTCTTCGGTAATAGTCTTTTCTGTGATAAATGTATATGGTGTGCCAACATCTTTTGGAGTAAAGAAAGCAATATTACCATTCCAATATGCGGTTTCGCCTGTTTTGGGGGTTCCGCCGCCGAGTATCTGTATTAAATCAGTGTATCTAACCTCAGTATTTGACCGATTATAGAGGCTTGAGAACAATGCGGCGGCTTGCTGCTCTAAATTATCGTTTACCTTTTGATTGTTAAAAATTTTAGCGTCTAAATCGTGGAGAATACTCACTATTTGCCGTTGCTTCTCAATTGAAGGGTACTCAACTTTCATTCGTTTGAAATCTTTTAAGATAATACGCGGTATGGCCGATCCAGAACCATAATTATCTTTCACATCCTTTTTGAATGAAGGTGTCTTGAGCAAGTAATATAAATACTCTGGAATCACTTTTTCTTCATCACATCTTAATATAGCAATGGATGATAAAAGCGCCGGTGCTTCGTCCTGATTATAGATTATAATATCTTCAAAATATCTTGCACCATCTTTTCCGATTAAAATATCTCCTTTTTGAGGAACGCATCCAGAACTCTTTAACTTCTCGTAGTCGGCAAAACTAATTTGTCGACACCCATTAAAATCAAATCCATATGGCGTAAAGTCTTTGACTGACACCATATATTTGCCATGTGATACGCTTTTGGGACTTGTGTGTGAACCGTCTGTTACCACTTTGCAAATATTGGCTATTGCCGAAGTATTCCATTCAGATTTCATATCCAATCGCCCCTAACTTCTCCTTGATTTCTGCTTCCAGCTTGTGCGATTGCTTGAACAAATCCGAAAGTTCAGAAGTCAGTCGAGCCATTTTTTCTTCAAAAGGTTCACCATCGTCTTCCTGTTCCTCAACGCCAACATAACGGCCCGGCGTTAAAATATAATCTTGCTCCGCAATTTTCTCTGTATCAACAACTGCACAGAAACCTTTTACATCTTCCAGTGTACCATTAACATAGGCATTGTAGGTATCGGCAATCTTTTTGATGTCATTTTTTAATGTACCATCTTCGTTTTTGTATTCTTCTTTTGTGCCATCTGTAAGTTCACGCAGTTTGCGGCTCACCATAACGCCCATCTTCCGGGCATCAATAAACAGCGTTTTACCGGCTTGTTTTTTGCGTTTGGAGATGAACCAGAGCGAAACGGGAATCTGAGTCGTATAGAAAAGCTGCGTTGGCATGGCAATAATGCAGTCTACCAAATCAGCATTCACAATGTTCTTGCGAATCTCGCCCTCACCGCCGGACTGGGAGGACAAGGAACCGTTTGCCAGAACCATGCCCATCCGACCACCGGGCGCAAGGTGATAAATCATGTGTTGAAGCCATGCAAAGTTGGCGTTTCCAGCCGGCGGCATACCATACTGCCAGCGTACATCATCTTTGAGCTGCTCTGCACCCCAGTTGGACAGGTTGAACGGCGGATTTGCCATGATGTAATCTGCACGCATCGTGGGATGCTGGTCATCAAGGAAGGTGTCTGCTGCATACTTGCCAAGGTCAGGCTCAATGCCACGGATGGCAAGGTTCATCTGCGCCAGTTTCCACGTTGTAGGGTTAGAATCCTGACCATAAATCGAAATATCATTGATGTTGCCGCTGTGGTTTTCTACAAACTTAGCCGACTGCACAAACATACCGCCGCTGCCACAGCAAGGGTCATACACACGGCCCTTGAACGGTTGCAGCACTTCTACCAGCGTCCGCACAACGCAGGACGGCGTAAAGAACTCGCCGCCACGCTTGCCTTCCTGCTCTGCAAACATCGACAGGCAGTATTCATAAGTGCGTCCCAGAATGTCCTTCTCGCTGCCATGTTCGATCATTTTGATGTTCGTAAACAGGTCAACGACTTCACCCAACCGCCGTTTATCCAGTTCCGGGCGCGCGAAATTTTCCGGTAGGATATCCTTCAGGCGCACGTTTTCTTTTTCGATAGCGCGCATTGCATCATCGATTACCTGACCGATTTCGGGATCATGTGCCTTTGCAGAAACATCGCTCCAACGCGCACCAGCAGGCACAAAGAAGATTCCTTCCGATGTGTACTCGTCACGATCTTCCTCAAAGCCATCACCGTCTGCAACCAGCTGATTATACTTATCTTCAAAACGATCCGAAATATATTTCAAGAAAATAAGACCAAGGACGACACCCTTATACTCTGAAGCATCCATATTGCCCCGAAGTACGCAGGCAGCATTCCAAATCTGCTTTTCAAATCCAATGTCGGCGGTGTTTTTCTCTGACATGGTTCAATACCTCCGTTTTAGCTCAACAAATTCTGCTTTGAGTATAGCACAGATGTGCTGATTTTCCAATTTGTGCGCATAAATTCTTTGCTAGACGCTTCGATTTTCAGTAGATAAGTCCTACTATTACCGCTTTAGCACAATAAATTTTACAAAACCATCTTGACGCACCCTGCAAACCATGATATTCTCTGTCACAAATCCCACCGATTTTGTGGATTGGTTTGAAACCATCCACAAGATGTGGTCGTGTTCATTTTGAACACTGCCTCGCCGTGGATCATCCCTGAAAGATTAACCGCCCCGCAACACACCCGATTCATTTTGCCGCCGATTCACCCCGACAAAATCCATCGCTGCGCTGCTTGGGCGGTATTTTTCTTTATGGGAAACGTACCTTGAAAATTTCATAAGCCGACCGGACGTGATACCGACTTTTCGTCAACGCCGCTGCAAAACAGGGGCAGGAACTTCGTTCGGAGCAAACGGTGACCCACATACATGAGCAGCACAACCTCTACTTATTTTTACGCCTTAACAATTCGGAAACAATTACCCGGAAACGATTTTGAGCGCAGCGGTAGAGGGCAAGAACCGTCCCGTGGCCACAAATTTTCAATTCTTGAAAATTTCCTGTCCATCCGGGACTTCACTTCTACAATGCGTTTGCATTTCCGAAGTGATCTTGTTGGGGCGTGCCTGCCCCAAACCCTGCTCATCATTCGTGCCTAGCGGCACGAATGGAACGGCGTGTCGTGCTTTACATAACTTCACCGAGGAGTTATCGAACAGACAGGAGGTACAATGACCAAAACGAATGTTCAACCGATTCCTAGCAATTCCCAGCACCACGACACGCCGAACAACAAAACGCACGTCATCAAGTTCCGTGTGACAGCGGAGGAAAAAGCGTCACTGGAACTCACTTGCAAACTCCTGAATCTCTCCCTCTCCACTTTCATCCGCCGCGCCATCCACAACGTCAAGATCGAGAAAACGGTCATCGTTGCAGGCGGCGGCGAAGAAACCCTGACCGCTGTTTCCACTTTGCTCGCCCAGTGCAGCAGGGTGGGCGGAAATTTGAACCAACTTGCACGACACTTCAACTCCAGTGGTGCAGACACCGAACAACTGCGGGCGAAAATTCTTGACGAACTTGCAGACCTGACTGCATTCCGGCTGAACGCCGAGAAAGTTCTGGGTGAACTGTATGGCAACGCTCAAGCATATCGCCTCTAAAAACTCGGACTACTCTGCCATTGAAGCGTATCTCATTTACCAGCACGATGCGTTCACCGGGAAGCAACTTCTGGATGAACAGGGCAAGCCGAAGCTGCGGGATTCGTACCTGCTCGACACCCTTGAGTGTGGCGATTTCTCGTTTGCAACAGCTTGTCTGCTGGCAAACCGAAAGTATGGTAAGAATACCCAGCATGGTGATATCAAAAGCCACCAGTATATCATCAGCTTTGACCCCAGAGATGCAACCGACAACGGCTTGACCATGGAAAAGGCACAGGCACTTGGCCTGAAATTCTGCGAAGAAAACTTTCCCGGTCATCCCGCCATCGTCTGCACTCACCCGGATGGGCACAACCATTCGGGAAACATTCACGTCCACATCGTGATCGGCAGCATCCGAACACGCAAGGTGGAACGCAAGCCCTATATGCAGAAGCCCCGCGACTGGCGCGAGGGTATGAAGCACTCCAGCACAGCCCAGACCATGCGGCACTTGCGTGTCGAGGTCATGGAACTGTGCGAGGGTGCCGGACTGTACCAGATCGACCTGCTCAACGGCTCGAAGGAGCGTGTGAGCGAAGCCGAGTATTGGGCGCGTAGGCGCGGCCAGTTGAAACTTGACCGTGAGAACGCATCCCTTACCGCAGCCGGACAACAGCCCAAGCAGAAGAAGTTTGAAACCGTAAAGGACATCTTGCGGAAACAGATTTCTTCGGTGTTGTACCGCACAACGAGTTTTGAAGAATTTTCCGATAGGCTCATGCAGCAGTATGGCATCACGGTTAAGGAAAGCCGTGGACAGCTCAGTTATCTGCCCTCTGGCAGAACAAAGTTTATCCGGGCGAAACATCTCGGGGACAAGTTCGATAAGACGGCAGTGCTTGCCACATTGCAGGCAAACGCCGAACGCAAACCCAAGATACAGTCCAAGCAGGATACTATCGGGAAACTGATCGACATCCAGTCGAGGATGACCGAGGGCAAGGGCATTGGCTATAAGCGTTGGCTCACGAAACACAATCTCAAAGTTATGGCACAGACCGTGAAGCTTCTGCAGGAAAAGGGCTTGACCAACAAGGACGCTCTGAACCAGCGCATCACCGAACTGGAAACCAAGTATCACGACTCGCTGGCGGTGGTGAAAGACCTCGAAGGCCGCATGAAAACCAACAAAGAGCTGCGCTATCACATCGCAGCCTACACCAGCACCAAGAATGTCGCACAGCAGTTAAAGACTGCCAAACGACCCGCAGCCTTTGAGGAGCAGCACCGTGCAGAGCTGACAGCGTACCGGGCGGCAGCAGCCTATTTCAAGGCAAACAACCTCACCAAGCTGCCCAGCCCGAAAAAACTGGAAGCCGAGTATGAGCAACTGGCATCCGAAAAGGCAAAGTTCTACGAGCAGTACAAGGAAGCCAAAGAAGAACTGCTCAAACTGAAAACCGCAAAGCAGAATGTTGCGTCCTATTTCCGGGAGGAAGAACCGACGCAACAGGAGAGATAAAGGAGTGTGCGTATGATCAATCTGAAAATTGACCCGGAGTTCCAGTCTCAGATTCCCCCTCTGACCGATGATGAATTTAAGCAGCTTGAAGAAAATATCCTCAAGGAAGGCAAGCTACTCTCTCCTTTGATCGTTTGGAACAACACCCTTGTTGACGGTCACAATCGTTATGAAATCGTTCAGGAGCATCCCGAAATCTCTTTCTCTACCATGCCGCTCCCGTTTGAAAGCAGAGAGGAAGTCCTCGCATGGATCTGCAAGAATCAGTTAGGGCGGCGTAATCTGACCCCGGAGCAGAAGAAGTTCCTTATGGGTAAGCAGTATTCCTCTGAAAAGCGCACCGAAGCATTTCGCGGCAATCAGCATACTGCAAAGAAATCTGGCAGTGTTCAATCTGAACACAACCAGAAGCCCATGAAAACCTGTGAGCGCATTGCACAGGAAAATCACAGCAGCGCAAGTTCAGTCCGCCGGGCAGAATACTATGCCCACGGCGTTGACGTTGCGGATGAACTGTCTCCCGGTTTCCGTGATCGGTTCTTCCGCGAGGAACTGCACATTCCCGATTATCTTCTCGAAAATCTCGGCAAGGCCAAGCCCGAAGAGCAGGCTGAAATCTTTAAAGAAATCAAGAATTATGTGCCGAAGCCGAAGAAAGTCAAGCCCAACAAAGTAACGGTGAAGCAGGCAGAAAAAGCCGCCAGCAACACCATTGATGAAAACTATGATGTTCCCCAAAAGTTTCTCGAACTGTACTATCGGCTCCACAATGCTGAATCTCTCATGCGAAAGAGTTGGGAAGTTACGTTCGACTTGAACCCGAAACTTCTTACGCATCCGGAACAGGTCAAAGTTCTTCGCTTTGCCTTGAAACCTCACCTTGAATTTTTGAAAACGCTGGACGAAGTTCTTGCAGAATCCAGCGGTGAATCCTCTAAAACGGCATAACGACAGGCACTTGTAAGCCATCAACGAGCCACCAGCCGCAAGTGCAGGGCGGAAACTATCCGCGCCCCTGCGCCTGATATGAAATTGGAACTTTGATTTTCTCGCCCGGCTTTGCCACGGTGGGACGATCAAAGGAGCGTGCGTTTGAACAAAAAGAAAAAGTCCACAAACATTTCCCCTTATCCCGATGAAGTCATCGACCGTCTGGCACGGGCATTCTACCCGGCCATCCTTGCCTGCTGGAACAGCGAGGAAGGCCAACGGGAGTTTGCTGCATGGCAGGCAGAGCAGGCTCATCATGCAAACAACGAAAAACAGGAAGTTTCCGTTGGGGAACTCCCTGTCTTACTTATCGTGTGTGGCTTTTTGCAGGGTGCGCCCTTCGGGGTGCACCCTGTTTTTGTATCTAGCGGATTTTGGAAATCAAAACAATCTTGATAAATTTTCTTTTCGGTGTTATTATTAATTAGTCAAAAATTCAAATGGAGGTATCCATCTATGGGAAAATGTGTTTATGTTGATAATTCTAATGTTTGGATTGAGGGAAAATATCATTCGGCTGTAGCTAAAGGGATGGTTGCAGATGTTTATGAAGCCCATGACAATAAAATCTGTGATATGCCGTGGGCCTATGATTTCGGCAAACTGCTTGATATAGTGTGTTGTGGGGATATTTCAGATATCAAAAGAGCTGTATTATATGGTTCCCGTCCCACTGACAATGATAGTTTATGGAATGCTGCCAAAAAGGCCGGATTTGAAGTTTTCACTCCAACGCGTAATGCTAAAAATAAAGAGAAACGTGTTGATACTGGATTCGATAAAGAAGTTTTGAAAGACTTGTACACTGGAGTAATCGAACCAGACGATGAAATTATTTTAGTCGTAGGTGATAGTGATCATTACCCAGTTGCTGAGGCTATTATTGAAGAGGGAAAACGCTATACTCTTGCTTTCTGGGATAATGCTTCAGAACTAATGAAAGCTGATAGCGAAAATTTCATCTCTCTAAATTCCCATATTAAGGATTTAGAGTGCAAATAAGGGGCTGTTGCAAAATAAAAATGCGATAGCAACTTGCACAAAGAAATAGTGCAAAAATAGAAACCCGGAACCCTTTTTGAGCCGTTTTGGCCATGAAAAGATTCCGGGTTTTGTGCATAATTTTTTCGGAGAGCTATTTTGCAACAGCCCCTTAAGATAACTTTATAGGGTGCGCCCTACTCAAGGGTTCACTCTATTTTTGTTTTACTATCAATCTTCTAATCCATGGGTTCCTGCTGCATTCCTCAAATATTCCTCCGGCTCACGGTTCAGAATCAGTTCGGCATACGCCAGTGGGTCATTGTAGATGAGATAATCCAGTTCTGACCTCTGCGCCATGGTCACATCCAGCGCATCCTCGACCCCGGTGCAATTGATGGAAATTTTTCTTCCATCCCGGAGCAGCAGCTCCACGCAGCCGGTGTCCATGTTGAAATGGCAAGCTCTTGCATCGTACTTCATGTTTGTGTCCTCCTGAAATCATGTCGTAGCTTATGTCGGTCAATCTATGATTTCGGATTTTATCTTCCACGGATACCTGCATTGAACTTTCCGAAGAAAACAAATAATCCGAACCCATCTCCTATCGGAAACAAGTTCGGATTATTTTTGTTTGGTCCGCCTGACACATTCTCACTCGAACAATTTTTCCCTTTACGCCACCCCCAATTCTTTCTACATACTTCTTTCAAATCTTACTTTTTCTCGTACATAGTATCCGCTGCATTATACAGCATCTCCAAAAACTGTCCCGCCGTTGGCCGATGATCCAGCGGGTATCCCGCCAACACCTGCACTTTCTCCGGGTCAGTTTTCCACGCCAGCTTTGCCGTCCTGCGAACAGCGCTCTCCACAGCCCTCCAAGCATGACCAGAAGCTTCCGCCACAGGCAGATAAACTTCCTTCTGCAAGGCTCGCAACCGGTCAGGCCTGGTGCAAATCAGCGTCATACACTGCCGGAGAGTATAATAATCATTCTTTGTGCGAATGATACCCAGAGGGCGCAGCAAGTGGTCAAATTGTGTATCAGTCATTCTAACACATCCTTTCGCCCATCATGCTACGCCTTTTGTCGAAAGAAGTCGAAAACACAAACTCAGCCCCGAGGAACCATCAGGCTCCCCGGGGCTGCTGCTATGTACGGTAATTGGATCTTACTTGATCTTCCCCTGCATCTGATCCAGCAACTCATCGGCGCGGATGGCCTCGGGAGTAAAGCTGTTGTTCTCCCACCATGCCCAGATGGCGGCAGCGGTGGTCAGGCCAGCGGTCACCCACTGCTCCACGCTGGCGCTGTCGATGGGCAGCACCGGCTTGCCTGCTGCACTCAGCAGCTGATTGACGAGGGCCAGTGCCAGCACAACAGTGCGGGCGATGGTCGCGGCGGGGATGGCGGGGGTGTTGTTCCCAGTGATGTGTGCGTTCATATTGTCAGTTCCTTTCTTCAGTCGTGGATGGGTAAAGCGCAGGCTCTCTTGTACAATTCCGTACCGGTGCCGTTGCCGCCCATCACATGATAGGTCTTGTAGAGGTAATTCAGGTTGCGCAGGCCGTCGCGGGTGATGTACCCCAGCTCCATAAAACGGTAGCACTCGGTATAGATGCGGTCGTGCAGCAGGGCCAGCACCGCGTCCCACAGGGCCTTGATCTTGGGGATGGCGGCAAGGATCGCGCCGCCGATCAGAGCACAGAGCCACCCGGCCCAATACTCCGTGATAAACTGCCACATCGGTCTCACCCCTCCTCATCATCTTCCCACGCCTGCTGGATGCGCTGTCCGTTGTGACACACCGCATCCAGAACGGCATCTGCTTGGATATTGGATGCCAGCAGGGCCTTGTCTTGGGTATTCATGTTGTAGTACCCCGTGAACACCTCACCATCTGCCAGAGGCGCTGCTACGGTGATGCGGTCGATCTTGTGCTCTTCCAGTGTAGCTAGAACCTCCGAGAGCCAGGGTGCGTATGGTGCATCTGAAATCAGACAACTTGCCATCGGTCTCACACCTCCATTACCGGAATACCGTATTCCTCGGCGCACTGCCGCTCAATGCGGCAGCCGCGTGCGTACTCCCAGCCCGGGGCGAAAACCGCCACGTCAGCCTTAGCCAGAAACTCGATGCTGCGTGCCAGATAATCCAGCGGCTTCGCATCGGGGCCAAAGTCCTCAAAGAACGTTTCCAGAGGAACCGCATCGTCACCAAACACGGCCTTTGCCTTCCCGATCACTGCGGCGCGCTCCTGCAGCACCTGCTCGTCCGATAGGCCGTTCATAGGCTGGCTGATAAAAAGCTTCTTGCTCATCACTTATGCTCCTCTCACTTTCGTCAGCCCGGCCCGCTGGATGATGCCTGCGTATTCCTTGTAGGCCACGCTGAGGTCTGCACCCTTGGCGATGCCGGGGATCTTGCCGCTGCTGGTGTACTGCCACATGCCGAAGGCCCAGCCGGGGGCAGGCTTTTTGGTGCGGTAGGCCGCCAGCCATACGTCGTAGGGCTTGAGGGCCGCGCCACCCATGTAAAGGTTGGTTTGCCCGAAATTCAGGCCGGTGTAGAGCATGGCGTACACGCCCCAGCTTTCCACCACGCTCAGGCAGTGGGTCACGATGTCGGTCAGGGCAGACTTGCTCAGGGCCGCCTGCAGCTTGTCCTCAATGTCCACGGCAACCGGCAGCTGGAACGTCCTGCCGCTCAGCGCCTGCTTGAACAGGGCCAGCTCCTTGTCGGCCTGTGCCTTGGTGGTGGCCTTGAAGTAGCCGTACACGCCCACCGGCAGCCCTACGCGGGTGCACTCAGCGTAGTTGCGGGCGAAATAGGGGTCGATGTAGGGCTTGCTGGCCTTGCCCTCTTTGCTGTTGCCCATGGCTCGGATCATCACGCCGGAGACAAGGCCGCTGGCCTTTACTTTGTCCCAGTCAATACGGCCCTGCCATTTGCTCACGTCAAGTATTGTTCTGGGCATTCTGCGCCTCCTTCTCGGCCAGCAGCTCGGTCAGCTCCTTGTACTCGTCATCAGTCAACTTGCTTGCGGCATAGAAAACGTCCAGCTTGGTGCTCATGCCCTCCAGATTGCCGCGTTCGATCATGCGTTTACAGGTACGGTACAACATAGGTTTGTCCTTTCCGGGGCAGTGCCCCATCTTAAAAATGTTATCGTTCTTTTGGCAGAGGGGCTTACTCCGTGATCCCCAGCTCCAGCAGCGTCAGCCGGTAGGCCTGGTCAACGTTCAGCGCATCCGCATCTGCCTGTGCGGCTTGCAGGGCGGCCAGTGTCTGGGGGAGCTTGTCCAGCGCATCCTGTCGCTGTTGAGCTTCCTGCTTCTCATTTTCCCGCTGGGCCAGCTCTTCGGCGGTGTAGCGGATGTACCGCATCAGCGGCACTTCCTCATCCCAGGCGGGCTGAGGGTCAACGCCGGGCACATCGATAACCTTTACCATGTCCCGGCCAATCTCTTTACCATCCCGGTAGTAGATGGCGAGAGAGCCGTCCGGCAGCTTTGCGGTCTCTCTGTGCCACTGCGGAGCTGTGCCCTCTACGGCATCATGGTGAACGACTTCCACATCATCTACTAAATAGCCAACTTGCAGATCCGGCTCTGTTGTAAGCATTGTGCCGGACTCATCAATTATTTTCATAGTTACTCCTTTCATGCGGCATCATCCACCCGCACCCAGATGTACAGGGCATAGTAAGGGTTCAGGATGCTCATTGCCTGCCCGCTGCCGGTGCTGCCGATGCTCACGGTATGAGTGTGAGCGCCAGCGTCTCCGATGCTCACAGAGTGGCTGTGCCCGCCTGCGCTGTTCGTGCTGAAGCTGTGGGTGTGGGAACCATCAGAACTGGTTGTAAATTTATAATTAGCCCAGGAAGCTCCATAGTTCCTAATACGGTACGATTCGCCATCATCGCCGCCACTCTTATACTCAGCATTCACATTATGGCTATGCGAACCCGCCCAATCGGTCGTACCGCTATGGCTGTGGCTTCCTGCGGAGCCGGTGGATGCACTGTGGCTGTGGCCGCCTGCACTGCCAGTAGACCCGCTATGGTTGTGGCTCGGCATTTCGGCAGTAGTCTGGGTGTGGGTGGCGCTGCCGCCGGTGGTGCCCACAGGGTAGGCACTGGAAGCGCCCATGATAAACTCGCCCTCGACGCGCTCCCATGTGCCGCCGATAAAGCTTGCCGGGCTGGTGGGGTCGTTGCTGGCCCAGTACCTGACTCTCTTGTAGTCCTCTTCCCGCTGGGCAGCGAGCATCTCCTTGATTAGCGCCCGGGTTGCCGCAGCATCGGCAGGGGCCCCTGCGATGGAGACGGTCGTGTCGGTGTTTGCCGCCTTTTTAGCTTCCTCCGCCCAGTTCTTGGATGCTTCCTCACTGGCTTTTGCATTGGTAGCAGAGGTAGCCGCTGCCGTCTTGCTCTTCTCTGCTTCCCCGGCATTGGTGGCGGCGGTGGAAGCGCTCCCCGCAGCGGCGGTGGCCTGCTGGGTGGCAGTGTTTGCCGCAGCGGTGGCCGTTTTGGTGGAGGCCGCCACGTCGTTCAGGGCCGTGGTGCGGGCCCGTGCGATATCCTGCAAGGCGGCGGTGTGCTCCGTCTCCGTGTCCTGCAGGGCCTGCTTGGCGGCGGTCTCACTGGCCTTGGCGCGCTCCTCGCTGGCGGCGGACTTGGTTTCGCTCAGGGCTGCTGCGTCCTCGCTCTTTTTCGCCGCCTCTTCACTGTCCTTTGCCTTTTCCGCACTAGCCTTGGATGCACTCTCACTCTCGGCGCTTTTCTTAGCGCTGTTCTCAGATGCCTCTGCGCTCTTTGCTGCCGCTTCTTCACTTTTCTTTGCCGCAGCAGCACTGTTTGCAGCCTTTTTGGCATTTTCCCCGCTCACCCGCACGCTTTCTTTCATGCTGGCGGCAGAGTTCGCTGCTTCTTTAGCAGATTTGGCCGCTGCTTCCTCACTGGTCTTGGCCGCGTTCATGCTCTCCAGCGCCTGCTTGGCGTACTTTGTCACCTCGGCCACGAACCTCTCATAGATGCTCGGCGTAATGTTCTCGGTGGTCGTGTCGGTGTCGATGGTGTCATAGCAGGTGTACTTGCCGGGCTTGGTCATGGCAATGTAGCCGCTGTCGTTGATGGCCAGCAGCATCCAGGTGCCCGCTTTTTCCAGTGTCCACCGCCGGTCTACCAGTGCGCTGTTCTGTTCGTCCAGCAGCTGGGGGTCCGGCTTTGTGCCGCTCAGGCGCTGCACATGCAGGGTCACGGTGCAGTTCTTCCACTCTTCCGGCAGCTCAAAGCGGAGCTCGTCCACCTTGGCGCTCCGCACACCGCCCAGATACAGCGTCTCAATGTTCGCCCGGAACGTTGAGCCGTTGTCCTGCAGCTTTCTGATCTTGATATCCAGTTGGCTCACAGTTTCACTCCCTTCACCAATCGGGCGCACTCCGCCACTTGGCTCCCCTACTAGGGGAGCTGGCCGCACCAAAGCGCGGACTGAGAGGTTTGATTTCAGATTTGTGCGCCCTTCCTGCCCCTATCCTATCACGCCCCGCCGGGTGCAACTACCCCGGACATACATAGGTTCCCGCCTCTTGACAAATACGTAAAATACGTATATAATCAAATTACCAACGAAGAAAGGAGGATTCCACCGCCATGCCGCTAACTCCAAAAGAGATGTGTCGGCTGTTGGAGCAAAACGGCTTTGTTTGCATTCGCTCCAATGGCTCTCATCGGATGTACAGCAACCCCGTCACCAAAAAATCCACTGTCGTTCCTTATCATGCAAAGGATCTGAAGCCCGGTCTAGAAAAAAGTATTCTTAAACAAGCCGGAATCAAAAAATAACATTATCTTGTTAGGATCAACCTGGAAAATTTCTGGTTATCCTAATACTACATTATAGATTATTGAAATAATTGAATATTAGTTTTCTCGTTATCATATAATAATAATATTTTCAAAACTTACATCACGCTATATATGAGGTAATATTAAAATGACTGCTGTATTTTATCCTGCTGTTTTTCATCCAGAAGAAACAGGATATTCCGTTACAATTCCAGATATTGAAGGTTGCTTTACCCAAGGGGAAACTATGGATGAAGCGGTTGCTATGGCCCAGGATGCCATTGGTCTGATGCTTGAAGATTGTGAAGTATGTCCTAAGCCTTCTCTTCCTTCTGCCATCCATGTGGATACCGGTGATTTTATTGCAATGATTCCTTTTGATATGGAAGAATATCAGAAGCAGTTCAAGCCCGTCAAAAAGACCCTGTCTATTCCCGGTTGGCTCAACGATGCCGCCGAATCCGCACATATCAACTTTTCCAGCGTTCTGCAAAAAGGACTCAAATCTGAACTTGGCATGATTTAATCAAACTGGTAACTTAAAAAGGGAGACCGTTCACTCCGAACGGTCTCCCTTTCTTTCTGCATTGAGAGGGTTCACCTCACCCCTGCCCACTCATCCTTGCTGTTCTTTGCCTGTTCCTCCTTTTTTGCCGCGTCCTTCACCCACTGGGCAAAGTTCTTTTCCTCATACATGGCCGTCCCGTCCTCTTTGGTCAGGCTCGTCAGCAGCTTCTCCAGCTTCTCCCGGTCGTGGTCGTTGCCCGCCAGATACTCCTCTTTCACCGCGTCGGTGATCTTCGTCTTGATGCTGCCGTCCTCCTTGCCCGCCGTCCGCAGCCGCCGGATCTCATCCTGCACGTCGCTGGTCCTGCCGGTGTCCACCGCTTCAGTCAGGTCATCGTACACGCTGCCCTCGGTGCCGCCCTTGTACAGCTCCTCGGCCTTGCTTTCAATGGCTTCGGTCACAAGGTCGATCACCCATGTCCGCTTTTCCGCGTCAGCTTTGACCCCCTCCCGGATGCCCAGGGTCTCGTACATTTCCCGCACAAGCTGCTTTGTCAGCTCTTGGCGCTGGCTGTCTTTGCCCTCGTTCCGGGCCTGTGCAGCCTGCTCCACCTCCGGGCTGTATTTCTTCAGCCGGTTCTTCAGCTGGCTGGCAATGGTCTTTTCGTCCTTGCCCATGGCTTCCAGCTTCGCCATAGCACCGCTGGCGTTGTCCGTGTCCCCCTCGGCAATGGCGTTGTACAGCCGGTCATACTGCCCGGTGGCGCTGGCGGGCAGGGAATTCAGGCTCAGCTTCTCGCCGTACTTTCCGCCCGTCACCGCATAGGCTGCATTTCCGCTCCATTTCCATGCCGCTTCCAGCAGCTTTTCCGCATTCCCGGCCGGCAGCCCCTTCAGTTCCAGTCCGTCCTCCATAAAGGTCAGGGCCGCTTTCCGCAGCTTCTCGTGGTATGCTTCCAGCTCTTCCTCGTCCATCTCGCCGGTGTCGGTGGCCAGCAGCTTGTACAGCCGCATCGCCTCAGTTCCCAGGTCATTGACAGCACTCAGGTTCGGGGCACTGACCACATCATAGTCCTTGCCCCCGGCCACGTTGCCCACAAAGCTGTACAGCTCGCTGCCGTACAGGAACGTGCCTGCTGCGCTTCCCACATACAGGTCGGCGTACCGCTTCAGTAAACTCCATGCGGTAATGTCGCCGTTCTCGTCCTGTTCCCGGTCCCACCGGTGCAGCAGGAAGTCCGCGCCGATCTTCATGGCCGCAAACACTGCCGTCTGCACGATCTGGCTGGTCACCGCTCGGTTCAGGTTCTTCCCGGCCCGTTTCAGCTCTACCCGGTTCTCCTCGGTGGGGTCTGCATGGCTGCGCTCCCGCTGGGCATTATAGTCCATCACTGCATCTGCCAGGATGCCGTAGTTCTGGAACCGCTGGGTCGTGAACATGGTCAGGGTCCTCACCAGTTCGTTGTCGCTGCGCTGGATGCCTGCCCGCTGCATGGTGGTGTAGTTGGGCTGGGTCTCCTCGATCACTCGCTGATAGGTCTTGTTCACAGCTTCCCAGTAGGCTTCGCTGCCTTTCGTGGCTGCACCCTCTGTAAACTCATTGGTATGGTGCTCCACATACCGCTTGGAGCCTTCCCACAGGGCCGCCACCGTGATCTCGTCCACGCCGTTGATCCAGCCCGTCAGCTGCTTGGGGACCTTCTCCATTCCCTTCTCCGCCGCACTCAGGTTCTTCCCGATGCTTTCCAGCTCGCCCCGCTGGCTGCCCCGCAGGCGGTATTGCAGCAGCGCATCCCCATGTTCAGTGATCTCTGCTTCCAGCGCTGCCCGCTGCTTGGGTGAGAAGTTCTTTACAAAGGGAACCACCGCCGCCATGGTGTCCGCACCCAGCACAGCACCGGCGGTCGGCAGGGATGCCGCCTGCGCAATGGCCACGCCCGGGTTCAGCGTCAGGATAGCCCCGGCGTAGTTGCCCCGCAGCTTGCCCAGCGCCGTCATGCTGCTTTTCCTGGTTTTCCGTCCCGGGGTCTGCAGGTCGGTCAGCAGCTCATCCACATAGTTCACCGCATCGCTGCCCCACTTTTCCTCCAGAATGCCGTTCTTCAGCACCTTCAGTCCATCCTCGGTCTCGATCCGGCTGTTCAGCACCTTCTGCACATCCCGGATGGCCGGGGCCAGGCCCGCGTAGGCTGCCGTGTCCCGTAAGCTCCGCTGCACCACGTTATTGCATTCCTCCAGCAGGATGGGCTGTGGACTTTTCACACGGTTCTTCAAAAAGCCCCGTCCCTCAATGGTCGCATCCAGATGCAGCCCCTCGATCTGGGTCGCCAGTGCTTTTTTGTTCACCGCAATGGGGTAATAGTTTTTCACGGTGGCCCGCTGGTAGCCCAGCAGCTTCATACTCGTCTCGTTGATCAGGTCGGTGGTGTAGCTCCCAAAGAAGTTCTCCATGCTCCCGATCCACGCCCGGTCGTAGTCGGTCAGGTTCTTTTCAATGGCACTCACAATGGTGTCCGCCATGGGCTTGCCCTCGCTGTCGGTCAGCATCCCGATCCGCACGGTCTGCCCCTTCTGGTAGGCTTCCACGATGTTGCCTTTGTTGTACTCCACTGCATCCGGCACGGTAAAGCCGCCGTTCATCAGGTGCTCCTTGCTGTCGGCGTTCCGCAGGTGCATGTACAGGCTGCACATCTGGGCATGGGTGAGGGGTGCGGCCTTGCCCCGGTTGTCCTTCAGGCCAAGATCCACCAGCTTTGCCCCCTTGCCTGCAAACTGTTCCATCTGTTTCAGGTTCTTCTTGCCCGTCACGTTGTCGAACAGGTGGGTTCCCTCCACAAGGATCTCCGTCTGCCGCCGCTGGCCGTCATTCAGCATGGTGCCCAGCTTCTCCATCTGGCTGTTCTTTGCGTAGCCGCCCAGCATCCGGAACACCCGGGTACCGCCCAGCATATCCAGATTGTACCTCGTCAGCATCCGCCGGAATTTTCCGTCATTGCCCTTGCTCCGGTTCACCTCCACCGCCGCTTCTCCGGCGATCTTGTCCACCGCCTCGGCCTGCTGCAGGCTCAGGGTCTTGTTTGCCGTCCGGATCACGTGCAGGGTGCTGGTCGTAATGGCTTTCAGCATCCGCATCTGGTCCACCGTCATGGGCAGATAGGTGCGGTTCTCGGTCTCCCGGATCCGCTTTCTCAGCCGGTCGCGCAGCATCTCGGCCTTTTCGCTGTCCGGCAGTGCCTCGGCCTCTGTCAGCTGCTGGTTCAGCCGGTCAAGCTGGGCCTGCTTGCTGGCATTCAGGTCAGTCTGCAGCGCGTCGATGAGCTCCGGCACCTTGCTCAGCTTCCAGTCCTCGCTGATGCCGTTGGAGCTGTTCTCGGCTCCCATCGACTGCATGATGCTGGTGCGCAGGGCCGTCAGCCGGGCCACGGCGTGGTCGTTCAGCAGGGTCATATCCGCCAGCTTTGCCACCTCTGCCGCCTGCTGGATCAGGTGGGGCTGCACATACCGGTCCTTGCTGGGCCGCAGGATCATCTGGTTCAGCTGGGCAGCATTGGCCCGGATGCCCCGCCGCAGCTCGTCCTTCTGCCGACCGTCCCGGGCTTTCTGTACCCGCTTCTCAGCCAGCTTCTTGGCAATGGCAATGTCCTCGTCCCGCTGTTGCCGGGTCACTTCAATTGCAATCGCATTCCGCTGGGCCTGCTTTTCCTGCCACGCCTGTGCCTTGCGCTGATTTTCTTCCTCCCATTCCAGCAGTTCGTTTTCCTGATGGATCAGCTGCCACTCAGCCCGATCAGCCCGGCGCTGTTCTCCTGCCACCTGGTGCGAAAGGTTCCAGTTCTCCCGCTTCAACTGTTTGTTTTCCAGCCGGATCTCGTCCAGCATCTGCTGGCGTTCTTCCTTCAGCCGCTTTTTTTCGGCCTTCCACTCCCGTTCGTAGGCTTCCTTCAGCACGTCCAGCTTTTCGGCCATGTCGCCGTAGTTGGTGATGTCCAGCCCCAGCGTATCCAGATTCTGATCCAGCAGCTTTTCTGCTTTTTCATTCCGCTTCTGCTGTTCTGTCCACTGCCGCAGTGCTTCATCTCGGCTTCCGTTCCGGCTGTTCTCATACATCCTCCGGTTGAACTCCCGGTTCTGCTCCTTCTGCACCTTCCGCAGATCCTTCAGCGCCTGCTCCGCGTTCTCCTCGCCCACGGCAGCAGCCACAGCCTGGCGCTGCCAGCGCTGGAACCCGTCAAAGATGGCCTGTGCATCGGTCATCTCCGGCACGTTCAGGATATCACCCAGCATCCGGTCGGCCAGCTCCACTTTGGCATCCTCGTACTCGGCAGCATCTGCAAAGCGGCTCATCATCCTGGGCTTGATGGCATCGTGCACGTTCATCAGCACATCCAGCCACTCGGTGCTCTCCATGCTGGCCGCGCCGTCCACGCCTGCCGCCTGGGCCGCGCCCCGGAACAAGGCCGCTGCCCCTTCCTTGGTGCCGCCCATGGCCCGGGTGTCGTTGACGATGGCTTCATACACTTCCGCCGGGTTGCCGTCCCGCACACCCTCTGCCTGCCGCAGCTTCACACCGTGCCGCCGGGCCTCCGCCACCGCTTCGCTCCACGTCCCGTACCGCTTCACCAGCTCCGCCTTGGCCGGGCCGTCCTTGTTCACCGTGTAGCTCAGGTCGTGGTATTCCGGGTACTCGTCCCACAGCTCAGTGTTCCGGTATGTCGCCCCGCTCAGAATCTCATCCGCAATGGTCTCAGACAGCGCGCTGGCCTTGCTCATGCTGGCCCCGTCCGCCGTCATGTACTCCACCAGCGCCCGGGTCTCCCCGGCAATTTTCGTCCGGTCGGCCCTGCTGCCGTTGGCCTTTGTCCACCGCACCGCCAGCCCGTCAATGGAATCCTGGCTGATCCGCACACCGTGGGTCACACCCATCATCTGGGCCAGCGTCTCCATCGCCGCGCTGTTGTCCGCAATGGCCCGGCTTGCCTGCCGCTGGGTGTTCTTCCTCGCGTCCCGTTCCGCCTGTTCGGCCAGCTGGAAACGGACGTTCGGCACCTTGTTCAGCAGGGCCGTGCGCTGGGCATCGTCCCCGGCTTTGTAGAGCTTCACGTCAATGCCGGTCTCTTTCAGGCTGTCGATCAGGGTGCTGCTGGTGTTGTCGGGCAGGATCGCCGCCCGCACTTCATCAAAGCCCACGGCCCGCTGGGGCTTCGCTTCAAAGTACCCAGTGGGAATAGCAGCCACGTTCTTGTACAGGTTCAGGATCATCTGGGCCGTGTCCTTGCCAATGGTATACCCCTCTTTTGCAAAGGCCTTTCCAATGGCTGCCGCCGTCTGTTTTCCCTGTGCGGCCTGCATCAGGATGCCGCCCAGGATTTCCCGCTCTTCAAAGCTGTTGTCCGCATGGGGCGTAGTCTCTCTCCGCAGCTTATCAAGGATATCGCTGATCTGGTCATCTGCCTTTTCCAGCAGCGCCTTGTACTCTTCTTCCGGCATCTGCTGCAAGCGGCCCTTGTCCGCCCGCACCTCGTCCAGGTTCCGGTACTCCGCCGTGGCCGTACTCATCAGGGTGCTGGCCGAAAGGCCCCATGTATCCTGCCCTCGTGCATTCTGAGCATTCATAGCAGCCACAAGGTTTTCCAGCGTGTAGCTGTTGTGCAGCTGGGCAAAACTGCGCTTTATCCCTGCCGGAGTAAAGCGGTCTTTTCCGTTTCGGATTCCCTTCTGTCCTAGAACATTTCCCAACTGGTCATACACCCAGTTCTTCACATCTTCTGCCGGAGCTTCCTGCCGGATAGCCTCTCTGGTCGCTTCCACATCCATCGCCTGCTTTCCGGCATTGGTATCGGTCAGCATTTTGTAGGCGTGCTCCAGCATCCCATACAGTCGTCCACGGTTGTCATTCCGCATCTTGTCAATGCGCATTTGCCAACGCCGGTTCTGGCCCTCCAGCTGTCCGTGAGTATACTTTTCTTCCAGTGCGTCCGCCGCTTTATCTGCCAGCTGATCCAGCTGGTCAAAGTCACCACCCTCGAATGCAGCTTTGATTTCATCTGCGCCAATGTGTTCGATCACCTTTTCCAGGGTATCATTGCCCAGGCTGTCGAACTGGTCCCGTTCTGTCTTATACACCGGCTCCACAGTTTTACCTTTCGCTTCCAGATAGGCCAGCTGCACTGCCGTGTTTTCCTCCAGGCGCTGGGCAAGCTCTGCCCGGTCGGAGCTGCTCGTCTCTTCAATTCCAAGGCGCTGTAACGCGGCGCTGTTCGCAAATTTTCCTTCAAACGCATCTTTGCTTGCCGAATCCACCTTGCTTTCAAAGTCCCGCATCGCATCGAAATTCACTTCAAACTCCACATTGGGCCGGGTGGGTGTCCAGGCATCCGAACCATAGATACGGTTTGCCCGGTTCACCATGGGGTCAATGGTATCGGAGTTGAACACCAGCGAGATGGGGCCATATTTCGTGTGGCCTTCCTTTGCCTTTACCACTGCAATGGAAGGCGACGGCATACCGCCCAGTTCCAGCGCCTCTTTCAGGTTCTCTTCGGTCAGGTTATGCACGGCCACAAGGTCTTTGTTCTGGTCCACCTCCACCGGAGCACTCAGCTGGAACCGCACCGATTTCTTCACAGGTTCGCTGTTTCCCTTGCTTTCGGCATTTTCTTGTGCTATACTGTTTTTAGCAGGAAAGCTCGGGCGTTCACCGCCCTCCTCGGTTTTGAGTACCGTGTCAGCGCTTTCCTGATAAATAGAACCCTCCGACCCTCTGCTCCCCGAATCTTCGGATTCCATGTGGGCTTTGCCGGAGGGTTCCGTAAAACCTCCTTGCAGACTACTCCTTGAATCTTTGGATTCTACGTGGGTACGCATGGAGGTTTTATTATTTGTAGATTTTATATCTACAATATCATAGAAAATCTCCCGGTCATTTGCTTTGAAGGCAGTCAGAACATCAGCTTCATAGGCATTCTGCCCAACCACAATTTTGATTTTTCCACGGTTGAATGCTTCCGCATTCTTGTGGTTTGCAGGTTCTCTGTAGACTTCATCTGCGGTTTTAATAATTTCATCCAGATTTGCAGCCATCCGCATTTTATCTGCATACGTTTCTTCGTTCGTTCTCTGAAGCGCCATTGTAGATTTAGAACGGACAAACTCACTTCTTCCATCTTTATGGTTCAAAATTGTCCAGCCGTTCCGCTCAAAGCCATTCGGATACCGCTCCTTGATTGCCTGTTTCACCACAGTTTTCCATTCTTCACGGGGTACACCGTTCAGGATATCTTCATCAATTTTGATGTAGCTCTCTCCGTCGGCATCCTTCTGGATTGAAAAACGAATATTGCGTCCTTCCGCCGCGCTCTCTGTCTTGAGGGCAGCGGCGTTTTCTTTTGCACTGCGCAGGTTGTCCATGGCCTTTTCGGCGTGGGCAAAGTATTCGTCCTGCAAAATTCTGCGCTCGTTCTCGGCCAGGCGCTGGGCCTTCAGGGCCGCCCGGTTGTCCGGGTCAAGGGTCAGCACTTCCTTTGCCCGGCTCACAATGCCGTCCAGCATCTCCTTCACCCGGTTCATCACGGTGCGGATGGTTCCGGCCCTGCCGCTGTTCTTCTCGGCCTGCCCGCGCTGGAACTCTACCCAGCGCTTGAAATCGGATTCATTGGAGAAGATGCCCCGCCAGGCATCGCCCACCAGCTCCTCGGCAGCTTCCTCATAGGTCAGATTCTGCTGGGCATAGTCGGTCATCTTCTCCCGGATCATCTCGTCCACGGTCTCAAAGCCGCTGCTCCTGGCCAGATACAGCAGGGCATGGTCCTGCAAAGTCTTTGCTCCCTCGCTGTCCAGTGCGTTGTACCAGTGGTAGTCCTCGTGCAGCACCGTGCCGAACGTATCCTGTGTACTGTCCCCAAAGAAGATCCGGGCCGTCTCCGTGTCCACATAGGCCCGCACCCGGCTGTCTGCCTGTCCTGCACCGTTCTGCATCACGTTTTTCAGAACCGCCGTGGTGCCGGTTGCCGCCGCGTTCAGCTCGATCACCTGGCTTCCAGCGTCGTTCGCGTTGCGCAGGGTTCCCTTGTAGATGGTCTCACCCCGGCCCGTCAGGCTCTGTTCCGTCAGAGTGCCGCCCAGCTGGCTCTTGGCCCACCGGGTATCTGCCGCATCCCTGCCGTAGGTGTAGGCGATCTCCAGCGCGTTCCTGCCCTTGAGGTTGCCCAGCACATAGTTCACGTTGGCCGCCATGCCGCTGCCGGTGCCCGCCAGCTCCAGCGCCTGGTCAAAGGTCTTCACGTCCTCCATCTGGCCCAGCCGGTACAGGGTGGATGCTGCCGCCGCATAGCGGTCACTGTCCACGCCTTCCGGCTGTTTCCGGCTGATCTCCTGCGCCGCCTTTTCGCCCACCTTCCAGCTCCGCAGCACCTGCTCCGTCCGGGCCTGCTTCTGGCCCTCCGTCCTCGGTGCTTCCATGCCGTAGGTTTCACGGAGAGCATTCTCCACATTTTCCCCGGGGTTCTCCACTGCCGTGTCGTTGGCATTCGATTCCGCATTCGCTGCATTTCCGGCAGCGATCACATCCCCCGGTTCCGCAAACGCTGCATTTCTGGCAGCGTCCGGATCGTTCAGCACCTGTCGTGCCGCCTCAAATGCCGCCCCACGGTCTGCCGTCGTCCCGCTGCCGCTGCCCTCCTCAGCATGGCCCGCCGCCTTGCGTTCCATCGTGCTTTGCTCGTCCAGCACGCTCTGCCCGTCCTGCCAAGGGCTCCCCTCAGTAGGGGAGCTGTCAGCGCCACTGCGCTGACTGAAAGGTTCTTCCCCGTCCACCTCCCCCGGTTCCCGCGCCAGCTCCTCCCGGCGCTGGTGTTCCTTCAGCGCCTGCTCGTATTCGTCCTGAGCGGCATACCGCTCCACGTTGCCCCGCAGGCTGGAATCTCCCGCGTTCATCCTGGAAAGCCCTGTGCCCACAGCGCCGCCCAGTGCACCGGACGCGCCGCCGGTCAGCCCCGCTTCCAGCGCCTGAACCAGCGTGTCCGTGGTAAACATGGTCTGGGCAGCTTCGCTGTCTCCCAGGGCCGCATCAATGGCCTTGTCGGCGTAGGTCTCCACAAAGGCCTGCACGGCGTTGTCAATGCCGCCGGAAATGGCGTTGGCAACTGCCGGATGTGCCGCCGCAAAGGCCGAATCCCCAGCCAGCGCCCGGATCTTGTCTGCCACAGCTCCCGCCACGGAATTTCTGGCGTAGTCCGCGCCCATGGTTCTTGCCAGATCAGCCGCACCCACGCTGTTGATGGCCCATCCTGTGCCAAACTTGGCCACGCCGCCCACCAGCGCCTTGCCTGCGCTTTCGCCCTTGGCCGCGCTCTTGCCCATGGCATCCGCAGCGCCCTGGGCACTCAGCACCGGCAGCACCGCCGCCGGGTTGATGGCAGCCACGGCAAGGTTCTCTGCCGCGCTGGTCGCCACGCCCTGCACGGTCCGCTGCACATCGGTCAGGCCGCTCTGGGCCGCGCCCGTCAGCTGCTGGCCCCGGTTGTACAGCTGGTAGCCCACGCTCTTCTCCGTGTCGATGCCACCCTTTGCTTCCGTTCCGGCAATGCGGCTGCGCATGTCCTCGATCTCCTGCCGGGTAAATCCCTGCTGCAACAGGTCGCCGGTGCTGTACTTGGGCTGGTAGCCCATGTCAGTTTCCATCAGCTGGTCATACAGGTTCTTCTCGCGGGGGTTCCGGGCAAGCTCTGCTTCCAGTGCTTTCCGGTTCTCGCTGCTCTGCCGGATGTTCTTTCCGGCCTGCACCAGGTACTCCGCACCCATCAGCGGGGCAGCGGCCACGGTGTCCGCAACGCCGCCCACGGTGTTTGCCGTCCGCCGGGCCAGCTGCTTCCACTCCGGGATTTCTTCCATGGTGTCCAGATACTCCCTGGCCTGCCGGATCTCCGTGTCCGTGTACCCCAGCTTTTTCAGGTCCGCCGTGCTGTAGGTGTTGCCCACCTTCCCCTTGATTCCCGTGGTGCGGAAGGGGTCGATGCTACCATCCCCGGCGCTGGCCCCGTTTCTGCTGGTGCCGGTCTCGGCATAGCTGGTATAATTGCTCTTCTTTTCCAGCAGCTTGTTCACAAGCTCCTGATTCCGGGGCTGGTCAAACCACTGGTTGGCCTGGTCAAAGGCATCCGGCTGGCTGTATTCCGCATAGCTGTTCTTCAGCTTCTGGGCCTGCTGTCCGTACCACGTTCCCAGAGTATTCCCCGCCGGGCTCACTGTCACCTTCTGCCGGTTCAGCTCGTCGCTCCGGCTGTCCATGGCATCCGCAAAGCCCAGGTTGTTCCTTGTCCGGTAATCCTCCAGCGCCGTAGAATACAGGTCATTGCCCTCAGCCGAAGCTATCCCCTTGGCTCCCCTACTAGGGGAGCTGGCGCGGAGCGCCTGAGAGGTTCCCGCCCCGTCAGCAGCATCTGCGGGCTGAGAGGGCGTGCTGGTTCGCAAAGCCCGAACCCGTTCTGCCGTCCACTTGCCGCTTCCCTCATCCTTTTTTGCCGTTTCAGAGGGGTTGCTTTCCCGCAAAGCCCGAACTTTCTCTGCTGTCCATGCCATTATTCCACACCTGCCTTTTCCAATGCGTCCGAGATCTCTTTGTCACTGTATCCGTTCTGGCTCATAATGTTTGCAATTGCCCAGGCGCTGTAACCACGCTTTGCATACCTCTGAGCCAGAAGCGTGCCGGTGTCACTGCTCTGGCCGCCCGTGCTTTCTGTGTTCTTCGTCTCCGGCACCGGATAACCAGCATCTGCAAGGATACCGTCATACCACGTCGTATCCCCACCCTTTGCAGCAACACTTTCGCGGTCTTTCATCAGGTTGCGCAGTTCGCTTTTCGACCACTCGCTGCTCTGGCGGTAATAGCCTCTCGACCCGCCGGAACCAGTTGCTGCTCTCTTTGCCAGCGCCGCCGAGAGTGCTCTCTGGGTCAGGGTGTTGTAGTCGCCCGCTGCATTGCTGTCCAGCCCGTACATCTTCAGCAGGTTGACCGCTGCTTCCTGATTTCCGCTTGCCACCAGAGAAGCCGCGGTGCTCAGAACACCGGCCTGATCGTCCCGGGTCACCGGTGCGCCGGTGTAGTTGGCAAAAGCATCCTTGTTCAGGCCGTATCGGTTCAGCACATCGGCAGAAGCATCCCCGGCTCCCTGGGTGTACAGGTTGAACGCCTGCTGATAGGCGTTCAGGGCATCGCTCTGATCGGTACGTTTCTTGTTGTACTCCCACTGTTCCCGGGCAAAGTCGTTCTCCCACTGCTGCTGCGTGTACCCCTTGTACCCATCGTAGGCCGTCAGGGCCGCCGAGCCGATGTTCTTTACCGTGTTCCAGAGGTTGTTCCAGTAAGTGTCGTTCTCGTTCCGGGCCTGTTCGCTCTGGTTGGCAAGGAAATTCTGCCACGCCGTGTAGTTGGCAAAGTTGCTGCCGTAGGCACTGCGGTCCAGCGCCTCGGTGTTGGCCATGCCGGAAAGGGCACTCAGCAGGTCGTTCTGCTGGTTCTGGTATTCGCTCAGTGCCTGGCCTCTCAGGCCGGGTACCGCATTGTCAATGCCGCTCAGCGCCTGCTGCTGGCCCTGCTTTGCCACACTGTCGGCGTAGCTGTTGCCATACCCGCCCGCCAGCATCGCCGCGTTGGCCTGGGCATTCTCCGCGCTGGCGGCAGCATTGGCCTGGGCCTGGGCGCGGTACTGCTGGTAGGCTTTGCTGCCGGTGTCCCAGTCGAACCCGCTGCCGATCTGCCCGGTCAGGCTGTCCATTGCATCCTTGTTCCGGCTCACATAGTCCGCCGGGCGGTTGGCGTTCCATTCCCGCTCTTCCTGTTCCGCCTGGTTCTTTCTCCGTAGGGTATCAAATAACATTTTGCCGTCCTTTCTTTTCGTTGACAAATATTATTCTATGTGTTATATTATCTTTGAGGAGTTGATGATGTGAAAAGCTATTCTTCCCGCGAGGTCATCAAAGCATTAAAGGCCGATGGCTGGTACGAAGTGAACTGTGTCGGCAGTCACCATCAGTTCAAACATCCCACAAAGCCGGGCCGTGTGACCGTAAAAGACCCCGACAAAGATATTCCCAGGCCAACACTGAATCGTATCGAACAGCAGTCTGGCCTGAAATTCAGATGATTTATAGGAGGTATCACGATGAAAAAGAATCTTCCTGACCGCTATTTCTATCCTGCCGTGTTCATTTATGAGGATGGGCAGGAGATCGCCGTGGATTTTCCCGATCTGGGTGTTGCCACCAGCGGCACCGATGAAGAGGATGCCCTTCTCTCCGCCCGTGAGCTTCTGGGCTGCGTGATGTGCGGCCTGGAAGAGGATGGCGAACCGATTCCTGCCCCGTCCGCCCTCTCTTCCATCTCTCCCAAAGAGAATGAACGTGTGGTTCTGGTAGATGCCTATATGCCGTCCATCCGCCTTGCCAGCGTAAACAAATCTGTCAGCCGCACAGTCACCCTGCCCGCCTGGCTCAATGCCGCCGCCCTTGAGCGGAACGTCAACTTCAGTCAGGTTCTTCAGGATGCCTTAAAGAATCAGCTGCATCTCGCGTAACTGGTTCTTCTTTCCAGCCTTCGCCGTGCAAACGGCGGGGGCTTTTTTGTTCTCCTTTTTTGCCCCACACCGGTCTTCAGAGCAAGCCACCCGTTATCATCTTCACGATAAGCGGCCCGGCGAGCTGTGCGCCGACCTGCAAAACGTTCCCCCAGAAGTTGGTGTTGTTCGCATCCTTCTTCTGGTTGGCCCCCACCGCGTTGGCATATTCGGTCTGGGCACTGTTCAGCTGGCCATAGTAATTGTTCAGGCGGGTGTTGTAAGCATCCTGCGCCAGCTTTTCCTGCTGCTGCAAAGAGCTCAGCCGGTTGCTCAGATCACTCTTCTTGGTGGCATATTCGTTGTAGGCCTGGCTGTATAAGCTGTCTGCCACGTCCGAAAGCCCGTTCATGGTGCTCTGGTAGGCCGTCTGCCCGCTGGAAGTGCCCCAGCTGTTGCCGTAGCCGCCGCTGCGGGCCGAAGCGTTGGCGGCAGCGTTCTCGCTGGCCAGCTCCGCACCCCGGGTGTACTGGTTCTTGTACTGCTGGTAAGCTGCGTCCTTGGTGTAGTCGTAAGAAAAGCCGTCCCGGTTCATCTTGTCCAGCTGGCTCTGCGTGCCGCTGATCTGGCTGCCGTACTCGCTCTGATACTCCCCGGGCTTCTGTCCTATGATGTAATCCAGATTGTTCTTTGCCGTGGTCACCCGGTTACTGCTCTGGGCGTACTGGTAGCTGTTGGAATCGTTCTTTCTGGTTCCAAACACGCCGGTACCCGCATTCTTTTCGCTGTTGCCGGTAATGCCGTCATACACATCCCCTATCATCAGCCCCACATTGTGGCCCGGGATTAGGTACTCCCACCATTCTCCTCTTGCCATCTTCTCACTGTCTCCTTTCGTTTACTCCACCTTCAGCCCCATGGCCACCAGCTTGTCCCGCATGGTGTCGCTGAAGTTCGTCTCGTCCAGGTTCTGCATCATGTATATCATTTGGTCCCGCAGCTGCATCAGGTAGTTGTTGATGCTCCGCCTGTCCTCCGGGGCCATGTTGTCACTCAGTTTCGGCATGGCGATCTCGCCAAGCCTCGTAATATCTGCCATATAAAATCTCCTTCCTCTAAGCAGAGCTCCCCCTTCGGGGGAGCTGCAAGCAACTGCACCGCAGGTGCATTGCGCGCTGAGAGGTTCATCGTTTCGGCTCCCCTCCGGCCACCCGGTTGCCCCGGCTCTCTGCCATGCTGAACGCAATGCTCCGCACCGCAATCTGCCCGGTGCCCTTGATCCGCAGCCGCATGGTGTCGTGCCGCTCCGGCACAAAGGGCAGGTTGACCCGGGTGTATTTGTTCAGAACGGCTGCCTGGCCCAGTGTCTCCCAGGCCCCGCCCTCATAGCTGGCCTGCAGCTCCACAACGCTGTACGTCAGGGCATCCACCCGCAGAAACACCCGGTTGATGTACTTGTCCGCCGGGATGTTCAACCCAATGTCGCCGCTCACAGCCTCAAAGCCCACCTTGGCTTCCAGATTCGCCTTTGCCGTGTCGGTGTCCCGGTCGGCCTCCCGTTCCGGTTCGGTGGCCCACAGGTTCACGCCGTCCCACTGGTAGAGCTGCCGCCCTGTGGAGCACATCGCCCAGCCGGAAGCATTCTCTTCTGCCGCCGTGTCCTCCTCGTGCCAGAGCCGCCGTTCGGTGTCGTAGACCAGCAGCCGGGTCTCGTTCCGGCCCGGCACCCGCAGATGCAGGTAATACCGGGTGTCCAGCACACCGCCCACCGCCCCGCGCACGTTCATCAGCCAGGTGTTGTCCAGTCCGCCGCTGATTTTCACCGGCAGGCTGCCGTCCCAGGCCATCACGCCGTCAGTGGACAGGTAATACAGCACCTCTGCCAGTACACACATGCTCTTGCTGGCCTGCCTGGCCACACCCCGGCACTGCACGCTCACCAGCTGGTAGTCCGCCGGTCGGCTGCCGTAGAGCTTGTGCAGGCAGTTCTCCTTGAAGAACAGCACATAGCCCATACAGGTGGCCGCACCGGTAAAGGGGCCGTCGCTGCCCACGTTCACGGCGTAGCTGTCCGAAGCAATGCCCCGGTAGCTGTACCAGTTGGTGGGGTCGCCCAGCTTGCAGCTGTAAATGATGTTTTCCTCGCTGTTGCAGCCCCACACCCGGTTGGCGTTCTCGGTCACATATTCCAGCCGGGGCACCCGCCGCCGTGCGGTAATGGCTGCACCGCCCGCTGTGGCGCTCTCGCTGCCGTTCATGCTCTTCCAGGTGGTACCGCCTGCCGTCACGGTAAAGCTGCCATAATAGCGGGTGCTCTCGGTCTTTGGGCTGCCGGTCAGCACAATGCTGTCCCCGTCCATCTGTTCAATGGTCACCTCGCCGTTCACGCCCTCGGCCAGATATTCTTCCACCAGCCCGGGCACCTGCTCCACCGTGATGGTGTCCCCCTTCCTGAAGCCCGCAGCGGCCAGCCCGGGCAGGGTCATCTTCACGCTGTTCAAAAGGATCTCCGCCCACTTGCCGCTCTTGGCATCGTACTGCTCCAGCACGTTCACATAGGCCCACTTGCTGGAAGAGGAGTTCTGTTTCAGGAACGTCGTCCCGTCCGCCGGGCCGGAAGGTTCCGTGGTGCCCACGCTGCTCACGGTGTAGGTCTTTCCGCCCGCGTCGCAGGGTGCAATGGTCACCGTGCCAGTCTGGCTCCATGCAGCGCTCAGGGCTTCCAGCTTGCCGGTGGCCGTGTCAAAGCTCTTGGCATCCGGCCAGATCAGGATCTTCGTGCCCATGCCGATCATAATTTTCTCGCTGTCCGTCACGGCATTTTCCAGCACGATCTCCCCGCCCGCAGCCGCGGTGGTCACGTCGTCCTCGCTGTCCTCGGTGTAGCGCAGGGTAGTGCCCTCGCACAGCAGCAGGCCGTTCAGGTGATACATCCCGTTGCAGCGGCCCATGGCCCGCATGGTGCGCCGGGGTGTCCGGGTCTGCAGTGCGGGGTATCCCCGGCTGGAAAAGTTCTTCATCTCGGTAAACTCCGCCTCGGCGCAGCCGTAGGTTTCGTTCAGGCCGCCAAAAGCCGTCTGGATGCTCTTCCCCGTCGAGATGCTGTATAAGCTTGGCAGTGCCATCTCAGTACCTCCACTTCGTGGCCATCCTGGGCAGGTAGGTGTGCCTGCACCAGGCTGCAAACTCCTGCTGGTTCTCGTTGGCCAGCTGCATCTCGTTGGCATAGCGGTCGGTCTCGCCCAGGGCCGCGTCCATCTGTGCCGCCAGATAGTGGGCATAGTAGCTGTCGTAGGGCTCCGGCAGCAGCAGTTCCGCGTCCTGCCGCAAAAGCTCCTGCTCCCGGTCGTATAAGATGTCCGCACCCACGGCATCAAAATCGGTGGTGTCGCTCTTGTCCACCACACTCTTTCTCAGCCCCGCATCCGCCTGCCGCAGCCATAAGATCTTCAGCTCACGGTCAAACCCGTTGTTGGGCCGCAGCCGGTCTGCGGTTTCGATTGCTTTTCCTACTGTCACGCTTATTCCATCCTTTCACATCTGCAACCCGGGTTGCGGCTCCCAGCGTCCACTTCGCACAAAGCTTTGTGCTCGTGTCCTGCTGGCCGCGGCCCCAACAACTCCTCCCTGTTTCCGCCACTGGCGGCGGTCGTCGTCGTTGCAATTGCCTTTCCTACTGTCATAAAAGACCTCCAAACAAATAACCCCCGGCACAGCGTGTGCCGCCGGGCCGGGGGTTCTCAAAAATTACGCCTTATTCGCCAGCTCTTCCATGCGGGCAGCGGTCTGGTCGTCCTGTTCCTGACTGTGGCGGATGACCTCCGCCACCTCCGGGGGCACCTCAATGTTCTTTCCGCGCTGCAGCTGGTAGTTCACACCGTTCACGCTCACGAACAGGTCACCCTTGTACTTTCCGCCGTCCGAAAACAACCGGATCGTCTCAGTCTTTTTCTTTGCTTCTGCCATTTTATCGGCTCCTTTCTATCACTCTATCCTCCGCCGAACTCCTACACTTGGCTCCCCTACTAGGGGAGCTGTCAGCGCCCAAAGCGCTGACTGAGAGGTTTAGTTCCAAATCCGTTCGGCGGCTCATGGTTAGTTCGCCTCAGCCGTCCCGCTGTACCGTGCGCTGCAGCTCTCAATGCGCACCATGTACTGCTCCACCAGGCGCTCAGCGGTCTTGTGTGCCTTCCAACCCACAGACGCGCGCTGGTTCAGGGGATCGTCACCGTAGCCCAGCTGCTTCACGATATGCTCAAGGCCCCCGCCCTCGATCTCGGTGGAGCCGTAGGCGTGGGCACCCAGGATCAGGGTGCTGAACACAGCCAGACCCGCCGGGCAGCCGGTGCCCTTCCAGATCTTTGCCTCGCTGGTCTCCACAAAGCGCACACCATGCAGCGTGCCGATCTCGCCGTTGTAGATCTCGTCCGGCTGTGCGTACTTGTGCACATCGATCCAGTCCGGGTCGCGGCGCAGTTCATAGGTCACATAAGGGTGGATGATGCCCACAAAGCTGGTGCCGATGGGGTCAGCGTTCATGGCCTTCAGCTGGGTGGCCGCACGGGCGATCAGGTCGCTGGTCAGCTGGCAGGTCGCGTCCAGGGTGGCGCGGCTGGTCACAGCGGTCTCCGCACCGCCCTCGCCGATCTTGGGCGCATAGATCACGTTGGTGCCGCCCGCCAGCACATCACGCACGATGGTGTCCAGGGTGCGGCCCGCCTGGCTGGCAATGATCTTGGTTGCCTGCACGATGTTGTTGTCAATGGCGGTCAGCTGCAGCGTGTCGGTAATGGGCACCCAGCCGCCGTACTGCCTGACCTCAGCGGTAACGGTGGAAACGTTCATGGTCTGGCCGTCCGGGGTCACACCCTCGGTCAGCGGAGTGGTGGCCTTGGGCAGGCTGTCATACTTGCGGAACTCAATGTTCTTGCCGCCGTTGGCCGGAATGGGATACGGGTCGCCGAACTGGTCATGCACCAGGGCAGGCTCTGCCTGGTCGATCAGGCGCTTCTCGTAAAAGGTTTTCATCTCGGCACTCATGCCGGATGCGCCGGTGGCATTCTGGTTCTGGGTGCTGGCCGTTGCAAACATCTGCAGATCCAGCTTCATGGTCTTGTCTTTCATGGTCGTTCCTCCTGTTAATTTATATTTCCTCTAAGCAGAGCTCCCCTTTCGGGGGAGCTGCAAGCAACTGCGTCGTCAGACGCATTGCGCGCTGAGAGGGTTACAACGTAATAACTTCACCCCGCATGACCCGCTTCTCCATCTCTTCCATTTCCTTGCGGCTCATGTGGGATACGTCGATCTTGGTCTGCACCGCGCCGCCGGGGCGGGTGCCATTCTCGCCGGGCCGGGCGTTGCGCTGCTGCATCCGGTTCACCACGCCCTGCTCCACCTGCCGGGCCGTGGCGGCCTGCTGCTGTTTCAGGATGTGATCAAAGTAGGCGCTGCGGTAGGCGTTCGTCATAGAAACGCCCGACCGCATCATCTTCTCCACCTCCGGGTTCGCCAGCACCTCAGCCATGTTGAAGTCGGGATACTGGGCCTTCAGCTGCTCCGCTTCCCGGTCCCATCCGGCCTGCAGCTCTGCAATGCGGGCCTGCTGTTCCCGCTGGCGTTCCATCTGCCGGATCAGCTGCTGCTGTTCGGTCAGGTGCTTGTTCTGGCTTTCCAGCTTGTCCAGCTCCCGGGCCGTTTTGGTGGAAACGCCCTTCTCCATGGCCATTTTCTCGTAGTAGTCGTCATCCTTCACCGCGCCGTTCCGCACAGCCTCGGTCAGGGCCACCAGATCGTTGGCATCCGTGCCGTACTTTTCCTGCAGCGCCTGCATCAGGCCCTTCATGGCCGGGCTTGCTTCCAGCCGCCGGGTCGCTTCGGTCACGGCGTTCTGCATCAGCTCCTCGGTCAGGTCGGCATATTCTCCGCGCAGCAGCTCACCAAAGGCTTTCCGCCGCTCCTCCGGGCTCTTGGTCTTGCCCTTTTCCTCGCCGTCCTTGCCCTCGGCTTCGTTCTGGTTCTCTTCCGCTTCCTCGTCCAGCTCAGACTTTTCCTCACTGCCAAGGGCTCCCCCCTCGGGGGAGCTGGCGGCGCTCTGCGCCGACTGAGAGGGTGAGCCCTCTTCCCGGCTGCTCCGCTTCAGCACCCCGCTCCGCCGTGCCAGCCGCTCTTCTGCCGGCCGCAGGGCAGGCAGCTCAATGGCATTGCCTTCCCCGTTCGCACCCATCGTCTTGGCTCCCCTATTAGGGGAGCTGTCGCCACCAGGCGACTGAGAGGTTCCGTCCCCGTTGGCACCTGTGCCCCCGTCTGCAAAGAGCTGCAAATCAATCGCATCCGCCTTGTCTGCGTGCATGTTGATGTACCGCACATGCTCCGGGTAGGCATCCGCCAGCAGGATCAGACCGTCTGTCACCAGCTCAAATTTTGCCAGGCTGTCAGTGCCCTGCTTTGCCTGTACCACCATCAGGTTCCGGTCATCGGCACAGGTCACGGTCCCGCTGTCCAGACTGTAGGCCAGCGTCTGCATCAGCGCGCTCACGGCAGCACATACAATGTCCTGCCCCTTGGGTGCAAAATCCGCGTGCCCCTCGGCCCGCAGGAACATCATGTCTCCCATCTCGTTGTAAGTAATCTGGATCATTCTATCGCTCCTTCCAAAATTTCCTCTAAACAGGGCTCCCTCCTTTGTGGGAGCTGCAAGCAACTGCACCGCAGGTGCATTGCGCGCTGAGAGGGTCATTTATTCGGATTATTCACGTTCATGGCCCGCTGTGCCGCCTGGGTGGCCAGGCTGTTGCCTCCGCCGCCCACCACAGCCCCCAGGCCGTTGGTCGCCGTCTTTGCGGTGGTCTGTCCGCCGCTGCTGCCCCCCGTGGTTCCGGCCGCCTGTGCAGCGGCCCCGGCCATGGCGCTCATGTTGGTGCCGTTCTGCTGGTCAATGATGGCGCTCAGCTTCTGCAGCTGCTCCATGGCCTGCTGCAGCTGGGTGTACAGGGTGCCGTTCTGCTGCACCCGTTCCCGCACCTTTTCGATGCCCTCAAAGTCCATCATATCCAGCACCGCCAGCGCCGCGTCAGCGTTGGCCGGGGCAAACAGCCCCATCTGGTAGCACTCCTTTGCCGTCTCGTTCTGGGAAAGGCGGCTGAAGGTGCTCTTCTTGGCAGCCGATACCGTGATGTCGAACACCGGTTCGTGGCTTCCCAGCTCCACCCCGCCGATCATGTCAACCGGCTGGGGCTGCAGCATTGCCCCGGAGAACTGCACATACTCCGGCTGGCCGCTGTCGCCGGTAATGCGGTAGACCCGGCTCTCGTCGTAGAACTGCCGCATCAGGTCGATGATGAAATAGCACTCCTTTGCAAAGGCCCGGTAAGCGCTTTTCAGCATATCACGGGAGAGCTTCGAGCCAGCCTCCTGCAGCGCCGCAATGGCAGAAGCCGCGGTCAGGCCGCTGGTGGTGCCGCCCTGGGAAACATCCCGGTTGCCGCTGATCTCCTTCAGCTCCGCCACTCTCGCGTCCCGGTAGGTGATCAGGTTGCCCGCCAGCCCCGCTGTCTGTAAGGGCCGCAGGGTCTCGTCCGTCACCCGCCCTGCCGCGTGGACGATGTCCTTGCCGAAATCGGCCAGCTCCTTCTCGTTGATGCCCGCCCCGTCCTGGATGATGTACCGCGCCTTGGCCGAAAGCTTCACGTTCTCGTCCATGGCTGCGTTCATCTCGTCAATGGCGGTCTGGGTGTCCTTCATCACGTCGATGTACCCAAAGCCCGCCGGGCTGTCCTCTTCCACGAACAGGGTGTCGAACACAAAGGGGTACTTGCCGTGGTCATAGAATCCCCGGTCAGCAAGGGCCGGGTCGTTCTCGCTGGCGTAGAGCACCACACCGTTGCAGAACTTGCAGTAGTGCAGCAGAGGCGGGCCGTCCTCCCGGGCCTTTTTGTAGTACCAGTCCACCACCACGCTCTTGTCCGAGGTGTCAATGCTCTGGTCGTGGATGTACTTTGCCACTTCCAGCGTGCTGCCGGTGTGGCCTTCCAGCTGGGGGTACTGGGCCTTCAGCTGTTCGTTGTCGGCCACCGCCAGGCTGAACAGGTTGGGGCTGTCCTGGATGTCCATCACGCCGGGCTCCCAGTACATCATCAGCAGATCCATGCTCTTGATGGAGATGTCTCCCACGCCGTTCCTTAACCCCGGGTCCCAGAAGATGCCCTTCACGCCGGTGCCCTGCTTGAGCTTGCGCCACCAGGTGTCGCTGTACACCTGCTCGTATTCTGCCTGTTCCAGCAGCACCGGCAGGATCTTGGAAAGCACCTTGGCGGTCTGCTCGTCGTCCGCTGCCCGGGGCAGCACGTTAGGCTCCGGGTAGTTGTCCATGGCATCCGCGTGCTTGTTGGCAATGCTGTTGAACAGCCACCCGCTGGAAGGTTTGGGCTTGCCCTCCATCATCTCGTTCTGGTAGTTGGCCCAGTGCTGCATCCGGAACCACAGCTCGTTGTCCACGATCCGCTTGTCCAGCGCCGCCTTGCCGGTCTTGTATCTCTGTAACAGCGCCGTGGCCTTCGCCACCTGCTCTGTGCCGATCACGTCGGTCATACTCTAAAAAACCTCGCTTTCTTCCCCAGCTCCAGCGGGTCATCCGGCATGGGCTGCACCGGCTCTGTCCGGGGCGGGCTGAGGGGATTCTCCATCAGCACATACCGGCACTCGTCGTAGATGTGATCCTCTTGGTCGGTGTCAATGTCCTCCACGTTGCTCTCGCTGTATACCAGGTTCGGGATGGTGCGGATAAAGTGCTTGCAGGTGTTGAACACCTGCAGCATGGGCCTCCCGTCCGCCTGGAACGCCAGCCGGTAGTGGAACTGCATCTTGCCCGCCAGCCGGGTGTGGTCGCCGGGAGCCCAGTGCAGAAAGTTCGGGCTCTTTTCCTGCATGGCAGCAATGCTCTCGCCCTGGCTCTCGTTGAAGATGGCCGGATCGGCCACGCCCAGAATGGTGCGGCCCCGGAGCATGGGGTCGTTCTCTTCTGCTTCCCGGATCATCCTCGCCTGCTTCACAGGGTCAGCCTTGATGCCCTCGTTGGGGGTCCCGGTGCAGCCGTACAGCTCCCGGATGCGGTAAAGCCTGCCCTCTTCGTCCGCCGCGTACCACCCCACGGAAAAGGGCTTCGAGTAACCGAAATCGTACCCCCGCCAGATCTTCCAGTGTCCCGGGATGCGGAATGGGCGGATCACATGTGTCCACCGCTGGTCGTCGTAGTGGGCCGGGTCGTTCTTCCACTCGGTGAACACCTGCCCGGTAAAGCTGTCCCAGTCGCCGTAGAGCAGGGCTTTCTTCTCCGCTTCCGGCAGCGCAGCCAGCGTGCCCAGGTATCCCGGGTCATTTTCCAGCAGGGCCGCGTTGTCAAACACGGTGCTTGGGATAAAGATGCGGGTCCTCCGCTGCACGATTTCCCGTCCGTCCGGAGCCCTGGCCTTTACCATCTGCACCATCCGGGTGCCGGGCGGGGCCGGGCTGACGAACCTTGCCTTCACCCATCCGTGGCCGATGCCGCCGGGGTTGGCCGTGGCCCTGGTGTAGACCCGGGTATCGGGGCCGTTGGGTCGGTTTCGGCTCAGCAGGTAGCTGTACTCTTCCCAGGTGAAATGGGTCAGCTCGTCAAAGCCGATAAAGTCGTATGCCTGGCCCTGATAGTTGTACTTGTCCTGGGCGTGGTTCAGGCTGCCAAAATAGATCTTTGCCCCGCTGGGGAAGGTCCAGCAGTGTGTGCTGCTGTTGTACCGGGCTTTTGGGAATACCGGCTTGTAATACCGCATGGTCTTGTCAATGAGCTCCCGCAGCTGGGGAAACGTCTTTCGGATGATGAGCCCCCGGTAGTGAGGGATTTCCACCTGCCGCAGGGCCTCGATCACCAGCGCATCGCTCTTGCCGCCTCCTGCTGCCCCGCCATACAGCACTTCGTTCTCGGTGCGCTGCATGAACCGTGCCTGGGCAGGCTGCGGCGACCAGATCACCGGTCTGCCGTCACGCATCCTTTGTGCCGCCATCCACTTCCACCTCCTGCTGGCCGTCCGCGTCTCCGGCTGCCGTGATCTCCACCATCGGCGGGCCGCTCTCGCTGTCGGTGTTCTCCGCCGGGGCCATGGCAGCAGCCTTTTCGGCCACTTCCATCAGCACCTTGGCCACACCGGCCGCGTTCTTGTCGCTCATCACCCGGCCCTCGTACCGCTCCAGTTCGGCGTTCAGCCGCCTGCGTTCCGTGTCATCCAGCTGCCTGTCGTAGCTGCCCGGGCTTGCATACACCACAAGGCCGGTCTCGGTGGCATCCGCCAGCTCCTCCGGGTCGTCCTTCAGCAGGGTGCCCACGGCAAAGTCCCGGGCCCGGGTGTCCTCGTCCAAACGCCGGTGCAGCCTCTCCGTGATCTGCGCCGCCCGCTGGCTCTCAGCGGCCCGGCCCTGCAAAAAGGTCACCTGTGCCCGCACCCCCAGGCTTGCCCGGATGGCGATCTCCCGCGCGGCTTCCTGCCGGGCCTTTGCAAAGGCATCACTGCGGCCTGCCTCCTCGCTCATCCAGCTGCGGATTGTCGATTCCGGCACGCCGTACTTCTTCGCCACAGCGCAGATGGAGGTTGAGCCCAGCATGGCCATTACCACCTCTGCCCGGAACGCCGCCGGGTATTTCTTTCCCCGCTGTTTCCCCTTCACGGTATTCTTGCAGTACGCCCGCTTTTTCGCCAATTCTCTCACCTGCCTTTGCAAATAGCCTACCACGTCTCGCCCGCTCAAAATACCCCGGACATTTGCCCGCCGGGCAGCAGCCCTGCATCCGCTGCACACACTGCCACGGTGCTCAGGGCTTCCAGCTCTTTGGTGTAGTAGGTCGTTCGCCCCACATACAGCCGGGCGATCACCTTTTCCTCGGGCAGACCTTGCAGGTAGCGCAGCCGCAGCAGCTGGGCGCATACCGGGTCATTGCGGTCGTACCAGGCCAGCACCGCCCCGATCACCTGCGCCCAGGCAGCACAAACAGACCCTTCGCCATATCGGCGCAGAGCCTGCCGGGTCGCTTTCTTCTGCTCTTTTGTCACCGCCCCACCTTCTTTTCGCATGGGTATAACGCGCAAAATACCGGTGTTTTATCTGTCAGGTGCGAGGTTTCGCAAAGGCATGTCCCACCTTCTGCTTCACCATCACCACATAGCACCGCAGGTCATCCGCATCCCAGCCCTCTTTCTCGCATCCGGGGCTCTCCGGTTCCGGTACCACGCAGCGCACGAATTTCCAGCCCGGGTATTTCTGCTCCCACCAATAGGCACTGTCCTTGCAGTCCGTGCAGCCTTTGCGTAGCTGCTTCCGGCTCCATCTGGTGTCATTGGGTACCAGCTCCACCGGCTGGATCAGGCTTCTGCTCTCGTACCAGCGCAGCTGCCCGTGCTTCTCGAAGTAGGTGATCAGGTCATCCAGCCGGTTCTGCAGGTTCAGCCGATCAGCGTTAGCTGTACCCAAAAGCTCATAGCTGCCGTCCGGTTGGCGCGCGGACCATTTATCCTCAAGCAGCTGCCGAAAGTCTGCATTCTGTCGCATGGTCAGCCCTGGGCACTCGATCAGCAGGTGATGGTGGTAGCGTTCGCTTTTTCGTCCGCAGCCGGTCAACCCCATGTATCGCAGGGCAAAGCCCGGGCCAAAGGCAGCTAAAATTGCCGTTTTTAGTCGGCGTATGTAGTTCCGCAGGTCTTTTTCGGCTTGTTCCATGCTTTCCGGCAGGTATTCTTCCGCATAGGTCAGGGTTAGGTAGAACCCCAACACCGTGAAATTGGCGTTTGATTTCTGCACCCTCCGCCGGTGGGCGTGCTGGGCATTCCGCCGCTTCTGCCGTTCACTGCTGGGCCTGCACTTCTTTCTGCGCTTGGCCTGGTGTTCCTCCGGGGTAATGGCATACAGATCTACCTCCATGTAGCTCTCCCCACACAGGGTTCTCTTCTCTCTGGTGTAGGTATTCCGCATCCCGGTGCCCTCCTGCTGGCTTTCACTTTCTGCTGATATTCTCTTTCCCGTGACCCCACCGTCACAGAAATAACGGGTATACTAGCTCCCCAAAGAGGGCCCTTCCCCCTCTTTCTTTATAAAGGTATTATGAAACGTAACGGATACGGTGGACGTGTCAGGTCCATCGTATCCGTTGCTCTTCATAATAAATTACGGTGTTGCCGGTTTTCCTTTTTCCGCCCAGTAGCCGTAGGTCAGCTCCGGCTTTCCGATTTTCCGGGCCTTCTCGTTGTAGATCATCAGATCATGCACGTCGTAGGCCAGGGGGCTGGGGTCGATCACGCCGCCAATGGGCTTGCGCTTCACCTTTACCGGCTGATCCGGCCGCTTTATGGGGTGCCTGATCCGTTTCTGGCACAGCTTCATCTCCATCCGCACAACGCCGCCGGGCTTGTACACGCCGCCCCGCTTGCGGTAGCACTCATGCACCGTGCCCTCGCTGCCAAACACGCCCCTGTCCTTCAGCTCTGCCGCCGTGCCCTTGCCCAGCAGGGTGCCGTCCGCACCGTAGCAGCTGTACACCCGCACCATTCTGGTCTCGGCCCGCTCGTCCGCACTCAGTCCCTCTGCCCGGGCCCTCTCCACCCGGTCGTCCTTTGTGCTCTTCCGCTCCATTTTCCATCGGTAGTTCTTCGGGCTGGGGTTCTTGCATTTTTCCAGATTATTCCAAACACTGCTCAGCTTGTTCACATCGGGAAAATATCCCTGCTCCACCAGCTCCACGCTGGTGCCCTTGGCCACCACCTCGCCGGTTTCCCAGTCCATCAGGGTGTACACCCATCTGCATCCACTCTGCATCTCAGATTCTCCTTCTACTAAGTACGGTGCTCATTTCAGGGGAGCTGTGCACCGATGAAGTTACCGCTTCCACACGCCGCTGCACCTCGGCTTCCGAAAGCGGCAGCACACAAGGCACCCGTTTGCGGCTCACTTCCCGCTGTACCGCCTGCACTTGCAGCTGACGTATCGTCTCCGCCGTTTCCCTCCGCTGTTTTTCCAATACAGCCTCGTCCGGCACATCCAGCACTTCTACCTCGGTCTTGTAAGCGTCCCGGGCGCAGCGGCACAGCATTTCCATGGCCACATCCACGCCGTCGGTTTCCACCCACTCGTTCAGCTGGCCAAAATTCGCAATTGTTTCCTGCCGCAGTTTTTCCAGCCGCCGGGGGCCAAAGCCCAGCACTTGGGCGCAGGCGGTAGCATAACCCCGCCATTCCAGCGTGGCCGCCCTGTCAATGGCCATCTTCAGCTGAACTTCCCGCCGCTTCCGGGGCACACCTTTTATCACCGGGACACGAAATACGCTCACCACACCCTCTGGCAGCAACCCCACCAGCCATTTTTCGGCTTCGTTCAGCTGGGCCCTCTGATTCTTTGCAGGTATGGCCATCCGCCGCATCAGCTCCCCATTGATTTCATCCTTCCGCTGGGTCACCTTGTCCAGCCGGTCTTTGCCTACGCCGAACACATCATGCAGCGCAATGGTCATGCAGGCATGGGTGAAGTCAATCGCATTCTGCTGTGCCAGCTCGATCTGGTTCTCCAGTGCCATCTTTCTTGCATCGTTTTTCATAGTTTCTCCGTTCTTCATATTCCCCGCACGCCCGGTTCCGGCCTGCACATGCCAGGCACCGGCTCCGGGTGATCTCAAATACATGTACACACTGGGTCTTATCCATCAGGGTTCCCCGGTCTCGGCCATCAGGGCAGCCAGACTGCTCATCATCCCGCTCAGCGTGTGGCTCAGCACATTGATCGCATCCTCCTGCAGGTCGCCGGGCAGGGCCCTCACCGCAAAGCCCGCGTTCACCATCTCGTCCTTCAACCGGGTGTTGATCCGGCTCACCTCCGCCCAGAGCTTTGCCTCGTCCGGGGTCATCTTCCGCCGCCCGGGCCGCACAACGCCCTTGATCATGGCCGTCAGCTCGTGGAACTCCTCGTCGGTCAGGCTCCTGTCGTTCCCGGCCTCGGCAATGGCCCGCGCCCGGTCGCTCGGCGTTCCCGTCCGCAGGATGTTCTTGTAATCTTCCAGCGTCATTTCTGCTTGTCCTCCATCGCCCGTTTCATCAACTCTTCCATAAAAGCAGCTTCTTTCCCCTCAAAAAGGCCCGTCACCGGTTTATGGCTCAGTGCCAACCGCATTTCCAGTTCAGCGATCTTTGCAAAAGTCCGAACGGTCTCCTCTTTCTGGGCGTTGTTCAAGTCACTGGGCACGCTGCTGACAACAAAACTTACTGCCGACCGCATGATCACCCGTGTAACATCCGCTGCACTCTCGCCATCCTCAATGCTCAGACCGCCATCGTTTCCATTTTTGTAAATCGTGATTTTCATCCTTACCCCGCCTTTCTGCCGCAAGCAGCTTTCTTCACCGTGTTCTCCGGTACCTTGTGGATCTTCTGCGGCTCCTTCCGCTGCTCTGCCACCAGGCCCAGCCCGGCCAGCGCCAGGGCTGCACACCCCAGCACAATGGCCAGCAGCGTGTAGCCCAGCATTGCCCAGCCGTCGGCCGCATTCTCAATGGCCCCGCCGCAGCCTGCTGCAGCCAGTCCCAGCACAATGGCACCGGCGCTCAGCACGCTGCCCGTGATCTTCTTTTTCATTTGCAAATCCTCCAACTCTGTGTTAAACTTCTGGTGATGGGCAGTCAAAAACCATCACCCTGGTTGGCTCGTCGGTGTTCCAGCACCGGCGGGCCTTTTTGTTTTTCTCGCATCTCTGGCCGCCTTCCATTCCTGAAATGCAGCCTCATTCTCCGGTTTTGAGTAAAAATCCTGTGTGATGTGCAGCAATTCAATAATTTGCCAGTGCTCAAAGGGCAGTTTCTGCTTTCGGCCCATGGCAGCACCTCACAGCCACTCGGCGCAGATGGTCTCCACCACAGGCTTTGCAAAGCCGATCAGCTCATCGCCGCGCTTTGCAGCCACGATTGCCGGGCCCACCAGCTCTGCCGCCGTCATCTCACTGGTGCGCTGGTTCGTCAGGGGGCGCTCCTTCATCAGCCCTTCCTCGTTCACCAGCAGCAGAATGCCGTCCACGTCCTTCTCCCGCGCCCACTCGGCGCTCAGCAAGGCGGGCACCGGCTCGATCGGCCCGCCCACCAGCTTCTGCAGGGTCTCCAGCTTCATGCTGTCACCATCATCACACTTCATGTTGAATGCCCGGTTCTTCGCCGGGATCACGATCATATAACGTTCCACTCCTTACTCCTCCTTATTGGCATATCCGGTCTCCTCGGCCTTCTCCACACTCACATCGTCGAACACCCCTTCCAGCACCAGCAGCACCCGGCGCTGTACCGTAGGCCTCAGCCCCGCCCGGCGCATTGCGATCAGGCAGTAGCCCATGCAGGCCGCGTTGCTCCACGGGCCATTGATGTCCTTGATGTCCGCCATAATTTCTTCGTACTTCATAATTTCTCCATTTTCCCCCGGCTCCCCGCCGGGGCTTTTTCATGCGTTCTTCTTCGGGTCAGTCAGAACCTGTTCTATTGTTTCTCTGAGCTGTTCCGCAACCTGTTCCTTGAATGCTTCTCGTTCTGCCAGTGGAATCGCATCCGCTCCATACCAGCAGGCCAACAGGCGATTTACTTCTGTCGCCATGGCAACATATTCTTCGTTTGCCCTGCTCATGTGCTCTTTTTCGGGTCTCATTCCTATTTTCTTTTTCCTTCCTATGTGATATCATTGAATTTATGAGAGATGTTCAATGGCTGGAAGGAGTTTTACGTATGATTCAGTATCCTGGTTCTTTTGCGTCCATTTCTGATGAAGAAATGGAGTATACTACTGGTGGAGCCACTTCTGTTGGTCTTGTCTGTTCTTTAGCCGCTACCATAGTAACTCTTGGCACCATATTTGATGTGCGAGCAATAAAGGAAGACCTTCGCAAGCAAAACCCGGATAAAGATAATTCCTTGCTCACAATCGACGCATACAATGTTTACATGGAAAAACCCTACGGCTTACTGATGATGATTTCTAGCACAGCCCTCGCTTGTGCTGGTCTTATCCTGTAACTTATCACACGCCTTTCATCTCTCTGTCCCCGGCTCCCCGCCGGGGCTTTTTCATGCGCTCTTCTTCGTGTCAGTGGGGTCGAGCTGCCGGCTCATTAGAATCTTTTTGAGATACCAACGAAGCAAAAAATATCTCGTTCACTTCCTCGGCGGTCAAGCCGTAATGCTCCTGAATGGCTGCAATCTCATTCTGCCGAAACTGCGCTCCACGGTATTCGTTGATTTTAGCATTCAGCCGTGAAAGGCTCATTTCAAGGAAATCCGCCAGATTTTGTTGCGATTCCCCGTGCAACTGCATAACAGCATTGAGTTTTCTCTTATTCACCCTTTTTCACCTCCGTTCATCCATCCCCTTAAATATTGTTCTATATTTAAGTATCTTTTTAGGATACTTAAATATTAGCATGTTGTATGAATCTTGTCAAGATATTTTTTCTTGCTTTTTAGATTATCTGTGTTATTATTAAGATACAACGTATGAAAGGGTGATGTCCTATGACCACCGGCGAACGGATACGCCAGCTTCGCATTGAGCATCAGATGACACAGGAAGAACTCGGTGCCAAAGTTGGTGTGCAAAAAGCGGCCATCTATAAATATGAAAACGGCCTTGTTGTCAACCTGAAACGTTCTATTCTTGAAAAACTTGCATTGGTATTAGATACCACTCCCACTTATTTAATGGGAATGGAAGATGCCGAACCGGCACAGGCCTCCCTCACCAAGGCCCAAACCTCTTTGCTCTCGGTTTTCGATGAGCTGAATGAAGAAGGTCAGTCTAAGGTCATTGAGTACGCAGAGGACTTGCATCGTACAGGATACTATAAAAAACTTGCTGCGGATGCATTGGATACGAAAGAAGCGTAAATAAGGAGGCATATTATGTCCAGTTCATCCTATCTCGGCCATGGTGCCAAATACTGGGCAGACCGTTATTTTGAACTGCAAACACAGACCCGGATGCCGGACGATTCAAGTTCCATCGAGTGGCGGGAAAAGTATCTTGGGCTTGAAAAAAGTTGCTCACTCTACCAGTCTAAAATCGCAGATCTTCGCACCGAAGTCGAATACTTGCGACAAAAAGCTCCCCCAGAGCCCGAACTCTACGAAGGCCATAATGCTGAATACTGGTATAAACAGTATTTTTCTCAGTTAGTCAAAAATCACTCTCTTCCTAAAATTATAACTGATACATATGCCGGACAAACTGCGGAATATTGGTACAATGCTTGTACTGAGGCCCAGAATAGATACACTCAACTTTCACTAGAAGAGCTCAAGGGAAATGTACAAAATCCCGTTCGCTATAAGGGTTCCACTGCGGAGGAATGGGCCCATTTCTATGATAACGAATGTCAAGAGAATGGCAACCTTCATCGTGAAATTCGATCATTAAATACCCGGTTAATGACTGCTTATAATTCATCCGATTGTGACGGACATGATTCTATTTATTGGAATCAGCAAGCTAATTCATTCAGTCGGCAACTGAAAAAGCAACAACAACGCTTCCGGCTCTTATTTATATCCTTTACTATTATTTCCATCTCTCTATTTTTTCTAGGCCTTTGCGTTGGCGAAGGATATTTTGTACCTCACTATACACCGTCTTCTCCTTATATCGAAAGAGTGCAAAGAGATGCCAAATCCTCCGGCTATGATAACGGATACAATTTCGGCACAAAGGAAGGTTTCAGCGAAGGCTATCGCAAGGGTAAGAAAAACGGCTACGAACAAGGTTATAATGATGGCCTGAATCGAAAACCCAAGGACATTTCCCGTTGGACAATCGGAGATGCTGCTGCACTGCGCGAAGGCCTTACCAATACAAATAAATAACCCCGCCAGTGCGCCAACACCAGCGGGGTTCCTCATAAGAAAACATTCCACCGTCTTGCTATGTGAGGAGGTGCAGCCGGGGACTTCACGACCCGGTCTGCACTTTTATTGTAGCATGATCCCCCTCAGAACACAATCCGACAAAAAAGAATCCCCGGCAGCTCTGTACGATAGAGCCGCCGGGGCCAGATGGGGAATCTGTCTGTCGGAGAATAATCATAGGAAAACACGCCTGCTGAGCAATTTCATTGTACCATGATCCTGCTCAGCGCACAAGGAGCAATCATGGCAAGAAAAAAGAAAGTATCTCCCGGGAACCGTCTGGTTGCCTACTACCGTTACAGCGGCGGTTCCCAGCAGACCGAGCAGAGCATCGAGGGCCAGCGCCGGGACTGCGAAGCCTACGCCCGGCAGCATGGCTTGACTATCGTGCATGAATACATTGACCGGCACATTTCGGGCCGTGGTGTTGAATCCAGGCTGGCTTTTCAGCAGATGATCGCAGATAGCAGCAAACATCTGTTCGATCTCGTGATCTGCTGGAAAACTGACCGTTTTGCCCGCAATCGCTATGATAGTGCGGTCTACAAAAAGAAGCTGCGAGATAACGGAGTTCGTATTCTTTATGCAGCCGAAAGCTCTGTGGAAGGACCAGAGGGCATTATTCTGGAAGGTCTGATGGAATCCCTGGCCGAATACTATTCCGCTGAGCTGGCTCAAAAGATGCGGCGTGGTATGCGGGAATCCGCACTCAAGGGGAAGGCAATCAATCCTAACCGCCCCCTGGGGCTTACCACAGATGAACACAAGCGTTTTATTATTGACGAGAAAAATGCCCCCACTATCCGGTTCATCTTTGAGCATTATGCGGCCGGAGAGAGCAGCGCTTCCATCGTGGATCAGCTGAACGCTGCCGGGCTCCGTACCAGTAAGGGCAATTCTTTCAACAAATGCAGCATTCCTCGCATCATCCAGAATGAAGCCTATCATGGTGTCTATATCTGCAAAGCCTACGATGTCCGTATTGATGGGGCAATCCCCGCCATCATCGACGATGATTTATGGAAGAGGGCGCAGAAAATGCTCACGCTCAATAAACAGCACCGTGCACCACATAGTTCCCATGCTGATTACTTGCTCTCTGGCAAGCTTTTCTGCGGTTGCTGCCACAGTCTGATGCGGGGTATCTCCGGCCACAACTGCCGCAACGATGTTTACTATTACTATGCTTGCGGGAATAAAGCTGATGGCGGTACCTGCAAAAAGAAAAACATCCCAAAAGATGTTGCCGAGAATCTTGTGGTCAATGCCATCTGTGAAAATATCCTTCGTCCAGACACTCTTGAAGATCTGGCCGACGCTATTGCCGCTGCACAGCAGGCAGATGTCAACCAGCCCGATCCAGAGCGTGCAATGTTAGAGCAAAACCTGGCTGATGTGCACCGAAAAATCAACAATATCATTGAATCCATTGAAAACGGTACTGCCAGCTCTCGTCTGTCCGCCCGCCTTGCTGACTTGGAGCAGCAGGAAAGCACCCTCAACTATCAATTAGAATCCCTGAAAGAAGTTCATCCACCCGTTCTGGATCGTGAGCGCATCCTCTTCCTATTGGAGCAGTTCCTTATCTCTCCCAATGAACGTACCGAGGATTATAACCGCAGGATCATTGATACCTTTGTAAATCGCATTGAGATCACAGACACGGAAATGCTTATTTATTTTAATCTTTCCGAAGCGTCTGCTTCCGAAAAACAAAAAAGTTCCCAGCCGAACAGTTGTTCGACTGGGAATCATCTGGTCCGAGTGGCGAGAATCGAACTCACGGCCTCTTGAACCCCATTCAAGCGCGCTACCAAAACTGCGCTACACCCGGATATCGTCCTCTGCCTCCCTACCGAAGCATTGGCGACAAAAGATATTATACGCATCTTTCCGGGTTTTGTCAACACTTTTCTGCATCTTTTTCTGATTTTTTCAAGAAAAGTATGATTTTCATCGTATGAGCGCCGCTTTACTTTTTTGCTTTTACGCCAGTTTCCGCATCTGCGGCCCGCAGCTGTCTGTCCTTTTCCAGCAGAGGCTTGAGGTACTGGCCGGTAAAGCTGCCGGGCACCTCGGCCACCTGCTCGGGCGTACCCTCGGCAATCACCAAGCCGCCGGCGCTGCCGCCTTCAGGGCCAAGGTCAATGATGTGGTCCGCACACTTGATGAGATCCAGGTTGTGCTCAATGACAATGACCGTGTTGCCCGCATCCACCAGCTTCTGCAGCACCTCGATCAGGCGATGCACGTCCGCGATGTGCAGGCCGGTGGTAGGCTCATCGAGGATATACACCGTCTTGCCGGTGCTGCGGCGGGCCAGCTCATTGGCCAGCTTGACACGCTGGGCTTCGCCGCCGGACAGGGTGGTGGCACTCTGGCCAAGGGTCACATAGCCAAGGCCCACATCCAGCAGGGTCTGCAGCTTGCGGGCGATCTTGGGCTGGTTGGCAAAGAACACCACCGCCTCCTCCACAGTCATGTTCAGCACGTCGGAGATGGTCTTTTCCTTATACTTTACCTCCAGCGTCTCGCGGTTATAGCGCGCGCCCTTGCACACCTCGCAGGGCACATAAACATCCGGCAGAAAGTGCATCTCGATCTGCAGGATGCCATTGCCTTCGCAGGCCTCACAGCGGCCGCCCTTGACATTGAAGCTGAACCTTCCCGGGCCATAGCCGCGCATCTTTGCATCCTGGGTCTCGGCAAAGACGGCGCGGATATCGTTGAACACGCCGGTATAGGTGGCCGGGTTGGAGCGGGGCGTGCGGCCGATGGGCTGCTGATCGATGCCAATGACCTTATCCACGAACTCCAGGCCCTCCACCCCGTCGCACTTGCCCGCACGGCTGCGGGCACCGTTCAGCTCACAGGCCAGCGTCTTGTACAGGATCTCGTTGATCAGGCTGGACTTGCCGGAGCCGGAGATGCCGGTCACACAAACGAACTCCCCCAGCGGGAACCGGACATCAATGTTGCGCAGGTTGTTTTCCCGGGCACCTTTCACGGTCAGGAAGTTTCCATTGCCGGTGCGGCGGGTCTGGGGCACAGCAATGCGCTTGCGGCCGGAAAGATAATCGCCGGTGATGCTTCGCTTGGCCTTACAGATATCCTTCACGGAGCCCGCCGCCACGATCTCGCCGCCGTGAACGCCCGCGCCGGGGCCCACATCCACGATATAGTCCGCGCTGCGCATGGTATCCTCGTCGTGCTCGACCACGATAACGGTATTACCGAGATCCCGCAGGTTCTTCAGGGTTGCAATGAGCTTGTCGTTATCGCGCTGGTGCAGGCCGATGCTCGGCTCGTCGAGCACGTAGAGCACGCCGGTCAGCGCACTGCCGATCTGGGTGGTCAGGCGGATGCGCTGGCTCTCGCCGCCGGACAGGGTGCCAGCCGCGCGGGCCAGGGTCAGGTAGTCCAGACCCACGCTCTGCAAAAACTGCAGGCGGTTCCGGATCTCCTTCATGATCTGACCGCCGATCTGCCTCTGCTTCTCGGTCAGGTTCGGCTCATTTTCGGCAATGAATTTCAGCTCATCCCGGATGGACATTTCGCAGAACTCGCTGATGTTCTTATCCCCAACGGTCACTGCCAGCACCACCGGCTTCAGGCGCTTGCCGTGGCAGTCCGGGCACTCCACGCCGGACATGAAGCTGCCGATCTCTTCCTTCATCCACTCGCTGTTGGTCTCCCGGAAGCGGCGCTCCAGGTTCTCCACGATGCCCTCAAACGTATTATAGTAGACACCGCTGCCGAACTCATTGGTTCGGTGCATCTCGATCTTTTCGCCGTTGGTGCCGTAGAGCAGGGCGTTCACTGCCTCGGTGCTCATATCCTTGATGGGCGTGTCCAGCGTAAAGCCGTATTTTTTACCCAGACCAAGGTAGTACATTTCGCTGACAGAGCCCTCGGCGTAGTACCAGCCGCTGGCCTTGATGGCCCCCTGCCGGATGGACAGGTTCTTATTGGGCAGGATGCGCTCCTCGTCCACCCGCATAAACGTACCAAGGCCCGTGCACTTCTCACAGGCACCCTGGGGGTTGTTGAAGGAGAAGAGCCGGGGCGACAGATCCCCGATGGAGATGCCGTGCTCCGGGCAGGCAAAGTTCTGGCTGAAGGTCATGCACTCCCCACCGATGACATCGATCTCAGCGATGCCTCCGGTCAGAGCCAGCGCAGTTTCCAGCGAATCCGCCAGACGACCCCGGATGCCCTTGCGCATGGCAAGGCGGTCCACCACGATCTCCACTGTGTGCTTGATGTTCTTTTCCAGCGTGATCTCTTCGTCCAGATCATACAGATTGCCGTCGATCCTCACACGGGAGTAGCCGCCCCGCCGGGCGGCATCCAGCTCCTTCTGCTGCGTGCCCTTGCGCTGGCGTACCACAGGAGCCAGCACCTGGAATTTGGTGCCGTCCTCCAGCTTGAGCACGGCATCCACCATCTCATCCACGGTCTGCTGGCTGATGACACGGCCGCACACCGGGCAGTGGGGCACGCCCACCCGGGCATACAGCAGGCGCAGGTAATCGTAGATCTCGGTCACGGTGCCCACGGTGGAGCGGGGGTTGTGGCTGGTGGTCTTCTGGTCAATGGAAATGGCCGGCGACAGGCCGGTGATCTCATCCACATCGGGCTTGTCCATCCGGCCCAGGAACATCCGGGCGTAGCTGGAAAGGCTCTCCACATAGCGGCGCTGGCCATCGGCATAAATGGTATCGAAGGCAAGGCTCGACTTGCCGGAACCGGACAGGCCGGTCATAACAATGAATTTTTCGCGCGGGAGGGTCAGATCAATATTCTTCAGGTTGTGCTCCCGTGCGCCTTTGATGACGATCTTATCGTTTGCCAAGGTACTTTCTCCCTCTTCTCTGTGTCTGTGCATGGTTCTGCCTGCGCTCGGTCTCGGCATCCGAGTCCACGGTGGGGTTCTCGCCCCGGCGCAGGCGGTCGATCTGGTCACGCAGGAAGGCCGCATGCTCAAATTCCAGCAGCTTGGCGGCCTCCTTCATCTCCCGGGTCAGGCGCTCAATGGCAGCTTCACGCTCCAGTTTGCCCATGCGGCGGGTATTCCGCTTTGCGTTCTCCGCCTTATCGCTGATCTCAATGCTGTCCGCAATGGCCTTGACGATGGTCTTAGGCACGATGCCGTGTTCTTCATTGTAGGCCATCTGAATGGCACGGCGACGCTCGGTCTCGGTGATGGCGCGTTCCATGCTGTCCGTCACCTCATCGGCGTACATAATGACCAGACCCTCGGCGTTGCGGGCCGCGCGGCCGATGGTCTGGATGAGGCTGGTCTCACTGCGCAGGAAGCCTTCCTTGTCGGCATCCAGGATCGCCACAAGGCTGACCTCGGGCAGATCCAGACCCTCGCGCAGAAGGTTGATGCCCACCACCACATCGATGGAGCCCAGGCGCAGATCTTTGATGATCTCCATCCGTTCAAAGGTGTCCACCTCGTGGTGCATATATTTGACCTTGATGCCCTGCTCAGTCAAAAAGTCGGTCAGGTCCTCGGCCATCTTCTTGGTCAGGGTGGTCACAAGAACACGCTCGTTCTTCGCCGTGCGGGCGTTGATCTCGCCCAGCAGGTCAGTCACCTGCCCCTCCACAGGCCGCACCGAGATCAGCGGGTCCAGCAGGCCGGTGGGCCGGATGACCTGCTGCGCGATCCGGGTGCTGTTCCGGCGCTCGTACTCGCCCGGCGTGGCCGAGACGAACACCATCTGGTTCAGTTTGCTTTCCACCTCCTCAAACTTGAGGGGGCGGTTGTCAAAGGCCGACGGCAGACGGAAGCCATATTCCACCAGCGTCTTTTTGCGGGCGTAGTCGCCGCCGTACATAGCACGCACCTGCGGCAGGGTCACATGGCTCTCATCCACAAAGAGCAGAAAATCCTCCGGGAAATAGTCCAGCAGGGTGGTGGGCATACTGCCCGGCGCACGGCCCGACAGCACCGCCGAATAGTTCTCGATGCCCTTGCAGATCCCCACTTCGGTCAGCATCTCGATGTCGTAGTTCGTTCGCTGCTGGATGCGCTGGGCTTCAATGAGCTTGCCCTCGGCGGTAAACTTCTTCACCTGCTCGTCGCACTCGGCGCGGATCTTTTCAATGGCCGCTGCCTTTTTATCGGCACTGACGATGTAGTGGCTGGCCGGGAAGATGGCCACATGCTTCACCACGTTCTGCCGGGTGCCGGTAACGGGGTTGAACTCCGTGATGCGGTCGATCTCATCCCCGAAGAACTCCACCCGGATGGCAAGGTCGCTCATGTAGGCCAGATAGATATCCACCGTGTCGCCGTGAACACGGAACTTATTGCGGATAAAATTGATGTCGTTCCGCTCATATTGCAGGGTGACCAGCTTTTTGCACAGGTCATCCCGCTCCATCTGCATCCCGGGCCGCAGGCTGATGACCATGCTGCGGTAATCGATGGGGTCGCCCAGAGAATAGATGCAGGACACCGATGCCACAATGATGACATCCCGCCGCTCCGAAAGCGCCGCCGTGGCCGAGTGGCGCAGGCGGTCGATCTCATCGTTGATGGCGCTGTCCTTTTCAATGTAGGTATCGGTGCTGGGGATGTAGGCTTCGGGCTGGTAGTAATCGTAGTAGGAAACAAAATACTCCACCGCATTGTCCGGGAAGAACGAGCGGAACTCGGTGCAGAGCTGGGCCGCCAGCGTCTTATTATGGGCCAGCACCAGCGTGGGGCGGTTGCACCGGGCGATCACGTTGGCCATGGTAAAGGTCTTGCCGCTGCCGGTCACACCCAGCAGGGTCTGGCAGCGGTCGCCCCGCTCAACGCCCTCTACCAGCTGCTCAATGGCTTGGGGCTGGTCACCCGTGGGGGCATAGTTGGAGACGAGATGGAACTGTTCATCGGCCATGTCTCGTTTCTCCTTTCTGTTCTCAGATAGAACTACAAATAGTTGTGCTTTTCATGTTGATTATAACACAATTATTTTATAATATCAATACGGCCTGAGCATCTCCCCGGTCTGGAAATCGTAGAACGGCAGGCGGTTGGCCTCCCGCATGGAGAAATATTCGCTCTCGGTCAGGATGATGTGATCCCGCAGATGTACCTTGACCAGCCCCAGTGCCCGGACGATATTCTCGGTGGCCATCAGATCCTCCCGCGAGGGCAGGGCCACGCCGTTGGGGTGGTTATGGCAGAGCACCACGCTGTCGGTACCGCCCTTGAGGGCTGCCGCCACCACATCCTTGATTTCCAGACTCACCCGGTCGCTGGTGCCGTCCCGCAGCCAGAACAGCCCCTTGATGCGGCTGCGGCCATCCAGCGCAGCCAGCAGGGCGCGTTCCTGCACAGTCCCGGCAAACTGTGCCATCAGGTATTCGACCAGCTGGTCGGTGGTCTTCATGCATTTTTTGCCGTTTACCGCACACTGGGTATAGTATCTGCCGACCTGCGGCAAAAGATGCAGCATCCGGGCGGTAGAGGGGCCTACCCCCTCCACCGTCAGCAGATCCTCCTCGGAGGCATCCAGCACCCCGGCAAAGTCTCCGAACCGGTCCATGAGGACATGGGCAAGGCCGTTGGTGTCCTTGCGGGTGTTGGTGATGTAAAGGACATATTCCAGCGCTTCATGGGGTGCCAGACTTTCCAGTCCGTACTGCTCCACCCGGGCGCGCATCCGCTGGCGGTGCCCCTTGTGCTGGCCGCTTTCCTTCGCCATGATCGTTCTCCTTTTGCGTTATTACTCTAATAGTACCGTTTTTTTCAGCAAAACACAAGGGGGCACAGGAAATATTCTGCGTTGACTTCAAAGAAAGGGTGGTTTATTATAGAGAAAACCTCTCAGGCGCTTTGCGCCAGCTCCCCTGATAGGGGAGCCAAGAAACGTGTCTTGCCTCTCCTATCAGGAGAGGTGGCATTGCGCAGCAAAAACGGAGAGGGCTTGTCTTTCATCCAACAAAAGGAACGATCTTATGAAACAATTTACTGCCACTGCAAACGACGAGGGCGTGCGGCTTTCCCGCTTTGTCCAGAGCGTGACGCGCGATCTCCCCACCAGCCTGCTGTACAAGAGCTTCCGCAACAAGCGGGTCAAGGTCAACGGCAAAAAGGGAGCCCCCGAGGATCGGCTCAAGGCGGGCGATCTCATTGAGCTGTACATCAACGATGAATTCTTCCCGCCCGAGGGCGCAAAGCCTGCAGCCCGCAAGCCTGCCCCCAAAAAGCAGCAGAACCAGCCCAAGGTGACCGTCATCTATGAGGACGAGAACATTGCCGTGCTGTACAAGCCCACCCACCTGCTCTGCCACAGCGACCGCACCGGCGATGCCAACCTTGTGGACGCGTTCACCCAGTATCTGGCCCAGAAGGGCGAGTATGACGCAGGCGGCGAGAATCGCTTCAAGCCCGGCATCTGCAACCGGCTGGACCGTGGCACCGAGGGCCTTGTCATCGCTGCCAAGAGCTACGCCGCCCTGCGGGACATGAACGAGATCATCCGCACCGACCTGCTCAAAAAGGAATATTACACCATCACCGTGGGCATCCCCCAGAGCGGGCGGTTCACGGCCTGGTGGGAGCACGACGAAAAGAACAACAAGGTCAGCATCCATGCCCACCAATCTCAGGATGAGCGCCGCAAGCAGATCATCACCGATGTGGACGTGCTGCGCACCGCCGGGCCTTTTGCCCTGTGCAAGATCGGCCTGGTCACGGGCCGCACCCACCAGATCCGCGCGCATCTGGCCTACCTGGGCAGGCCGGTGCTGGGAGATATCAAATACGGCAACCGCAAGATGAACGAGCGCACCGGCACCCGGACGCAGGCTCTCTGCGCCGTCCGCATCAGCTTCCTGGATATCCCGGAGGAGAACACCCTGCACTACCTCACCGGCAAGGTCATCAAGCTGAAAGACCCCCAGATCGTCAAACAGTTCGACGCACTGGATAAGAATAAAGAAGGAGCAGCATCATGGCAGACCTGAACGCCTATTTCAAAAGCATCATCGACCAGGACCGCGAATCGGTGGTCATCTGCGATCTGAACCACATCATCATTTACATGAATCCTGCTGCCGTGGTGGATTACAAAAAATACGGCGGCGCTTCCCTGCTGGGCAAAAGCCTTCTGGCCTGCCACAACCCCCATTCGGTGGAAGCCATCCGCAAGGTGGTCGAGTGGTTCGCGGCGGATGCCAGCCACAACATCGTCTATACCTATCACAACGCAAAGCACGACCGCGACGTCTACATGGTAGCCCTGCGGGACGAGGACGGTACCCTGATCGGCTACTACGAGAAGCATGATTCCCGAAAAGCTGAAACTATGAAGCAGTACGATTTGTTCTGACAAAGAAAGGCGAACTCCACACAAAAAAGACTTTGCCGCCTACCCCCGTGCGAAGATGCTACTCTGCTATACCTCCCGCATAAGCAAAACGAACGCCTGCCGGGCTTTTCTCACTCGGCAGGCGTTCGTTCGTTTTTATGGAGGTCGATTCGTTACTTTGCCAGCAGCTCGTCAGCCAGCGCATCCATCTGTGCCTCAGCGGCGGCATTGGCGGCAGAGCGGATGGTCACAACGGCATCACAGACGGTGATGTTCTTCATGCCGTCCAGCTCAGCACGCATCAGCTTTGCAGCCATGGGGGCCCAGGTGCCGTTCTCCATCAGGCCAACGGTGCGGCCCTGGAAGTTCTTGGTCTTGAGGTGGGTCAGCAGATTCTCCATCGGCGGGAAGAGGAAGCCATCGTAGGTGGCGCAGGCCAGCACGATCCGGCCGCAGCGGAAGGCCTCAGTGACGGCATAGGAGACATCGGTGCGGGTCAGATCCATCTCCACCACCTTGGCACCCTTGGCGCGCAGCTTCTCAGCCATGGTGTGGGCGGCGGCTCTGGTGTGGCCGTGGATGGAAGCGCTGGCCACCAGGATCTTCTCCGGCTCCTCAGCCTTGTAGCTGGACCACAGGTCATAGTAGTTCAGGTACTTGCTCAGATCGCCGGTCAGCACGGGGCCGTGCAGGGGGCAGATGGTGGCGATATCCAGCGCGGCGGCCTTTTTCAGCAGAGCCTGCACCTGCGGGCCGTACTTGCCCACGATGTTCAGGTAGTAGCGGCGGGCCTCGCTGGCCCAGTCGGCGTTTTCGTCAAACCTGGCCACTGCACCAAACCGGCCAAAGCCGTCCGCAGAGAAGAGCACCTTTTCACTGCTCTCATAGCTCACCATGACCTCGGGCCAGTGCACCATGGGGGCAAGCACAAAGGTCAGGGTGTGGGTACCCAGGCTCAGGCTCTCGCCGTCCTTCACCACCACGCGGCGCTCCTTGGCAACGGCATCCGCCCCAAAGAACTGATCCATATACAGGAAAGTTTTGGCGTTGCCCACCACCTGCATTTCCGGGTAGAGGGCGGCCAGTCTGGCGATGTTGGCACCGTGGTCAGGCTCCATGTGGCTGACCACCAGGTAATCCGGCTTGCGTCCGGCCAGTGCCTCGGTCAGGTTGGCAAGCCAGGGCTCCGTGGCACGGTTGTCCACCGTATCCAGAATGGCGGTCTTTTCGTCCAGAATGACATAGGAATTGTAGCTCACGCCGGTGGGCACCGGGTACTGGCTCTCGAACAGGTCAATGGTGGTATCGTCCACACCCACGCCCAGAATGGCTTCGCTGATCTTTTTCACGCTCATAGCAGACATCCTCTCTATCCATATTGCTGTGCCGGAAAAGCGGCAGCATAATACTAATAGCGGTTCCTAGTATAGCACATTGTTAAAGATTATTCAAGCTCCTCCGGCAGTCTTGCTGCCACCGGCCGGCCCGGCTCGTTGTCCAGCTCCAGCAGGGCTGCCGCGCTGGCATCATCCAGGCTCTGGACACTGCGGAGCTTGCGGCTGATGGCCCGGCTGCGGACGCCAATGAGGTTGTCCAGCTCTTCATCGGTCTGGCGCAGGCGCTGCTGCATCTTGGAAAGCCCCTGCCCGAACTTGTCGAACTCCGTCTTAACAGCACCCAGCAGCTGCCAGACCTCGCCGGAGCGCTTCTGGATGGCAAGGGTCTTGAAGCCCATCTGCAGGCTGTTGAGCAGAGCTGCCATGGTGCTGGGGCCTGCAATGTTCACCTGATAATCCCGCTGCAGCACCTCCAGCAGACCGGCGTTCACCACCTCGGCGTACAGCCCCTCAAAAGGCAGGAAGAGGATGCCAAAGGTCGTGGTGTAGGGCGGTTCCACATACTTTTCCCGGATGTCCTTTGCCTCGCTCCGCAGCACCAGTTCCAGCGCATGGCGGGCATTCTCCACCGCCTGCGCATCGCCGGAGGCCTGGGCATCCTGCAAGTGCGCGTAGGTATCGCCGGGGAATTTGGAGTCGATGGGCAGCCAGACCGTGCCGCCGTCCGCACCCGGCATCCTGATGGCATATTCTACCCGCTGGGTGCTGCCCGGAATGGTGGCCACATTGGTCTCGTACTGTTCCGGGGCCAGGATCTCTTCCAGAATGGCCCCCAGCTGGATCTCACCCAGAATGCCGCGGGTCTTAACGCCCGAGAGCACCTGCTTCAGCCCGCCCACATCGGCGGCAAGGTTCTGCATCTCGCCCAGCCCCTTGTACACCTGTTCCAGCTGGTCGTTCACGGCCTTGAAGCTCTCGGTCACCCGCTTCTGCAGGGCATCCTGCAGTTGCTCATCCACGGTATGGCGGATCTCATCCAGCTTTTTGGCGTTCTCGGCCTGCAGGGCGGTCATGTTTTCCGCAAGGGTCCTGCGCAGCTCTTCCAGCTTCTGGGTGTTGGCGGCCTCCAGACTCTGGAGCCGCTGGGTCAGGATCTGCTGCTGGCCGCTCTGGCCCTGTGCCAGCGTGGTGCTCATGCTCTGTACTGAGGTCTGCAGCGTCTCACTGACGCTGCGGATGGCGGTGTAATTCTGCTCCGCCATTGCCGCCTGTCTGGCCACAAAGTCTTTTGCCTGTGCATCGAGCTGCTGCTGCATCCAGCGCTTGAGCTCCTCGTAGTCTCCCCCGTTCCGGGGCTTGTTCAGTTTCCAGAGCACCGCTGCCAGCAGCAGGCAGATGGTGACCAGCAGCAGGGTGTACAATCCAGCTAAAAATTCCATTGATTATAAGTCCTCGAAATCGACCAATTCTTTCCGGGTATCCAGCGCATCGCCATAAAGGCCCACGCCGTCCACCTCGCACTCGCCCGACTGGTTATCATAGGGGTCGGAGCGGAACCCGTACATCGGCGGGTCAAAGGGTGCCTCAAAGGCGCGGTTTGCCACCATGCGCCCGGTGTCCAGGCTGCCGAAGTAGTGGCGGCGCAGCTCTTCCTCGCCCTGCCGTGCCATGGAGGCACCAAACGAGCAGTCGGCATACATCCAGCCCTTGGGGGCAATGTAGAACATGGCCCAGTCGTGGCATCCCACGCCGGTGGGCGACACCGACAGGCCGCTCTGCCAGCGGGCCGGAATGCCCACCAGACGGCAGAGGGTGATGAAGGTCAGGGCCATAATACCGCAGTCACCGCGCCGGTCCCGCGCGCAGCGGTCGGGCAGGCAGTCCTGCACAAAGTAGGCAGGCTGATAGTGATACCGCACGTTCAGGGTAACGTAATCATAGATGCGCTTTGCCTTTTCCGCCGGGTCGGTGATCCCTTCGGTCAGCTGTGCGGCCAGCGCCCGCAGATAGGGTGTGAACACGATATGCGGGGCCTGCTCCTCGGTATCAAAGGTCGGCTGTTCCGGTGCAGGCACAAAGTCCAGCGGGTCAGCATAGACTGCCGTTGTCTTGTAACGGTACTGCACCCCGAAGCGGCGGTTTTCGGTCAGGTCAGCCTCCCAGCAGACCGTGCGCTGGGGGGCGTTTGCATCGGCGATGCGGCCCGGCTGCTCGGTAAAGCTCTGCAGCTCGATCTCGCTCTGGGCCAGGCATTCCGCCGGGATGGACAGCCAGGCGCGGACGTGCACGCTCTCCCGGCCCTCTGCCTTTGCCTTGGCCAGAGCGGCGGCAAAGGCCTCATCCGACATTCCCACGCTGGTCTTCAGCGTGATGCGGGCACTGGCCTGCCCTTCCCGCTCCATCTGGTCATGGATGCGGTGGCGGCGCTCCCGGGCCAGCGCGGCCGGGGCGGGCGGGTCGAGCTGACGGGCGGCAAGGTCGGCGTGGGTGGCGATCAGCGTCTCGGCAAAGCGGTCAAGGTAGTGCTTTTCCCCTTCCACAAACCGCCAGTCCACCCGGCCCTCATGCACCAGCTGGCGGAACTCCTCCACCGTGAAATCCCGCACAAGGCCCTGCATCCGGGCCACGGCCTGTGCCTCGTTCCAGCAGTATTCCTGCGGCAGACGGCACATGATCTCCTTCTGCACCAGCAGGGCATCCCGCAGCGCGTCCACGCCGTGGGGCACAGGGTTGGCGGGCTGCTCATACTCCGGCATTTCCAACCCCTGACTGCGGGGGCTGTTCTGGGTCTCCGTCCAGTCCTCGGCCAGATATTCATCGATCCGTGCCACGGCTTCTTTGTAATAGCCTGCGGCCTTCAGCCGCTCCACATCATCGGGCAGACCGACGTTCAGATGTACAAATGCTTCGTTCAGATCTTTCATCCTGTTTCATCCTTTCTCTCAGGCGCACTGCTCTTCCCAGAAAGCAGTGGCTTCCACCAGCCAGTTCTCGGCATCTGTTCCTGTGCCGATGCCGCAGACGTGAGGTGCATTGTTGAACACCCGGTAAACATGCTTGACGTGATTGGCCTGCAGGGCAGCTTCCAGCTGCGGTCCCTGCCGCCAGTAGACCAGCTCTTTCAGCAGCGTGTCATTCACACCGTGCCAGTGGTAGGTGGCGGGGTAGTCCGGCGTGATCTCATCCGAAAGATTCCGGGTATAGTATTTGGGCCCGTATGCGCCGATATCCTGAATGACATGGTAGATGGGCTTGATGTAGGTCATATCGTTGATGGGGTAGCCCAGCAGCAGGGCGGCGGGCTTTGGCACATTGTAATGCTTATACCCCACCGATTCCGTGCCGAACAGGCCCGTCAGGTGGCCGCCCATGGAATATCCCACAATGGCGTACTGCTCCGGCTGGATGCCAAACTCCGCAGCGTGTTCCTCAATGTACTGCATGGCCCGGCCGATGTCCTCCAGCGGAGCGTCATCGGAAGCATCCGTCCAGACGCGATACCGCAGAATAAAGGCTGCATAGCCCAGCTCATGCAGCTGCCAGGCCGTGCAGGCCCCCTCCTCCAGCTCGGCGCTCTCATTGGCACCGCTGCCAGCCAGGATCAGCGCAAACTTGGCATTTTCAGCCTTGGCCGGGAAATAGAACAGACCGGTGTTGTTTTTGGTGCGGTCCGCCGCCTTTTCCGCATCCGTGTAGAACGAGTGGGTGACCTGAACGCCATTGTTGTAGTTCTCAATGACCAGATTCAGCCCCTTGGCGCAGCCTTCGGCCACATACTCGTTGGTGTAGCCCTCCACAGTGGTCATCTCCCACAGGGCCTGACCCGGCGGGCAGTCCTTATCCTGCGAGTAGGTGTAGAAGCCGGAGTTCTTGATGCCCGGGTTGTTGCGCACTTCCTTCATGGTGGTCTGAGCCGTGATGTTGGGTTCTCCCTTTTCCATTACGGCACCGACGGGCAGGGCCAGCAGTGCCAGCAGACACAGCACCATCGCAACGATTCGTTTTGCCTGTTTCATGTTCCGTTCCTTTCCCCCGGCACCGCCCTGATTGCATTTTCCCATACAGAGGACTATAATATGAGACTGCACAGGCGACACCGGTTGGTTTTTGTTCTATTGTATCACACCCACCGGTATTGTCAAAACAAATCTGTCCGCAAAATCCATGCGTTGTGATTTCCACGCTTCCGAGGGGCCGGGTATTCAGATTCCGGACACTCTGCCCGGTCTGAGGTGAACAGGTTTCCATTGTGATTTGCGGCAGATTCTGCTATACTGAAAAAAGATATTGCACACGCAATGAGGGGAAACCGGAGCATTGCGGCTCCGGTCAGGATAGGAATATGAGTGAGATCACAGTCCGGCCCATGATGCCGGAGGATTGGACTGCCGTGTCCAAAATATATCTGGAGGGCATTGCCACCGAGCACGCCACCTTCCAGACCAACTGCCCGCCCTACACCGCCTGGGACGCATCCCATACCCAGGAATGCCGCCTGGTGGTGCTGGACGATGGGGTCGTGGCCGGCTGGGCAGCCCTGCATCGGGTAGACCCCCGCTGGTGCTACCGCGGCGTGGCCGAGGTGAGCATCTATGTCGGGGAGAAATTCCGGGGCAAGGGGCTGGGCTATCACCTGCTCACGGCGCTCTGCCGCGAGGCTGAACAGGCCGGGTACTGGACGCTGCAGTCCACGGTGCTGCAGGACAACGCCCCCTCCCGGGGCCTGCACCTGAAATGCGGCTTCCGCGTGGTGGGCCGCCGGGAGCGCATTGCCCGGGACTGCCACGGCCGCTGGTTGGACACCTACCTGATGGAGCGGCGGTGTGCAGCGGACGAACCGTCGGGCTATAAAAAGCTGTAAGGCGCTTTTTGCGGGAAAGATTTACAGTTTTTTCAAAAAGCGGCCTTGAAAATCCACAAAAATATGATATACTAACGTAACGATACCAAAGCGAGAGAAAGGAGGCGCGCGGAATGGCACCGACCAAAGAGCGTCCGGCAACCAAGACGATTGCCACAAACCGGGAAGCGCGCCACGAGTATTTCGTTCTGGAAGCGCTGGAGACCGGCGTTGAGCTGAAAGGCACCGAGGTCAAGAGCCTGCGTGCCGGCGGCGTGAACCTGAAAGACAGCTGGGTCGATATTGAGGACGGCGAGCTGCTGGTCAAGGGAATGCACATCACCCCCTACGACCACGGCAACATCTTCAATCAGGACCCCATGCGGGTGCGGCGGCTGCTGGCCCACAAGAACGAGATCCGACGGCTGCACCAGCAGTGCAAGCTGCAGGGCTACACCCTTGTGCCGCTTTCGCTCTACTTCAAGCATGGCCGCGTCAAAATGGAGCTGGGCCTGTGCAAGGGCAAAAAGCTCTATGATAAGCGCGCAGATGCCGCCAAGCGCGATGCCAAGCGCTCCATCGACCGGGCCGTTAAATCCAACGGCGTTTACTATTGATTTCAGGCAGCATTCCTGCCCGGAAACTTCAAAGCTCACCCACACCGCAAGGTGTGTTTTATGGGGGCGTAAAGGTTTCGACGGGGGGAGCGAGGCCTGGGCAGCGGGTAGCAGTGGGGGACCTGCTCTAAACTCCTCCAAAAAATTAACTGACAACAATAATTATCAGTTGCTCGCAGCCTGAGTGCTGCGCGTTCCGCCCACTCTTGTGTCGTGTGGGGCCGGGGCGTCCTTTAGACACAGCACCTGAACGGACCTAAGCTTTGCGGACCGGCAGGAACTCATGAAGCTACCAATGCGTTAGCCTGGCGACCGGCGTGACGCGGAGGGAATATTGTTGATCGCCTGCACCCGGAGACACCTACGCTGAACTCTTTTCGGACATGGGTTCGACTCCCATCGCCTCCACCACACAAGAAAAATCCGAACCTCTTCCCATCGGGAAAAGGTTCGGATTTTTCATTTGCTGCATTCCTTACAGCGTCATTTTCATTTCCAGTCTCAGCAGCGCGGCCTTTTTGTCGATGCCGCCTGCATATCCGGTCAGGCTGCCGTTTGTTCCGACAACGCGGTGGCAGGGAATGATGATAGAGATCACATTGTGCCCGACAGCCCCGCCCACAGCCTGCGCAGACATCCGGGAAAGGCCGCGCTCTGCGGCAAGCTGCCTTGCCAGTGCACCATAGGTCGTGGTCTGGCCGCAGGGGATGCGGCGCAGCAGCGCCCACACCTCCTGCTGAAAGGCAGAGCCAGCTGGATGGAGCGGCGGGGTAAAGTCCGGCTCCCGCCCGCCGAAATAAACGTCCAGCCAGCGTCTGGCCTCGGAGAGCACGGCGGTCTCCTGCTCCTGATGCACCGCATCCAGGGTGCGGGCAAAGTACTTCTGCCCCTCGAACCAAAGGCCGGTCAGGCCTGTGTCGTCAGCGGCCAGCAGGATGCCGCCCAGAGGAGACTCATAGTGCTGTGTATAGATCACCGTTTACCGGATCTCAATGCCCAGCTTGAACTTCAGGTTGCCCAGCACCTTCTTGACGGTGCGCTCGACCTGATCAGCGGAGATCTCCGCACTGGGGTCAGACAGGGTCAGGGAGAAGGCCATGCTCTTCTTGCCCTCGCCCAGGTTTGCGCCGCGGTAGATATCGAACAGCTTGACCTCGGTGATGAGGGGGCTTGCCTTCTTGATGGTGTCCTCGATCTCGCCGCAGGTGACCTTTTCCTCGCAGACAAGGGCCAGGTCACGTTTGACGGCAGCGTAGGGGCTCAGCGGCTTATAGCGCAGCTCACCGTCCACACAGGACATCAGAGCCTCATAGTCCAGCTCACCCAGATAGATGTTCTGGCTGTCCTTCTGGTCCTTTGCGATCTCCAGCTCGCCATTGATCTCATTGGAGAGCTTACCGAACACGCCCAGACGCTTGCCGTTGCAGTAGACAGCGGCGCTGATGCCGGGGTGGAGCCACGGGGTGGTCTCGCGCTCGTAGGTGAAGGTCAGGTCAAAGCCTGCGGCCAGCGCCTCCATTGCACCCTTGACGGTGAAGAAGTCCTCCTCGGGGCCAAAGGCACCAATGCAGAGGGTCTGACGTTCATGGGGATGCTCACTGATGGGCAGCTCCTTGGCCAGATAGACGGGAGCCATCTCGAACAGGCGGCCCTCGGCATTGCCCTTCTTGAGGTTGTCCACGATGACATTCAGCATGGACGGGGTCAGCAGGGTGCGCATGATGGACAGGTTCTCGCTGATGGGGTTCAGGATGCGGATGGCCTTGCGGGCGGCATCCTCAGCGGGGATGTGCAGCATATCCAGCTCCGCGTTGGAGTAGAAGGCCAGGGTGGAGGCCTCATAGAAGCCCTGTGCAGCCAGCAGGCGCTTGGTCTTGAGCTGCTGCTTCTGCGCGTAGTTCAGGCCGCCGTTGGTAACAGAGGCAGTGTTCAGGAAGGTGGGGTTGATGTGGTCATAGCCGTACTCACGGATGACCTCCTCCGCCAGATCGGGGAAGCTCTCCACATCCTCACGGTAGAGAGGAGCAGACACATCCCAGCTGCCATCGGCCTGAACATCCACAGTAAACTCCAGGCGCTGCAGGATATCGATCATGGTCTGCTCGGGCACAGTGATGCCCAGCACGCCGCAGATCTTGGCAGGGGTAGTCACGATGTGCTTGCGCTCCAGCGGACGGCCATCGGTCAGGTCATACTCGAGGGTGGTGATATCGCCGCAGTCCAGCTCCTGGATCAGGTGCAGGGCACGGGCCAGGCCCAGCTCGGGAGAGTTGCGGTCCACACCCTTTTCATAGCGGGCAGAGGAATCGCTGTTCTGGCCCAGGGCACGGCTGGTCTTGCGGACGCAGTCACGGGCGAAGGTGGCGCACTCGAACAGCAGGCTGGTGGTGTTCTCATCCATGCCGGAGTTGGCACCGCCCATGATGCCGGCCAGAGCCACAGGCTTCTCGGCATCGCAGATGACCAGATTGTTGGGGTTCAGGGTGAACTCCTTTTCATCGAGGGTCACGATCTTCTCGCCCTCGTGGGCACGGCGCACATCAATGGTGCGGCCGGCGACCTTGTTCAGGTCAAAGGCGTGCATGGGCTGGCCCATTTCCAGCAGGGTGTGGTTGGTGATATCCACCACGTTGCTGATGGAGCGCAGGCCGCACAGGGCCAGATGGCGCTTCATCCAGCGGGGAGATTCGCCCATGCGGATGTTGCGGACGTAGTGTGCCATATAACGGGGGCACAGGTCGGGGGCCTCCACCTGGACGGTAATGGGAGCATCCGGCTCGCAGACAGCCTTGTAATCCATGGCGGGCATATGCAGGGGCTTGCCCAAAATGGCAGCGACCTCGCGGGCAATGCCCAGCACGGACTGGCAGTCGGGGCGGTTTGCGGTGATGGAGATATCGAAGATATAGTCATCCAGGCCGACAACGGGTGCGATGTCGGTGCCGGGAACGGAATCCTCGGGCAGGATGAGCAGGCCATAGACCTCAGAGCCCGGGAACAGGTCATCGTTCAGGCCCAGCTCCTCGCCGGAGCAGAGCATACCGTTGGACTCCACGCCCTGCATCTTGCGGGCCTTGATCTTGATGCCGCCGGGCAGGGTGGAGCCATCCAGAGCGGCGGGCACACAGTCGCCCAGCTTCATATTGGCGGCACCGGTGCTGATGCGGATATCGTGGCCGTAGTCACCGCAGTCCACCACACACTTGGTCAGGTGGGTGCCCTCCTGCTTTTCCATCTCCACGATCTTGCCAACGACCACCTTGCTGATGCCTGCATCCAGCGGGATCAGCTCTTCCACCTCAAAGCCGCAGGAGAACAGCTTCTCCTCCAGCTCCTGGGCGGTAACGTCGATATCAACGAATTCTTTTAACCAACTGAAAGGTACTTTCATTGTCTGTTCTCTCCCCTCTTATTCATGGAACTGCTTGAGGAACTGCAGGTTGTTCTCGAACATCAGGCCGATGTTGTTGATGCCGTACTTCAGCATGGCGATGCGCTCGATGCCAATGCCGAAGGCGAAACCGGAATATTCATCCGGGTCAATGTTGCAGTTCTCCAGCACCTTGCGGTTGACAACACCGCCGCCCAGAACTTCGATCCAGCCGGTGTGTTTGCACAGGGGGCAGCCCTTGCCGCCGCACTCAAAGCAGCTGACATCGACCTCCACACTGGGCTCGGTGAAGGGGAAGTAAGAGGGACGCAGGCGGGTGCGGGTGTCCTTGCCGAAAAGCTTCTGCACAAAGGTGTTCAGCGCGCCCTGCAGGTCGCCCAGAGTGATGCCCTTATCCACGACCAGACCCTCCATCTGGTGGAACATGGGGCTGTGGGTGGCATCGGAATCGGAACGGAACACACGGCCGGGGATCAGCACCTTGATGGGCGGCTTCTGGCTGTCCATGGTGCGGATCTGGCCGCCGGAGGTCTGGGTGCGGAGCAGGAACTCGTCGGACAGGTAGAAGGTATCCTGCATGTCACGGGCAGGGTGATCCTTGGGCACGTTCAGGCGGGTGAAGTTGTGGTCGTCATCCTCGATCTCAGGTGCGTCGGCCACGGCAAAGCCCATGCCAGAGAACACATCGATGATCTGGTTGGTGACCAGCGTCAGGGGGTGCAGACCACCCACCGTGCGGGTCTTGGCGGGCAGGGTGATGTCCACAGTCTCAGCGGCGTTGCGGGCGGCCAGCTCGGCCTCCTTCACCTTGGCAGCGGCGGCATCGTAGTCTGCCTGCACCTTCTGCTTGAGCTCGTTGATGATCTTGCCCATGGCGGGGCGCTCTTCGGGCGCGACAGAGCGCAGATTCTTCATCAGCGCGGGGATCTTGCCGTTTTTGCTCAGATATTCCTGCCAGAACGAGGCCAGCGTCTCCTTGGAAGAGACCTGACCGAGGCTCTCTGCGGCCTGTTTGGCCAGCTCGTCGATCATTGCTTGCATGGAAATTCTCTCCTTCTCAGTTCGTGTTTTCAAAGCGGGGCAGCAAAAAAGGCCCCGTCCCCTGCCGGGCCATTTCTGGCCGGACAAAAGGGACGAAGCCTTTGCAAATCCAATGCTCCGCGGTACCACCCGGTTTCCGCCCTGCACAAACAAGGGCGGCTCTCAAACGCCGTAACGGGGCGCACCGTCCTGCCCTAATAGAAGCCGTTCGGGCAGGCCGCTCAGGAGCGAACTTCGGCACACACCCACGCGGAAGCCCTTTCAGCCGGTGAAGCTTCTCTCTTTGCTGTGGAACTGCGTGCGTACTCTCTCCGTCGCTGCGTTTCAAGATATTCAGGTTTCATAACCGGATATCATCTTACCACACTTTGGGTCTGTTTGCAAGCCGGGGCGGCACTTTTTCCCTGAATTTTACGGTTTTGCTTGTATTTTGGCCGAAAGTATGGTATTGTAAGCGTAACGTTTTACTGAAAGGAGGGTACACCCAGATGGATTGGAATGGCTGCATCTTTTTCAAAAAAGGTCAGATTTAATACGTTCCGGCTCGAAGTGTACCCTTTTATTGGAAACAGAACCTCTCAGTCTGCGCTTTGGCGCAGCCAGCTCCTCTAGTAGGGGAGCTAAATCGAGGAAACCTTTCAGCAAGACGTGGAGCATGATTTTCAGCGCCGCGCAGCTTTGCTGTGGGGCGCTTTTGTTTTGGGTACACTTTCTATTTTGAATCATTCACTATAAATAGAAAGGGTGTTTCCAATGGATCATAAACTCAATTTAAAAAAGCAGCTCGCCTGCATTTATACTTCTGATCTCTTCTCCGGTCTGCGCATCACGGATGCGGTATGGGTGGCCCTGCTGGCGGCCCGGGGCTTCTCCCTGTGGGAGATCGGCCTGGCCGAAAGCGTGTATCACATCGTCAGCCTCTTCTGCGAAGTGCCCAGCGGCATGGCGGCAGACCTGCTGGGCCGCCGGAAGACCCTCCTGTCCGGCGGAGTCTTGACCGTGACCTGCAATCTGTTGATGGCTTTTGCGCCGAACCTGTTCACCATCTGCCTTGCCATGGGGCTGAACGCGCTGGCTATGACCATGTTTTCCGGCACCTTCACAGCCCTTGTCTACGACAGCCTGAAGACCGAGGGCCGCGAGGACGAGTACATCCAAGTCTCCGCCAACAGTTCCCAGATCTCCATGCTGGCCAACGCCATAGGTTCGCTGGCCAGCCTTTTGAAGCGCTTCCTCGGCTTTGCGGGCTTTTACCTGCTGAGCGCTGCGTTCGAGGGCGTTTCCACCGCCGCCCTTGCGCTGATGGAGGAGCCCATCGTCACCAAGGCACAGGCCAGCCGGGGAAAGCAGACCCTCCGCGCGCTGCCCGGCCAGTTCACCAAACTGGCGCGCAACAGCCTGAGCATCCTGCGCACCACGCCGCTGGCGGCCAAGCTCATCGTTTCCAGCGCCGTCGTCTCGGTGCCCAGCTACCTGACCAAAATGTTCTTGCAGCAGCGGCTCATTGAGCTGGGCTGGCCCACAGAGCTCCTCTTTCTTCCCCTGCTGCTGGGCGGTGCTGCCTGTGTGCTGGGCCGCTGAAGTGGGCCGCCGGGTCCGGTTCCGCTCCATGCGGCGGTTTTACTCCGTCTGCGCCCTGCTCTGCGGCGTCGGCACGCTGCTGGTGGGCCTTGCCCCCGCGTGGGGCGGTCTGTTCGGCATGATGCTGGTGCAGGGCGCACTGGAAGTGTACCTTTTGCATGAAAGACAGAAGCTGAACGACGCCATTCCCAGTGACCAGCGGGCTACCCTCATCAGCGTGGACAGCATGGCCTACAGTCTGCTCATGATCCCCGCAAGCCCTCTGGTGGGTGCTGTCGGCGATGCCTTCGGGCAGGCCGGTGCAGGCCTTGCCCTGCTGGGCGGGGTCATCGTGCTGAGCGGTGTGGCGCTCTTGGGGAAAAAGCCGCAGGAATCCTGATACAGCAAAAAGCGGATGCGTTCCGGTGGGAGCGCATCCGCTTTGTTATTTTGCTCAGAACCGCCGCCAGGTGTCCGGCATAAAGAACACCAGCATGGGGAAGATCTCCAGACGGCCCGCCAGCATGTCAAAGATCATAACCAGCTTGGCGGGGTTGGAGTAGCTGCCAAAGTTCATCATGGGGCCCACCTGGGCAAGGCCGGGGCCGATGTTGTTCAACGTGGCGGCAATGGCGGTGAAGTTGGTCACCATGTCAAAGCCATCCAGACTGATGAGGAAGAAGGATGCCGCAAAGATGAAGATGTAGGCGGCCACAAAGACATTGGTGGCGCGGATGGTCTCATGGTTGACCACCTTGCCGTCCATCCGGACGGGGGCCACCACCTGCGGGTGAAGGGCCTGCTTGAGCTCCTTGCCCACAGTCTTGCCCATCAGCAGGAGGCGGCTGACCTTTATGCCGCCGCCGGTGCTGCCTGCGCAGGCACCCACAAACATCAGCATGACAAGGATCTCCTTGGAGAGGGTGGGCCACAGGTCAAAATCACAGCTGGAAAAACCGGTGGTGGTGATGATAGAACCCACCTGGAAGGCGGCGTGGCGCAGGGCCTCGCCCAAGCCGTTGTACATGCTGTAAATGTTGGCTGTGATGATGGCCACAGCCACACCGATGATCACAAAGTAGGCGCGCACCTCCTCGCTGGCGGCAGCGCGGCGGAAGCGGCGCATCAGCAGCAGGAAATAGGCATTGAAGTTCACGCCAAACAGGATCATAAAGATGGTCACGACCCACTGGACATAGGGCGACATGCTGGCAAAGCTGTCATTGCGGAAGCCGAAGCCGCCGGTGCCCGCTGTGCCAAAGGAGGTCAGCAGGGCTTCAAACACCGGCATCCGCCCGGCGATCAGGAACATGAATTCCAGCACCGTCAGGAGGAAGTAGATGCCGTACAGAATTTTTGCCGTGGACTGCACCTTCGGCACCAGCTTATCTACCTGGGGGCCGGGGCTTTCGGCTTTCATCAGGTTGACATGGGAGCCGCCGGTCAGGGGCAGCAGGGAGAGCAGGAACACCAGAACGCCCATGCCGCCGATCCAGTGGGTGAAGCTGCGCCAGAACAGGATGCCCCTGGGCAGGTCCTCCACGGCGGGCAGGATGCTGGCACCGGTGGTGGTGAAGCCGGAAACGGTCTCAAACATGGCATCCACCGGGTTGGGGATACTGCCCGTGAGCACAAAGGGCACCGCGCCCACCACACTGATGAGCAGCCAGCAGAGCGCCGTGGTGGCAAAGCCCTCCCGCATATAGAAGATCTGGCTCTTGGGCTTGATGCGGTGGAGCAGAGCGCCCGCCACCGCAGAAAGCGCTGCCGTGAGCAGGAACACGCCCAGCACCATCCACTCACCGTAGATCAGGCTGGCCATGGCGGGCAGCAGAAGCAGCGCGGCTTCGCAATAGAGGATGTAGCTCAGCAGCCGCAGAACGATCGCATAATTCATGCCGCGCCTCCGTTAATCTTCCACGATATCCCGCAGGTCATGCAGGCCGTGCTCCAGCGTGACCACGATGACGTTGTCGCCCACCTGGATCTCATCGCCGCCGCGCGGGATCTTGATCTCGTTGCCGCGGGTGATGCAGCAGAGCAGCAGGTTTTTTTTCAGGTGGAGCTGGCTCAGGGGCACACCGGTGGCGCGGCTCTTCTCATGGACCGTGAATTCCAATGCCTCCACGCGGTCGTCCAGAATGCGGTACAGGGTCTTGATGTTGCTGCCTGCCTCGTTCTGCAAAGCGCGCACATACTGCACGATGTAATCGCAGGTCATGTACTTGGGGTAGACGATGCTGCCCAGATCAAGCCCGGCCAGGATATCGTCAAATTCCAGGCGGTTGATCTTGGTGACCAGCTTGCCGTTGGAATGCTTCTTGGCAAACAGGGTCAGCAGAACATTTTCCTCGTCGATGTTGGTCAGGGCCACAAAGGCCTCGGTAGAGGTCAGGCCCTCGGAGAGCAGGAACTCGCGGTTGGAGCCGTCCTCACACAGGATCTGTGCTTCGGGCAGGGCCTGGGCCAGCACATCGCAGCGGGCGGGGTCCCGCTCCACGATCCGCACCCGGACATGGTTTTCCAGCAGCTCCTGGCTCAGATAGAAGGCAATGGCACCGCCGCCCACGATGAGGGCATTGCGCACCGGGCGCACGGCCAGATGGATGCGCTGGAAGAACGCGTGGGCCTTTTCCTGCGTTGCAAGAAAAGTGACCTGATCGCCGGTCTGGAGCACAAAATTACCGTTGGGGATGATGACCCCGCCGTCGCGCTCCACGGCGCAGACCAGAATATCGCTCTTGAGCCGGGTGGGGATCTCCCGGATGGCCACGCCGTCCAGTGCCTGTGCCTCGGTCAGGGTGAACTTGATCAGCCGCACCCGGCCTTCCGCAAAGGTATCGATCTTGCTGGCACCGGGGAAACGCAGCAGGTGGGAGATCTCCCGCGCCGCCGCCATCTCCGGGTTGATGATGGCCGAAATGCCGATCTGCTTTTTGATAAAGTCCAGCTCATGGCTGTAGGATGGGTTGCGCACACGGGCAATGGCGTGGCAGTGGCCCGCCTTTTTTTGCAAACATGCAGCAGAGCAGGTTCAGCTCGTCCGAGCCGGTGACCGCAATGAACACGTCCGCCTCCTCGATCCCTGCCTCGGACAGCGTTGTGATGGAGGAGCCGTTGCCGGTAATGCCCATCACGTCATAGGATTCGCTGATATGCTCCACACGGGCCTTGTTGGTATCGATGATCGTGACATTGTGGCCTTCCTCGCTGAGCTGTCGTGCCAGCGCTGTGCCGACCTTGCCGCAGCCCACCAGAATGATCTTCATAGAAAATGTCCTTTCCGTCCCTCCCGCCTTGTGGGAAGGATGCTTTCTCAGTAGCGCTCCACGCCGTCCTTGGTGACCAGGGCGTAGACCAGCGGGGCCTCCTCGGGCTTTTCCGCACCATAGACCAGGCCGCTGCAGTACTCCGCAGCAGCGGCTTCAAACTTATCTGCCGCACCGTAGAAGGTGGCCAGGCTTTCGCCCTTGTGCACATAGTCACCGCGCTTTTTGTGCAGGGTGATGCCGGCCGCAAAGTCCAGCGGGTCTCCCTTCTTCTGGCGGCCAGCGCCCAGCAGCACACTGGCAGAGCCGATCTTCTCGGCATCGTTGGCCACGATGTAGCCATCCTGCTCGGCCAGCAGTTCAAAGCTGGCTGCAGGCTGTTCAAACAGGCTGTAATCGTCCAGCACACGGGTGTCGCCGCCCTGAGCCGCAAACATCTCCTTGCACTTGGCAAAGGCCGAGCCGTCCGCGATCACAGCCTGTGCCATGGCACGGCACTCCGCGGGGGTACCCTTGCCTGCCAGCACCAGCATATTGGCGGCCAGCTGCAGGCAGACCTCGGTCAGGTCGGCAGGGCCCCTGCCCTTGAGCACGTCCATGCTCTCCATGACCTCAAGGCTGTTGCCGATGTTGCGGCCCAGCGGGGTGTCCATATCGGTGATCATGGCGGCCACCCGGCGGCCATGGTGGGTGCCGATGGCGACCATCAGCTCAGCCAGCTCAATGCTCTGGTCCACGGTCTTCATAAAGGCACCGGTGCCGGTGGTCACATCCAGCAGGATGGCATCAGAGCCGGAGGCCAGCTTCTTGGACATGATGGAAGAGGCGATCAGCGGGATGCAGCTGACCGTGGCGGTCACATCCCGCAGGGCGTACATCTTCTTATCCGCCACGGCAATGCCCTCGCTCTGGCCAATGACCGACAGCCCGATCTTGTTCACCTGGGCAAAGAACTCCTCCTGCGAAAGGGCAGTTCTGGTGCCGGGCACGCTCTCCATTTTATCAATGGTACCGCCGGTATGGCCCAGGCCGCGGCCGCTCATCTTGGCGATCTTTACACCGCAGGCCGCCACCACAGGGGCGATCACGAGGGTGGTCTTATCGCCCACGCCGCCGGTGGAGTGCTTATCCACCTTGATGCCGGGGATGGGGGAAAGATCGACCATCACGCCGCTGTGGGCCATCACGTCCGTCAGCTCGGCAGTTTCTTCGTTGGTCATGCCGCGCAGGTAGACCGCCATCATCCAGGCAGCCATCTGGTAATCGGCCACTTCCCCACTGACAAAGCCGTTGACAATGGCTTCCAGCTCTTCCCGGGTGTGGGTACCGCCATCGCGCTTTTTCGCGATCAGATCATAAATACGCATCGCAATTCTCCTGTCTGACAGTATGACTTTCAATAAATTCCATTATAACAGACTTTTTGACAAAGGCAATCCACATTCCGTCTCCTTTGTCGGTTTTTGAACACCAAGGGCGCAGCTGCCCGGAAAAGCAGCTGCGCCCTTGGAACAAACCTCACTCAGCGGGAACCCTTGTCGTAAGGGATACCCTCAGCCTTGGGGGCCATGCTGTTTTTGGAGGTAAAGGCCAGAATGATCATGGATGCGATGAACGGCATCATGTTATAGATGTTGCTGGACCAGTGGAGCTGCGCCAGGAAGGTGGAGTCCGCAATGTTTGCCAGGCTCTTGAACACGGCAAAGAACATGGCGGCGGCACAGATGTTGAAGGGCTTCCACTGGCCAAAGATCATAACAGCCAGTGCAAGGAAGCCCGCGCCAGCCACGCCGACCTCAAAGTTCCAGGTCTGCACCGGGGGCACGATATATGCCAGACCGCCGATGGCACCCAGCGCACCGGAAAGCAGCACACCCGCGTAGCGCATCTTGTAGACGTTGATGCCCACAGAATCGGCTGCCTGAGGATGTTCGCCGCAGGCGCGCAGGCGCAGACCGAAGCGGGTCTTGTACAGCACCACATAGCTGATGACGAGCAGCACGATGCCCAACGGCACAAAGATGCTCAGCTCCAGGCCGCCGATGCTGAACAGGAACGGCTTGTTGGAATAGTTCAGCTTGGCGCTGCCGCTGTCGCTGAAATACTTGGCAATGACCACGGCAATGGCGGTGGCCAGCAGGTTCAGGGCCGTGCCGCCGATGGTCTGGTCCGCTTTCAGGTTGATGGAAGCAAAGGCCAGCAGCAGGCTGTACACGATACCGGCCAGCGCAGCCACCAGGACCGAGATCAGCACCACCAGGAACGGCGACATGTCGGCCGGAAGCATGGTCAGGGTCAGAACACCCGCCACACCGCCGATGACCATGATGCCTTCCAGCGCGATGTTGATGATGCCGGAGTGCTCACTGAACATACCGCCCAGTGCCACCAGCATCAGGACGATGCCATACAGCAGGGTATATTTGATCAAAAGCAGCATCTTACTTGCCCTCCTTCTTCGCGTTGGCCTTTTCCGCCGGGGCAGGCTCTGCGTTCACATTGGTCTTGTCCGCATTCTTGAACAGCAGCTTCTGGATCTTGCCGCGGAACAGCATGGAGAATGCACACAGGTAGATGATGATGCCGCTGATCAGGTCGGCGATCTCCGTGGGATAATACTTGGTGGAAAGGAAGGTGCCGCCCACCGAGATGTGGGAGATGAACAGGGCCGAGAAGATGGTGCCAATGGGGTTAGAGCTTGCCAGCAGGGCAACGGAGATGCCGTTGAAGCCCATGGCGGGCAGGCTGGTGGAGTTCAGCGGGTTCCACTGGCCCACGTTGGACAGGTAGAACAGGCCCGCGCCAAAGCCTGCCAGCGCACCGGCAATGGCCATGGAGAGGATGATGTTCTTCTTTTCGTTGATACCGGCGTAGCGGGCAGCACTCTTATTCAGGCCGACCGCCTTCAGCTCATAGCCAAAGGTGGTCTTGTTCAGCACCACCCAGATCAGGATGGCCACCACAGCGGCCAGGAAGATGGCAATGGTGGTGCTGTTGGTCTGGAACAGCTTGTTCAGGCCGAAGTCCGGGATGACAGACTGGGCGAGATCCGCGTTCTTGCCCAGGTTCAGGGTGCGGGTGTTGCGCACATCATACATGGGGCCGGTGCCGTTCTGGTAGACCAGCTCATTGACAAGGTACAGGCCGATCCAGTTGAACATGATGGAGGTAATGACCTCGTTGATGTTGAAGTAGGCCTTGAAGAAACCGGGGATGGCACCCCACAGACCGCCCAGAATGGCCGCAGCCAGCAGGCAGACGAACCAGGGCAGCTTGAGCATGATGGCGCAGTAGAGGGCACCGTAAGCGCCCAGCGTGTACTGACCGGCGGCACCGATGTTGAACAGGCCGGTCTTGAAGGCGAAGCCCACGGAAAGGCCGGTCATGATCAGGGGCGCGGCGTTGGCCAGTTCCTTGCCGACACCATAGGGGGCATCATGGAAGCCGCCCTTGAGGATGCGGACAAAACCGTCTGCCCATGCGTGGGCCGGGTTGATGGCCAGCAGCACGAGGAAGCCCACAAACAGACCGATCAGGATGCACAGCAGGGCAGCCATCACGCTGGTGACAGAACCCTGCAGCCCGTTGTGGGAAAGTTTTTTGTTTTTCATTTCTGCTTACTCCTTTCCCTGCTTGCGGGCACCGGCCATGTACAGGCCCAGCTCCTGGACCGTGGTGGTCTTGGGGTCAAACTCGCCCACGATCTCACCCTCGTACATCACAAGGATCCGGTCAGAGAGGTTCATCACCTCGTCCAGCTCCAGGCTGACCAGCAGCACAGCCTTGCCTCTGTCGCGCTCATCCACGATCTGCTTGTGGATATACTCAATGGCACCGACATCCAGGCCGCGGGTGGGCTGCACTGCCACCAGCAGCTTGGGGTCTTTGTCGATCTCACGGGCAATGATTGCCTTCTGCTGGTTGCCGCCGGACATGCTGCGCACGATGGTGGCGCTGCCCTGGCCGCTGCGCACGTCATACTGGGCGATCAGCTTATCGGAGTACTCCCGCACCTTTTCACTGCGGATAAAGCCGTTGTGCTGGAACTCGGGCTGCCAGTAGCGCTGGAGCACCATATTGTTCTCCAGACTGTAATCCAGCACCAGACCGTGTTTGTGGCGGTCCTCAGGGATATGGCTCATGCCGTCCTTGGAGCGCTGGCGGATGCTCTCGTTGGTGATCTCCTTGCCGTCCAGCAGCACCTTGCCGCTGTTGAACTTTTCCAGACCGGTCAGACCGTAGACAAACTCTGTCTGGCCGTTGCCCTCGATGCCTGCCAGACAGACGATCTCACCGGCACGCACCTGGAAAGAGACGTTCTTGACGGCATCCTTCTTGTGCTGGGCATTGTGCATGGTAACGTTCTGCACGTCCAGCACCACCTCGCCGGGGGCGGCGGGCTTTTTGTCCACCTGCAGCTGAACATCGCGGCCGACCATCATGCGGGAGAGCTCTTCCTTGGTGGTGTCCTTGATGTCCACAGTGCCCATATACTTGCCCTTGCGCAGAACAGTGCAGCGGTCTGCCACTGCCATGATCTCGTTGAGCTTGTGGGTGATGAAGAGGATGGATTTGCCTTCCTTCTTGAACCCGCGCATGATCTCCATCAGCTCGTCGATCTCCTGCGGGGTCAGAACAGCGGTGGGCTCGTCAAAGATCAGGATCTCGTTGTCGCGGTAGAGCATCTTCAGGATCTCAACACGCTGCTGCATACCAACAGAGATATCACTGATGAGTGCGTCGGGGTCCACACGCAGGCCGTACTTCTCGCTCAGGGCCACGACCTTCTTGCGGGCCTCAGCCTTCTGCAAAAAGCCCAGCTTATTGGGCTCCACGCCCAGAATGATGTTATCCAGCACGCTGAAGCACTCCACCAGCTTGAAGTGCTGGTGCACCATGCCGATGCCCAGCGCGTTTGCATCGTTGGGGTTGCGGACGGCGACCTCCTTGCCGTTCTTGAGGATCTTACCGGCCTCCGGCTGGTACAAGCCGAACAGCACGCTCATCAGCGTACTTTTGCCAGCGCCGTTTTCGCCCAGCAGGGCATGTACCTCGCCCTTGCGCAGCTGCAGGGTGATATCATCGTTTGCCTTGATTCCAGGGAACTCCTTGGTAATGTGGAGCATCTCGATCACAAAATCCTCTGCCAATCTGCTCACTCTCCTTTCGTGTCAAATCGACACCTATACTATTCTGTGTACCATTATACCGTATTTTTGCGGTTTTGCACACTTCTTTTTGATTTTTTGGCGGGATGTACTCTTATAAGTATTACTTTTGTGCAAGCTGCACGATTTTTCGCGAGACAAAAACGACCCTCTCCGTCAAAGCCTGGCGGCAATGACGGAGAGGGTCGTTCCCTGCAGCCCTTGCGGACTGTTCAAATTTTACTGGATGTAGGTGACGTTGGTGAACTCGCTGACGGTGGGCTTGGTAGCGTCGTCAGAGCTGTTGTCAACAACGATCTCGCCGGAAGCGATCTTCTGCTTCAGCTCCTCGTACTCTTCAACCGTGAAGGTCTCGAAGTTCCAGCTGTCCTCGTCGGTGGGCAGGCCGACGTAATCGCCGTCCTCCAGACCAAAGTTGCCATTGGTTGCTGCGATGGTGCTCCACTCGCCTGCCTCGATGTCGGACAGAGAAGTAGAAACAGCCTCAGACAGGCCCTTCATAGCGGAGGTGATGAACGGGTTGTAAGCATAGGTGCCATCAGCAACGCCGTTTGCACCGATGTAGTTCTGGTCAACGTCAACGCCGATGACGTAGCCGTTGTTCTTCAGAGCAGCCTCAACAGCGGAGGTGTAGATACCGCCGCCGCAGGCAAAGACGACCTGAGTGCCGTTGGAGTACCAGCCCTCCATACGGGAGGTGATGTTGGCATCGCCGTAGAACTGGCCGCCGTAGAAGTAGTTGATGTCGATGTTCTGACCCAGCTCCTGAGCAGCAGCATCAGCGCCCTGCACAAAGCCGTAGCCGTAACGGATGACAGCGGGAACAGCCATGCCGCCCAGGAAGCCCAGCTTGGTCTTGCCGTCCTTGGCAATGGCGTAACCTGCCAGATAGCCTGCCTGCTCCTCCTTGAAGGTGATGCAGTAGCAGTTGGAGGGGATCTCATCGGTGCCGATATCGCCCTGGGTGACATCGATAGCAATGAACTTGACATCGGGGTACTGCTCAGCAGCCCATGCCAGAGAAGCGCCATACAGGTAGCCGACGCAGACAATGACCTCAGCGCCGTCGTTGACAGCCTGACGGATCATGGTCTCACGATCCTCATCGGAAGCATCAGCCTCGGGGATGTAGTACTGGCAGTCATCGCCCATGTAGCTGGAAACAGCGCTCCAGCAAGCCTGGTTGAAGCTCTCGTCATCGATCGTGCCGGTATCGCAGGTCAGAGCGACCTTTGTGATCTTGCTGGCAGCCTCGGAGCCAGCCTCAGAAGCTGCAGAGGAAGCAGTGGAAGAAGCGGTGCTGGTGGAAGAGGAAGAACCACCGCAGGCGGTCAGAGCAGCGGCAGCAGCTGCAGCGCCAGCCACAGCCAGGAAGTTACGACGAGAAATCATCATAAGAAAACTCTCCTTTTTATACATTAAAAATTGCGCTTTAAAAAGGGAATGCGCACACTTGCACATTTACTGACCCAAGTATAGCCGGGTCATGTGAGGAAAGCAAGGCATTTCCGATTACAAAATCTTTACAGATTTTTTGTAAAATTCGCGTAAAAGTCGTACTGCTTCACCAATTTTTGCAAAATATCCGCTTCCCGCCTCACTCTTCCACGGCTTTGTTGCCCGCCACGTTGGAGGGGCCAAAGCCGAAGGGCAGCAGCTCGTCCATGCTGCGCTCGATGAAATCATCGGGGGTCTTTGCCATGATGACATTCAGCTCCGGTCCGCCGAACTCAAACAGCGCCTGACGGCAGACCCCGCAGGGTGAGGTGATCTGCTTATTCACTTCACCGCGGCGGGAGCCCACCACGGCAATATCGGTGAAGTGGGTCACGCCCTCGCTCACCGCCTTGAACAGGGCCGTACGCTCGGCGCAGCTGGTGGGGGTGAAAGCGGCGTTTTCCACATTGCAGCCGGTGAAGATGCGGCCATCCTCGGCCCGCAGGGCAGCACCCACCATGAAATCGGAGTAGGGCGCATAGGCCTGCTCCCGGGCTTCCAGCGCCATCCGGATCAGGGCTTTCTTTTCGTCTAAAGTCAGATTGGTCATAGGGGCCTCCTTTTTATTCTAAAGTATAAACAAACGTTTCTGCGTCTTTCTGAACAAATCCTATACTTTCAAACATTTTACGGGACTGCTTGTTGAAAGAATAAATTTCTGCATAGCATTGCGGATACTTCTTCTCTTTTGCCAGTGCAAGAATCTTCCCAATCACTGTTCTCCCAATGTGCCGATTCTGATACTCTTTGCAGACCACAATCGAAATTTCTCCGCTTGTCTGCAAGCATACATCTCCGCACAGAATGCCCTTATATTCAATGTAGAATAAATCACCATGACTATCCAGATACTGGTACATATTTTTCAGGATAGACAGGTCATAAATGCGATTCTGATTATCTACATGATGGCACAGTTCTGCGTCCTGATACCACGGAAGGGCAATTTCATAGGCTGGGTAATAAGGTACAAGGCAGATATCCTGATTTGGTTGAAAGTCGTTCATCTTTCATCCCCTCTTCTGCACTTCAATTATACGGCGTATTCTCAAATTCTTCAAGAGATTTCTCGTTGTTCATTTATTATGTAACGAAAATTCTTGTATTTTTCATTACAGACGCATATAATAGAATCAAGAAGGAGGCGTATTAGAATGGCAAATGCAGTCAATGTGAACTTCCGGATGGACCCAGACCTGAAACGCAGCATGGAAGAGGTTTGCGCCGAGATGGGACTTTCTATGACAACGGCATTCACGATTTTCGCCAAAAAAGTTTCCCGGGAGCACCGCATTCCCTTTGAGGTTTCCGCCGACCCGTTCTACTCGGAAAGCAACATCAATCATCTCCGCCAGATCGTCCACGACATCGATACCGGAAAAGCCAAGCTCACTGAGCACGATTTGATCGAGGTAGATTAAATGAGATTGCTTTGGGCACTATACTGACACCTGAAAAGAGGGCCGTTGCTTTTTGGCAACAGCCCTCTTTCGCTCTCAAAAATAAACTTAGTACTCCGCGCCCAGTGCGACCTTCATCATGTTGGTGAAGCTGGTCTGGCGCTGCTCGGCGGTAGTGATCTCCGGGGAGACGAAGCTGTCGGAGATGGTCAGCAGGCAGGCGGCGTTCTTGCCCAGGACCTGAGCGTTGGCGAAGAGGGCAAAGCTCTCCATCTCTACACACAGGCAGCCGCGCTCATCCCGCAACTTTTCCCAGTAGGTGGGCTTTTCATCGGAGGGCTGGCGATAGAACACATCGGAGGAATGGATGTTGCCCTCGATCAGGGGGATGCCCTGCTTTGCGGCAGAAGCACGCAGCTTGTCGTTCAGGGTCTGGCTGGGCAGGGTGAGATCCCCTTCAAAGCCGCTCTGAACCCGGGCATAATTGCTCTCGCTCACGGCACCGGCGGCCAGCACCACATCGAACAGCTTGGCTTTGTCGGTGTAGCTGCCGGCAGAGCCGATGCGGATGATGTTGTCCACATCGTAGAACTTGTACAGCTCGTAGGAGTAGATGCCGATGGAGGGCATTCCCATGCCGCTGCCCATCACACTGATGGGGCGGCCCTCATAGGTGCCGGTAAAGCCCAACATTCCACGGACACCGGTGACCTGGCGGACATCCTTGAGGAAGGTATCCGCGATGAACTTTGCCCGCAACGGATCGCCGGGCATCAGGACGGTCTTTGCGAAATCGCCTTTTTCAGCGCTGATGTGGGGTGTTGCCATAATCATTCTCCTTTTTGTTTGTAAAATAAACCTCTCAGGCGCTTCACGCCAGCATACGAGTTGCGGCTCCCAGCGTCCACTTCGTGCAAAGTATTGCACTCGTGTCCTGCTGGCCGCTGCCCCAACAACGCCTCCCTTCATCCGCCACTGGCGGCGGTCGTCGTTGTTGCCTGATAGGGGAGCTAAGTTTATGCTTCGCATTGCCGGAGAGGTTCTGTTCTGATTTATCGCTTTCCGGAGAACACGCTCTGCGGTGCGATGTACGAGCCATTGCGGCGGATCTCGAAGTGGCAGTGGTTGCCGGAAGAGCGGCCCGTGCTGCCCACATAGCCGATGAGCTGGCCCTGCCGCACGGTCTGGCCCGCACTGACCGCCAGAGACAGGCAGTGGGCATAGACCGTGGTATAGCCGCCGGAATGGCTGATGATCACAGAATAACCATAGCCCGTACCGGCACCGGCCTTGTTATAACCTGCCTTGGTCACAGTGCCGCCCGCCGATGCATAGATGGGCGTACCGGCAGAGGCACAGATATCCACGCCCTTATGGCCGCTGCCATACCAGCGCGAGCAGTTGCGGTACCCCGGGACCGGCCAGATAAACTGACCGCTGCCGCCGATGTATGCCGCCGCACCGTTCTTCGTGACCTTCTTGGTGCCAACGACCACCTTTTTGTTCACCGGCTCCCGGATGGTCTCAGTGGAAAGGATGGTCTGCTCCAGCAGCACGCCGTTGGTATCGTAGACGTTCTGCATGGTGACGCGGCGCAGGCCGTTCTCGCCCTCCTGCAGGGTCTTGGTGGTACCCTTGGTGTACTCGCTGGACTGGGTGGTCTCGGTGCTGAAGGGGATCTCCTCCTCCCGCGTCTCCACCTTGGTGATGCGGACTTCCAGCAGAGCCTCCTGCTTGGTCACGATCAGCTGGTCGCCCTCCTGGATATTGGAGTCCTCGGCCAGGGGAGCACCCTTGAAATTCGTATTCAGGGCACACAGCTCCCGGAAGGTCAGGTCGTTCTTCTGGGCAATGGCCCACAGGGTATCGCCCGCCTTGACCGTGTAGATCTTCTCCTGCTGCTGCACGCCGGTCAGCATATTCTCGATGGAATTGTCATCCTCAAAGCTGTCGTTGAAATAGACTCCATCTTCCAGCGTCACATTTTTGCTAAAGCCCACGCTGACATTCTCGTCTGCCTGATCCTCGTAGGGGGCCAGCAGGCTCTCCAGATAGCTGCGCAGGGTGTCACCATCGGAGCAGACTGCCGTCAGCTCCCCATCCAGATACAGGGCGGTGCCCTCACTGATCTGGTCACTGGCGCTCTGCAGAATGGCGTTTGCCGTCTCGCTCTCGTCCATGGTCTTGTGGGTCACGGAGATGGTATAGGTCGGCTCGATGGTCAGCTCGGTCTTGTCCGAACCGGCGTAGTTGATGCGCTGCATCACATCCTCTTTTGCAAGGTTGAACACTTCCTCATTGGCCACATAGCCAACGGTCTGGCCGTTCACCTGCACAGCCAGCGCATAGGGCTGGGCCATCGTCCTGTTCCAGACCGTGACGAACACGGCCAGCATACACAGGGGCAGGATGTACATTGCTGTCCGGGGCAGCAGGCTCAGGTTGCGCTTGAGCCCGCCCACAAAATAGCGCCCGGCCGCTTTTACGGAAGCACCAAAGCCCTGCTCCCGGCGCACGTCGTTGGCGTGGGCCGCCACAGCGCCGAGGCCTTTGAAGAACAGGTAAAGCGGTGCCAGCAGATCCTTGAACATCTGCGCCGCACCAGGAAAGGCTGTTGCAATGATGGTATGCAGGGCATTCCTGCACCAGCGGGCCAGTCTGCGGGCCACGGCAGCAATACCGCGCCCGGTGCGCACCACCATGTACTCTGCCGCAAAGCCCAGTGCATAAAGTGCCTCGCCAACTGCCAGCACCACGGCACTGGCCCGCAGCTTTTTGGCCACATCATTCATGTGCCGCTGCGTTTTGCGGCGGAAACGGTGCCGCCGCAGCAGGCCGGAGATCTGGACCTTTGCCCAGAAGCTTCGCAGTTTTTCTCTGCCCTTCACCGGCGCTGCAGGAGCCTGGCTCTGCGGCTCCTTTGTTTTTTCTTCGATCAAAAGGGGTTGCTCCTTCCTGACGTTTTGGGTCGAAAGTTACAAATTCATATCAATTATACACTCTGCCCGGGCCGATACAAGGCTTGTCACAGAATTTGGGCAGAGCTTTCACAGAGGTTTCACTTTATTTTCATATTTCAGCGTCCAGCAATGCCCGCATATCCTCGGGCAGGGGGCTTTCCACTGCAACGGTGCGGGCGTGTTCCTCCACCGGCGTTTCCAGCCGGATGCCTCCGGCCACCTCGGTGTAAGCCGGCACCCGGAAGCTCTGCCGGGCGCAATGGAGCGCCTGCCGGGCAATGCGGTCACGGTGCCCGCCGTAAAGGTCGTCCCCAGCCAGCGGGTGGCCGATGGATGCAAAGTGCACCCGGATCTGATGGGTGCGGCCCGTCACGGGAACACAGGCGGCAAGGCTCAGGCCATGCTCTGCCTTTAATATGGTATACTCGGTGCGGCTGGGCTTGCCCTCGGGGGTCACGCACCGCCCGATGATGCTGTCCCCTCTCCGGCCGATGGGGGCATCGATGATCCCGGGGCCAAGGGGCAGTTCGCCCTCTACAATGGCGTAATAGAGCTTTTCCACGCCCTCGGCCAGCAGGGGCGCGGCATAGCCGTTCTTTGCGGCCAGCACCAGCCCGCTGGTGTCTTTATCGATCCGGTTCACCGGGCGGAACACCGGGCTTTCGCCGTGGGCAGCCGCCCAGGCGGCATAGCCGTTGGCCAGGGTGCCCCGGGGGTAGTTCAGGGTGGGGTGGACCGCCAGATGGGGCGGCTTTTCCAGCACCACGGCAAAGGCATCCTCGTAAACGACCCTGACCGGGATCTCAGGCTGCGGCTCCACGCCGGTGCCGTCGGCGGGCAGCGCAAAGCGGATGGTCTGCCCCGCCTGCACGCGGCGGTTGGCCAGAATGGGCACATCGTCTGCAAAAAAGCCGCTGCCATGGAATTTGACCGCCCGGGCCAGCTCCGTGGAGACGGCACACCGGCGCAGAAAGCCGCGCAGCAGCACGCCATCGGCTTCGGGCGGGACATTGAAAAGCAGCTGCATCCTTTGTCCCTCCCAAAAATTTCACGCCATATTTAGATTTATTATACCAAATTTCATCGTCACTTGCAAATCTTGTTTTTTTATGGTATCATGGGGAACGGAAAACGAGTGGAACATACGGCGGCGGGGCGGCTTTGACCGCTCTGAGGAAAGTCCGGGCCTCACAGAGCACGGTAACTGCTAACGGCAGCCGAGGGTGACCTCAGGGAAAGTGCAACAGAAAGGAAACCGCCGCAGCAATGCGGTAAGGATGAAAGGGCGAGGTAAGAGCTCACCAGCGCATGGGTGACTATGCGGCTTTGTAAACCCTACCGGAAGCAACGCCTATATGGGACGTACAGCGCTGCTCGCGTGTCCCGAAGGCGGCATGAGCCTGTCAGCAATGGCAGGCCTAGACAGATCGTCGTTTAATACAGAACCCGGCTTACGGTCCATCTCGTTTTCCATTTGGTGTATCTGCAGGGGGTTGTTAGAACCCTTCTTTGCCCCGCCGTCAGGCGCAGGGACAGAGAAGGTTGATAACAGCCCTCTTTTCGTTTTGGCCAGAGTGTGGTATACTATCCTCACCACGGGAGCACAGTTGTTCGCCGTGGGCAAACAAGAGAGACAGGATGTGAAATCCTCCGATGAAAGATGGTTTTTTGAAAGCAGCAGCCCTCTCGCCCGCGCTTCGGGTGGCGGACTGCGCCTACAACACCCGGCAGATCCTCACGGAGCTGCGTGCCGCCGCCGCCCGCGGCGTGAAGCTGGCCGTGTTCCCCGAGTTCTGCCTGACCGGCTATACCTGCGGCGACCTGTTTTTGCAGCGCACCCTGCAGCAGGGAGCCCTGACCGGCCTGCAGGAGCTGCTGGATGCCAGCCGGGAGCTGGACACCGTGGCCCTTGTGGGCCTGCCCCTGATGGTGCGGGGCAAGCTGTACAACTGCGCTGCCGTGCTCTGCCGCGGGCAGCTGCTGGGTCTGGTTCCCAAAACGTACCTGCCCAACTACGGCGAGTTCTATGAAAAGCGGCAGTTCACCCCCGGTTCCACCGAGGTGGAGTGGGTGAATGTCTGCGGGCAGGATGTCCCCTTTGGCACCTCCCTGCTCTTCCGCTGCCGTCAGATGCCCAGCTTTGTGCTGGGCGTGGAGCTCTGCGAGGATCTGTGGAGTGCCCTGCCGCCCTCCACCTTCCACGCACTGGCAGGCGCTACCGTCATCGCCAACCTTTCGGCCAGCGATGAAACGGTAGGCAAGGCTGAGTACCGCCGGGCACTGGTGGAAAACCAGTCTGCCCGCCTGCTCTGCGGCTACCTGTACGCCTCGGCAGGCCACGGCGAGAGCACCCAGGACATGGTGTTCGCAGGCCACGACCTGATCACCGAAAACGGCACCCTGCTGGCTGAGGTGAAGCCCTTTGCAGATGGCCTTGCCGAGACGGAGCTGGACTGCCAGCGGATGGAATCGGAGCGGGCGCGCAACACCAGCTTTGAGCCCAGCACCGAGGGCTACCAGACTGTGGAGTTCGACCTGGCCCTGACCGACACCGCGCTGACCCGTTGGGTAGACCCCACCCCCTTTATCCCCCACAACGAACAGCTGCGTGCCGAGCGCTGTGAGCTTATTTTGAAGATGCAGGCCGATGGCCTGGCCAAGCGTCTTGAGCACGCCCGCGCCAAAACAGCCGTCATCGGCATTTCGGGCGGTCTGGACAGCTGCCTTGCCCTGCTGGTGGCTGTCCGCGCCATGAAGCAGCTGGGCCGCCCCACCACCGATGTGCTGGCCGTGACCATGCCCTGCTTTGGCACCACCAAGCGCACCCGCAGCAATGCGGAGATCCTCTGTGATGAGCTGCACGTCAGCTTTACCGAGATCGACATTGCCGCCACGGTGCACAGCCACTTCCGGGACATCGGCCAGGACGAGAGCGTGCTGGACGTGACCTATGAAAACGGTCAGGCCCGCGTGCGCACCCTGGAACTGATGGACACTGCCAACCGCACCGGCGGCCTGGTGGTGGGCACCGGCGACCTTTCCGAGCTGGCACTGGGCTGGGCCACCTACAACGGCGACCACATGAGCATGTACGGCGTGAACGCAGGCGTACCCAAAACGCTGGTGCGCCACCTTGTCCGGTACGAAGCCGACATCGCCGCCACCCCGGCCCTGAAAGAGGTGCTGCTGGACATCCTCGACACCCCTGTGTCCCCCGAGCTGCTGCCCGCCAAGGACAACGGCGAGATCGCACAGCGCACCGAGGATCTGGTGGGCCCCTATGAACTGCACGACTTCTACCTTTATTATGTGCTCCGCTTCGGCTTTGGCCCGGCAAAGATCTTCCGGCTGGCCAGGGCAGCCTTTGCGGGCCGGGAGGAATACCCGGACGCTGTGCTTTACAAGTGGCTGCGCAACTTCTACTGGCGGTTCTTTGCCCAGCAGTTCAAGCGCAGCTGCCTGCCCGACGGCCCCAAGATCGGCAGCGTGACCCTCTCGCCGCGCGGGGACTGGCGGATGCCCAGCGATGCCTGCGCCGCCCTGTGGCTGGCCGAGCTGGAACAGCTGTTCCCCCAGAAGGATGCCTGAGCCATGAAGCAGAAAAAAAATCTCTGGGTCAATTTACTGTTCGCCGCTGTTGTTCTGGTGATCGCGGGGGTGCTTTTTTACCTCCGCAGTGCCGGGCAGAGCGGCAGCACCCTGGGCGCGGAGCTGATCTACGGCGATGCGAACACGGTGCAGAAGATCTCTCTGGACAAGGATGCCATCTATGACATCGACACCGGCTATCTGACGGTGCACATCGAGGTCAAAGACGGCGCGGCACGGTTCATTGATTCCCCCTGCCCTGACCACATCTGCGAAAGCTTTGGCTGGATCTCGCAGGAGGATCAGACGGCCACCTGCCTGCCGGCACGGGCCGTTCTTACCATCGTGCCCCTTGCCTGAGGACATGTCAAAAAGGAGAATTCCTATGTTTGATGAAACTTCCCGTTCCCACATGGACGATGACAGCACCCGGCACATCCACCGGGGTCACCGCCCACCGGAAGAAAAGACTGTGGAGGTGGACAGCTCGGCCTTTTTTGCGCCGGAAACTGCCGCTCCCACCCCGCCGCCTGCACCACCCAAGCCGCCGAAGCATACCGGCGGGCCTGCCCCGGAGTCAAAGCCCCCCCGCCGCAGGCCGGATGCAGATACCGGCGCGGCCAACCCGAAACGAGGTACTGTTTTGCTGATCGTACAAGCCATTCTGAGCATTGCGGCCTTCTTCCAGCTCTGGCGCACCCAGATGCTGCCCGCGCTGTATCTGGTCATCATTGCGGCGCTGCTGGTGCTGTTCTGGCTGCTGGTCAAGCGCTGCCAGGAGTACAGCGCCCCCCGCAAGGTATCCCGGGTGTTCTCGGTGTTCCTGTGCGCCTTTCTGGCGCTGGGCTGTGTCTGGGCGCAGCAGGGCCTGAGTGCACTGGACAACGTGACATCCGGCCTTGTCACCGGAACCGAGGCCAACAAGATCACCAAGGAGCCTTTTGTGGTCTACCTGAGCGGCGTGGACAACCGCGGCGAACTGACCGAAAAGGCCCGCAGCGATGTGAACATTCTCGCCGTGGTCAACCCCTCCACCAAACGGGTGGCGCTCATCAACACCCCCCGCGATTACTACGTTGATCTGGCGGGCACCAGCAGCAAGGACAAGCTGACTCATGCCGGTCTGTACGGCGTGGAGACCAGCATGGCAACCCTGGGCAACCTGTACGGGGTCAATGTGGACCAATACCTCCGCATCAATTTTGCGGGCTTCATCAGCATCATCGATGCCGTGGGCGGCGTGGATGTCTACTCCGATCAGGCGTTCACCTCGGTGGGCAGCCCCGGCTACTATGACCCCACCACCTTTGCCGAGGGCTGGAACCATCTGGACGGCAAGAGTGCTCTGGCCTTTGCCCGTGAACGTCACGCCTTTGCCTCCGGCGATATCCAGCGCGGCATCAACCAGATGAAAGTCATCGATGCCATGATGAACAAGATCAAATCTCCCACCGTGCTGATGAGCTTCTCCAAGCTGATGGATGCTGTGTCCAACTGCTTTGTGACCAGCCTTTCTCAGGAGCAGATCTCCGCGCTGGTGCGGATGCAGCTGGCAAGCCTGTCTGACTGGGACATCCAGAGCTATACCGTGACCGGCACCGGCGGCAAGAGCTCCCAGTGCTACTCCGCAAAGGGTCAGAGCCTCTATGTGATGAAGCCGGATGAGAACTCCGTCAACCAGGCCAAGGAGCTGATCGCATCCGTTCTGGGCGGTGAGGGCACCGTGAGCGATACCCAGCAGACCCCCGAAAAGACCGAGGTATACACCCCCACGGCTGACCCCAACGCGGGCACCTCTGTGGAGGAATCGCCCGACAGCGTCATTGTGGAGGAACCTGCAGAGAGCGTGCCTGCGGAACAGCCTGCCGATGAGCAGCCCGCAGAACCCACCCCCGAAGCGCCTGCCGAGAGCGAGGCTTCCACTGAAGCACCTGTCGAGAGTGAAGCCAGCAGTGAATCCACCGGCGGAGCAGAAACACCTTCTATCTCTCTGCCCACGCAGGAGCAGGTGGAATCTGCTGCCAACTCCCTGCATCAGGCCGCTTCCACCGTGCTGGATGCCCTGTTCGGTTCCAGCAGCAGCGGAGAATAAAACAGGATAAAACAGCACAAGCCCCGGGCCTTGCAAAAGGTCCGGGGCTTGTTGTCTGCTGATCTTACAGGGAAGCGCGATTACTCAGCGTCGCCCAGCTCAAAGGTCTTGACAGAGACAGTGCCGTTGCGGCCAGCCTTGTCGGTGCGCAGATACTGGCGGGTGGTCTCGCCGTTGCTGGTCACGTCAGCAACATAGATCTGCTCGGCCTCGGCCTCGATGGGGAACTCCTCGGCCATGCCCTTCATGGGCAGAGCGCTCAGGTCTGCATAAGCGTCCTTCACCTTCCACAGCTTCATGGTGTCGCCGTTGGACAGGGTGAACTCGCCGTAGCAGTCAGCGGAGTAGGTGGTGCCATTCACATCCAGATCCTCGGTGCTGACAACGCTGGCGGCAGCGACCTCGCTCTCGGCAGCTTCGCTGGAAGCGGCCACAGAGGAAGCAGCCTCGCTGGAAGCAGCGGAGGATGCGGTGGAAGATGCACTATTGGAGCAGCCAGTCATGGCAACAGCCAGCACAGCAGCGGTCAGTGCCAGACCCAGAGTACGATTGATTCTCATGTGATAGTCTCCTTCTATTCTGAAACCATATCAATTCCTGCGCCCGGCGTAAACTTCGTACGCACCGGACGTGCATGTGCTAGTCTACCACAACTGACTATATTGTTCAAGACTTTGCACAAAAAATAGCCCTCTCGGTCACGCTGTCGCATGACGGAGAGGGCCGATATTACTTCAGGATCTCCTGCAGCACGCTGTGGCCGTCCAGGCTGGAAGCATCCACGCCCAGATATTCACACACGGTCTGTGCAATGGTGCCAAAGCAGAGCCGGGTGCCCAAATCCACACCGGGTTTCACGCCCTTGCCGCAGACCAGATACGGCACATACTCGCGGGTATGGTCGGTGGTCTTGGTGTAGGAGGGGTCGCAGCCGTGGTCGGCGGTGATCATCAGCAGGTCGCCCTCCCGCATCCCGGGGATGAAGTCGGCCAGGAAGCGGTCAAATTCGGTGGCGGCGGCGGCATAGCCGGGCACGTCGCGGCGGTGGCCGTAGAGCATATCAAAATCCACCAGATTCACAAAGGCCAGGCCCTCGAAATCCCGGGTCTGCAATGCCTTGGTGAAGGCGATGCCATTGGTGTTGCCGGTGGTCTTGATCTTTTCGGTCACGCCCTGTCCGTCAAAGATATCAAAGATCTTGCCCACGGCGATGACATCCCTGCCGGCCTCCTTCAGCAGGTCGAGCATGGTGGCACGGGGCGGCTTCAGGCTCAGGTCGTGGCGGTTGGTGGTGCGGTAGAAGGTCTCGGCGCTGCTGCCCAGGAAGGGCCGGGCAATGACACGGCCCACGCCGTACGCGCCCTTCAGCATCTCACGGGCGATCTCGCAGTAGCGGTAGAGCTCGTGCACGGGCACCAGCTCCTCGTGGGCAGCCACCTGGAACACGCTGTCGGCGCTGGTGTAGACGATGAGAGCATTTTCCTTCATGGCCTGCTCGCCGTAGTCCTTCAGCACCTCGGTGCCGGAATAGGGCAGATTGCAGAGGACTTTGTGGCCGGTTTTTGCCTCAAACTCCTGAATGAGCTCCTCCGGGAAGCCGTTGGGGAAGGTGGGCAGCGGGTTCGGGCTGACCACACCGGCAATCTCCCAGTGGCCGATGGTGGTATCCTTGCCCATGCTCTGCTCCTGCAGACGGGCAAAGGCACCGGCGGGCGCGTCGGTCTTTTCGCCCGCAGTCACACCGTCAATGTTGAACAGGCCAAGCTTTTTCAGGTTGGGGCAGTTGAAATTGGGATGCCCTGCAATGGCCCCCAGCGTGTTGGTGCCCTCGTCGCCAAAGGCGGCTGCATCCGGCTCCGCACCGATGCCAAAGCTGTCCAGTACGATCAAAAATACACGCTTTTCCATATGTTTTCACTCCATTTTCCTCCGGGGCTGCCCCGGAACAGTCGCACTTTTGCTTACCTTCATTATAAGCAAATCCCGCCGGTTATGCAAGCGCTTTGTGGTGGAAAGATTTTTGTTCAAACCTGATGAAATCTTAACAGTTTCTTTGCAAAGATTTTTCTTGCGCTATTGTATCCAAGAGCTTATAATGTATAGCAGTATGGTTTGTTGAAACAGCCATATTGGCGTATACTGCCGCCGCGGGCGCAAAGCAATCACTGCCCGCCAGAGAGCAGCCAGCTTGGGCTGCTGCGTCAAGATAGAGAGCATTATAGCGTGAACATTGGAGGTATTTTATGAGAAAAACGAAGATCATCTGCACCCTGGGCCCTTCTACCGATAAGGGCGATGTCCTGCGCGACCTGATCGCAAACGGCATGAACGTGGCCCGTTTCAACTTCTCCCACGGTTCCTACGAGGAGCATGGCGGCCGTCTGGCAAAGCTGAAAGCTCTGCGTGAGGAGCTGGGCAAGCCCGTTGCCGCCCTGCTGGACACCAAAGGCCCCGAGATCCGCCTGAAGGAGTTCAAGAACGGTGTGGAGATGCTGGAAGCCGGCCAGACCTTTACCCTGACCACCCGCGAGGTGGAGGGCACCAAGGAGATCTGCTCCGTCACTTACAAGGATCTGCCCCAGGACGTGCAGCCCGGCGGCACCATCATGCTGGACGACGGCCTGATCATGCTGCACATTGAGCAGGTCACCGACACCGACATCATCTGCACCGTGCTGAACAGCGGCAAGATCAAGACCAAAAAGGGTGTCAATGTGCCCGGCGTGCATCTGTCCATGCCCTACCTGAGCCAGAAGGACCGCGAGGACATCATCTTTGGCGTGCAGAACGGCTTTGACTTCATCGCTGCTTCCTTTGTGCGCACCGCACAGGATGTGTACGACATCCGCAACCTGCTGAATGAGTACGATTCCAACATCCGCATCATTGCCAAAATCGAGAACCGCGAGGGCGTGAACAACATCGACAGCATCCTTTCCGCAGCCGATGCCGTCATGGTGGCCCGTGGTGACCTGGGCGTTGAGATCGACTTCACCGAGCTGCCCGGCATCCAGAAGGACATCATCGACCGCTCCTTCTCCTTCGGCAAGCCCATCGTCACCGCCACCCAGATGCTGGACAGCATGATGGTCAACCCCCGCCCCACCCGTGCCGAGATCTCCGACGTGGCAAATGCCATCTACGATGGCACCTCCGCCATCATGCTGTCTGGTGAGACCGCTGCCGGTGACTACCCCGTGGAGGCCCTCAAGACCATGTCCGCCATTGCAGAGCGCACCGAGAACGAGGAGCACTACCGCCCCCAGCGCCACGCCGAGATCCAGATCAGCGTCAGCGATGCAACCGCTCATGCTGCCTGCCTGACCGCCAAGGATGTGAACGCTGCCGCCATCGTCACCGTGTCCGAATCCGGCAACACTGCCCGCCTGCTGAGCAAGTACCGCCCCAAGCAGCCCATCATTGCCTGCGTCATGGACGAGCAGGTGCAGCGTCAGCTCTCCTTGAGCTGGGGCATCACTTCCCTGCTGATGGGCCCCGCCCACAGCACCGATGAGCTGATTGAGATGTCCACCGCTCTGGCCGAGAAGAACGGCTACCTGCACAACGGTGAGCTGACCGTTGTGACCGCAGGCGTGCCTGTGGGCGTTTCCGGCACCACCAACATGATCAAGATCCACATGGTGGGCAACTGCCTGGCCACCGGTGTAGGCGTGGGCCGCGGCAAGACCGATCTGGTCTCCGCCAGCGGCAAGGCCTGCGTCTGCCGCACTCTGGAGGAGGTCAAGGCAAAGTTCCGCCCCGGCATGGTGCTGGTCGTTCCCTCCACCACCAACGAGATGCTGAGCTATGTCCGCGATGCCGCCGCTCTGGTGGTCGAGGAGCCCGGCCTGAACAGCCACGCTGCCATTGTGGGCAACTCCCTGCTCAAGCCCACCATCGTGGGTGCTGCAGGTGCCTGCAGCCACATCCGCGATGGCCTGGATATCGCTGTGGATTGTGTCCACGGCAGCGTCCAGCGCCTGCAGGCCTGATCCTGAAGGAGAACATCATGGAACGCATTGCAAGCTTCTGTGTCGATCACACCAAACTGGACCGGGGCATGTACCTGAGCCGCCAGGACGGTGATGTGCTGACCTGGGACATCCGGATGAAGAAGCCCAATCAGGGCGATTACCTGACCACCGGTGCCGCCCACACGCTGGAGCACCTGTTTGCCACCTACGCCCGCAACAGCGCGGTGAAGGACGGCGTGATCTACGTTGGCCCCATGGGCTGCCGCACCGGCTTCTACCTGCTCACCCGCGGGCTGACTCCGGCACAGGCATTGGAGCTGACTGTGGATTCCTTCCGCTTCATGGCCGCCTTTGAGGGGGATATCCCCGGTGCCAGCGAGGTGGAATGCGGCAACTACCGCGATATGGATCTGCCCGCCGCCAAGGCCGAGGCGGCCGCCATGCTGCCGGTGCTGGAAGCACTGACCGCTGACCAGCTGCACTACTAAGCGATACAGCAAAAAACCTCCCCATGCAGGCAGCACCTGCACGGGGAGGTCTTTTTGCGTTTCAGGAAAGCTCTTTTACAGAGTGCTTACTCCACGATGATGCTCTTACCGGTCATCTCAGCGGGGACAGGCAGGCCGATATAGGGCAGCATGGTGGGGGCGATATCTGCCAGGCAGCCGCCCTCGCGCAGCTTCACATCGCCGCAGCCAACGGCCACAAAAGGCACCACATTGGTGGTGTGGGCGGTGAAGGGAGTGCCGTCCGGGTTCATCATCTTCTCGGCGTTGCCGTGGTCAGCCGTGATAAAGGCGCAGCCGCCTGCGTTCAGCACAGCGGTGACCACCTGATCCACAGCGGTATCCACAGCCTCAACGGCCTTGACAGCGGCATCGAACACGCCGGTGTGGCCGACCATGTCGCAGTTGGCAAAGTTCAGGATGACCACGTCATACTTGCCGCTCTCGATGCGCTTGACGCACTCAGCAGCCACCTCAGGGGCGCTCATCTCGGGCTTCAGGTCGTAGGTGGCAACCTTGGGGCTGGGGATGACGCAGCGATCCTCGCCCTCGTAGGGAGCCTCCACGCCGCCGTTGAAGAAGAAGGTGACGTGCGCGTACTTCTCGGTCTCGGCAATGCGCAGCTGGGTCTTGCCGTGGGGCAGCAGGTACTCGCCCCAGAACGTTCTTCACTCCACCGGGGGGATAGGCCACCTCGCAGTTGGGTCATGGTGGCATCGTACTCGGCCATGCAGACGTAGTGCACCTGCTTGCGGCCGCCGCGGCGCTCGAAGCCGGTAAAGGCATCGTCGCAGAAGATGCGGGTCATCTGGCGGGCACGGTCGGGGCGGAAGTTCATGAAGATAACGGTATCGCCGTCCTGCACACGGCCACCCTCGCAGGTGACGCAGGGCAGCACGAACTCATCGGTCTTGTCTGCGGCGTAGGAAGCCTCGATGGCCTCGGCAGCGTTGGCAGCGTGCTCACCCTCGCCGTAGACAAAGGCAGCGTAGGCCTTCTCCTCGCGGTCCCAGTTGTTGTCGCGGTCCATGGCGTAGTAACGGCCGGAAACGCTGGCGATCTTGCCAACGCCCAGCTCATCCAGCTTGGCCTGCAGGTCAGCCAGGAAGCCCTTGCCGGCGTGGGGGTCGGTATCACGGCCATCGGTGATGCAGTGCAGGTAGACTTTCTTTGCGCCCATGTGCTTTGCCATTTCCAGCACGCCGAACCAGTGGTCAGCGTGGCTGTGGACACCGCCGGTGCCCACCAGGCCCATCAGGTGGATGGCCTTGCCTGCCTCAATGGCAGCCTTCATGTTCTTGACCAGCACGGGGTTCTTGAACATCTCACCGTCCCGGATGGACTTGGTGATGAGGGTCAGCTGCTGGTAAACGATGCGGCCAGCGCCCATGTTGGTGTGGCCCACCTCAGAGTTGCCCATCTGGCCATCGGGCAGGCCGACAGCCATGCCGGAGGCCTCAATGGTGGTCATGGGATATTTTGCCATCAGGGCATCCAGATGGGGGGTCTTTGCGGCGGCCACGGCATTGCCGTAGGTCTCGTTGGGCACCCAGCCAAAGCCATCCATGATGCACAGAAGTACAGGTTTCTTGGACATAACGTTGAATCTCCTTTGATTTAGAACAAATAGCGCCCGGCACAGCGCTGGAAAAACGGCGCAGCCGGGCGCTGGGAAAACAGGTCAGAGGGCTTTCTCAGCCGTTGGAAGCGGCATTGACGATAACAGCAAAATCAGGAGCCTTCAGAGATGCGCCGCCGATCAGACCGCCGTCCACATCCTTCTTGCTCAGCAGCTCCTCGCAGTTCTTGGCGTTCATGCTGCCGCCGTACTGGACCGTGACAGCCTCGGCCACAGCCTCGCCGTACACTTCGCCAATGACCTTGCGGATCTGAGCGCAGACCTCCTCGGCCTGGTCAGCGGTCGCGGTCTTGCCGGTGCCGATGGCCCAGATGGGCTCGTAGGCAATGACCACATTTGCCATCTGCTCGGCGGTCACGTCGCGCAGGGCGATCTTGGTCTGCATCCGCACCAGCTCCTCGGTCACGCCCTCCTCGCGCTGCTGCAGGCTCTCGCCCACGCAGATGATGACCTTCAGGCCCGCATTCAGGGCAGCCAGAGCGCGCTTGTTCACGGTCTGGTCGGTCTCTGCAAAGTACTGGCGGCGCTCGGAGTGGCCGACGATGACGTACTCTACACCCAGATCCACCAGCATATCGGCGCTGATCTCGCCGGTGAACGCACCGGACTTCTCAAAGTGGACATTCTCAGCACCCACATGGATGTTGGTGCCCTTGGTCTTTTCCACAGCGGTGACCAGATCGGTGTAGGGGGTGCAGATAACGACCTCACAGGAAGCATCCTTGACGGCGGGGATCAGCTCATCCACCAGCTTGGCTGCCTCAGTGGCGGTCTTGTTCATCTTCCAGTTGCCTGCAATGATTGCCTTACGCTTTGCCTTATCCATTCTAACGATCTCCTTATCAAAATATCTCTCCGCCGCCTTCGTTGCCGCCTCTCCCGGCAGGAGAGGCAGGATAAACGACATCTCCTGCCTCCCGGATGGGAGCTGGCGAGCGTCGGCAAGGCTGAGAGATCTTATTACCCAAAATAAAAAGTGCGGCGGCGTATATGCCGCCGCACCTCAGTGATGCTGGTTCAGATGCTTATGCGTTCTGGATCACAGCGATACCAGGCAGCTCTTTGCCCTCCAGATACTCCAGAGAAGCGCCGCCGCCGGTAGAGATGTGGGTCATCTTGTCGCCCAGACCCATCTGCTGCACAGCTGCTGCGCTGTCGCCGCCGCCGATGACGGTGGTAGCATCGCTCTCAGCCATAGCCTTGGCAACAGCCAGAGTGCCGGCTGCCAGAGTGGGGTTCTCGAACACGCCCATGGGGCCGTTCCAGACAACGGTCTTGGAAGCCTTGACAGCGTCAGCAAACAGCTTCATGGTCTCGGGGCCGATGTCGCAGCCCTCCATGTCAGCGGGGATAGCGCTGATGGGAACGATGGTGACATCCACGGGAGCGTCGATGGGATCGGGGAAGTCCTTGATGCAGGCTGCATCCACGGGCAGCAGCAGCTTAACGCCCTTCTCCTTGGCCTTAGCCATCATTTCCTTGCAGTAGTCCAGCTTGGTGTCGTCGCACAGGCTCTTGCCCACTTCGTAGCCCTGAGCCTTGGCAAAGGTGTAAGCCATGCCGCCACCAATGATCAGGGTATCGACCTTCTCCAGCAGGTTGGAGATGACGTTCAGCTTATCAGCGACCTTAGCGCCGCCCAGAATAGCGGTGAAGGGACGGACGGGGTCGTTGACGGCGTTGCCCAGATACTTGATCTCCTTCTCCATCAGGTAGCCGACAGCGGTATCCTTGATGTAGTCGGTGACACCTGCGGTGGAGCAGTGTGCACGGTGGCAGCTGCCGAAGGCATCGTCCACATAAGCATCAGCCAGAGAAGCCAGCTCCTCGCTGAACTCGGGCATGTTCTTAGTCTCTTCCTTGCGGAAACGGGTGTTCTGCAGCAGAACGACGTCGCCGTTGTTCATAGCAGCCACAGCAGCCTTTGCGCTCTCGCCCACAACGTTGTCGTCGTCGGCAAACACAACGGTCTTGCCCAGCTTTGCGCTCAGAGCCACAGCAACGGGAGCCAGGCTGAACTTAGCCTCGGGGCCGTTCTTGGGTTTGCCCAGGTGGCTGCACAGGATGACCTTAGCGCCATCGTTGACCAGCTTCTGGATGGTGGGCAGTGCTGCGTTGATGCGGTTCTCGTTGGTGATGACACCGTCCTTCATCGGGACGTTGAAATCGCAACGGACAAGCACCTTCTTGCCGCAGTAGTTCTGATCGTCGATCGTCTTCTTACCTAAACCCATGGTAAAAACTCCTCTCAAGTTATAATTCTGAACCAGAGTCTCGCTCACAATCAGGGGCGGTGCCCCGTACAGCTACTATTATAAACAAAAACTGCGTGCATTGCAAGGATATGAGATAGATAATTGTTTAACAAACATTTGCCATTGTTGCACGGAAATGTGTCTATTTTTGCCCGAAGTGCGGTTTTTTTCTGCCCGCAGACGCCGGAAATGCTGTTTTCCTTCATGACAAAAGGGGTCGAAAAACGCCCACAGGCGTTTCTCGACCCCCAAATAAAAATAATTTTTCCGCTGTTGATGCGTTATGCAAAATATTCCTGTGCGCGGCGAGCGGCATCGTTGATGCAGTCCCGCAGCTGGTCCAGCGTATCAAACTTTTTTGCTGGGGCTCAGGTAAGCGTGGAACTCCACCACCGGGTCGGTGCCGTACAAGTCACCGGAAAGCCCGGGATAAAGGTCTCGCAGGTCACCTTGGTGGCATCATCGTTCACGGTAGGGCGGCTGCCCAGACCGGTGGCCGAGGGATACCACACCCCGTTGATGCAGGTGCGGGTGATATAAATGCCGCTGCGGGGCATCTGGAAGCCCTGCGGGTACAGCTGGTTGATGGTGGGCACCCCGAGGGTGTGCCCCAGCCCTGCCCCGTGCTGCACCGCAAATCGGATGGCATAGGGCATGCCCAGCATGGCGTTGGCGGCCGGGATGTCCCCGCCCTCCAGCGCGGTGCGGATGCGGGTAGAGGACACCGGCTTTTCCTCAAACTGAGCCATGGGCACCACCACTACCTCTACCCCAAGAGGGGCACAGAGGGTGCGCAGCAGCTCCGGCGTACCGGCAGCCTTTGCACCAAAGGTGAAGTTTTCGCCACAGAACAGCGCCCGGGCGTGGCAGTTTTCCACGATGCCGCGCACGAACTCCTCCGGGCTCAGTGCCTTGATCGCCTCAAAGTCCGGGGTGAGGTAATACTCCACCCCAAGGCTGTGGATCAAGGCGTGCTTATCCTCGGTGGAGAGCAGGCGCTTGCCCTTCATTTTATTTTCCACCGGCAGGCGGAAGGTGAACACCGCCGGAGCTGCATCATGGGTCTTTGCCCATTGTACCGCCCCTTCGATCACCGCCCGGTGGCCGATATGGATGCCGTCAAAGTAGCCCATGGCCACGGCGGTGCCTTTTTCAGGCTGTGCCAGCGGCAGCGGGGCAAACTGAGAAATGATCTGCATGGGTCTTGTTTCCTTTATTGCTCAATTACGTTCCACGAACAAATTTTTTCCACCCGGAGCACCCCGCCGGTAATGTTAGCAAGGCCAAGGAACTGCCCGGCGGCATTGCGCACCCGGTAGCGTCCGTCTGCTGCGGGGTAGCGGCTGGTGGGGCAGCCGTTGTACAGGTGCTGCTCCACCCATGGCTCCACCATCAGCAGCGGCAGCGGGATGAACACGCTTTCCACCGGCAGCATCAGTGCTTCCAGCGCGGCAGTTCCCTGCTCCTTTGCTGCAAGGATCTCTTCCAGCGTGTGGGCGTCTGCCTCGGTGTACAGACCGGCAGCAGTGCGGCGCAGCGCGCTCATGGTGCCTTTCTGCCCCATGGCGGTGGCGATCTCCTCCAGCAGCGTGCGGATGTAGGTGCCCTTGGAGCAGCGCATCGTCAGCACATACTCGTTTTCTGCCGGACTGCCGCCGTACTCGATGCCGTAGATTTCAATGGGGCGCGCCTTGCGCTCCACGGTCACGCCCTCACGCGCCAGCTTATACAGCGGCTGTCCGTTGATCTTGACTGCCGAGTACATGGGCGGCACCTGCATCTGCGGGCCGACAAACTGCGGCAGCACAGCCAGCAGTTCCTTCTCTCCGGCGGTGACGGGTGCAGTTTCCAGCACAGTGCCGGTGCTATCGCCGGTATCGGTGCGTGCGCCCAGGCGCAGGGTGGCGCGGTAGGTCTTGTCGTGGTTCAGCTGCAGATCCACCGCCTTGCTGGCACCGCCGCAGAACACCGGTAGAACGCCGGTGGCCATGGGATCCAACGTACCGCTGTGCCCCAGCTTGCGTGTACCCAGCACACCGCGCAGCTTTGCCACCACGTCAAAGCTGGTCCCAGTCCATGGGGTTTGTCTACGATCAGGATGCCCTGCATTATGCTTCCTCCTGCGGTGCGTCCAGCTCGGCTTCCACCTCTGCAAGGATCGCATTTTTGGCGTTTTCAAGGTCGCCCAGCAGTTCACAGCCCGCTGCGCGGGTGTGGCCGCCGCCGCCCAGACGCCGGGCAATGGCACAGGCGTCCACACTCTTTGCGGTGCGCACGCTGATGCGGTAGCTGCCGCCGGGCTGCTGGCGCAGGGTCAGACCCACCTTGACTCCCTCGATGCTGATGGGCAGACTGGTCAGTTCCTCCAGATCTGCGGGGTCTACCCCGCTCTGCCGTATCTCGTCCCTCGTCAGGTAGATCAGGGCACAGCGGCCGTCCAGATAGTACTCCAGATGGTTGCGGGCGATGCGCTCGGCCTCCATGCGGGCACGGGGCTTGGTGTCGAAAAGCAGGGTGTTCAACTCCTCCACATGACAGCCGGCTTCAATAAGCTTTGCAGCCACCTTGTGGGTGTTGGCGGTGGTGGAGGAGAACTTGAAGCAGCCGGTGTCGGTGGCAATGCCGGTGTACAGGCAGTCGGCAATGTGGGGGGTGATAGTCACCCCCATCTCCACGATGACCTGATACAGCAGCTCCGCTGCCGCAGCGGCACCGGCATCCAGAAGGGTAAAATCGGCATAGCCGTTGTTGCCTGCGTGGTGGTCGATGCACAGGTCCACATGGCGTGCAAACTGCGGCACGCCGTTATTTTCGCCAAACAGCTGCAAACCGGCCACATCCACCGCGATCACGGTGTGGGGCTCGAACTCGCCCTTGAACAGCCGTGGGTTCGTAAAGGCGTAGCGGGACGGAATGGCATCGGAGCAGAGCACCGCCGTTGTTTTTTCCAGCGCTTTGAGCGCATAGTACAGGGCGCTGCCGCAGCCGATGGTGTCACCGTCCGGGTTTTTGTGGCACAGAATCAAAATGTTGTCCGCAGCCAGCAGGCGCTGCGCCATCTGCTGCACATCCAGTTGTTCTGTCATCCAATGATCCATCCTTTCCGCAAAGGCAGTCAGTCCTCGGTCTGTTCGGTATCAGCAGGCTGTGCTTCCTCCTCGCCGTTCACGTTCAGGCTGCGCAGCAGCTCGTTGATGTGGGCGGCGTAGGCGGCACCGTCATCCTCCACAAGATGAAGCGGGGTGCCTTGCGGATGTGCATTTTTTTTGCTGACCTCGGTGCGCACATGGCCTGCGGCACGGTTCAGCGCTTCGATTGCGGGCTTGGGGCCGTCTGCGCGGCCCATCACGCTTACATACACTTTTGCCACATCCAGATCCGGCGTCACGTCCAGACGGGTGACGGTCAGCAGACCGCCCTCCAGCCGCGGGTCCTTCAGCCGGCCGATGATGGCAATGACCTCGCGCTTCATATCCTGCGCAAGACGGCCCATATTTTTCTGAGACATAGTTTTCTCCAAATTCTGTCCGGCAGCCTCCCAAAGCCTTGCCCCGGCCGGGGCAAGGCGGCATTTGTCTGCCAAAACGACGGATGAGGGCGCACGCTCCACACCTGCGAAAGATACGCCCTCATCAGTCTCACTTCGTTCGACAGCTTCCCCCGGACGGGGGAAGCCTTTTCTGCCGGGAAGCTGTTATATATTCGGTTTTTGCTTAGTCGCGGTACTCTTCCATCTTGAAGGCCTCGTATACGTCGCCTTCCTTGACGTCCGCAAACTTCTCCAGAGTCACGCCGCACTCGTAGCCCTCGGCCACTTCCTTAGCGTCGTCCTTGAAGCGCTTCAGGGATGCGATCTCGTCCTCGGCGATGACGATGCCGTCACGCACCACACGCACCTTGCTGTCGCGGGTGATCTTGCCGCTGGTCACGCGGCAGCCTGCAACGGTGCCCACGTTGGAGATCTTGTACACCTGACGTACCTGCAGTTCGCCCAGAGAGACCTCGCGGAACTTGGGTGCCAGCATACCCTTCATAGCGTCGGTGACATCGTTGATGGCGTCGTAAATGACGCGGTACATACGCATTTCCACCTTGGTGGCAGCGGCTTCTTCCTTGGCCACGTTGTCCGGGCGGACGTTGAAGCCGATGATGATGGCGTTGGAGGCATCGGCCAGGTCCACATCGGACTTGCTGATGGCACCGACACCGGCGTGGATGACGCGCACGCGCACCTCGTCGTTGGAGATCTTCTCCAGGCTCTGCTTGACGGCCTCGGCAGAACCCTGCACGTCGGCCTTGACCACGATGGCCAGTTCCTTCATGTCGTTCTGGGCCATCTGGCTGAACAGGTTATCCAGGGTGACCTTCTGGAAGGCGGAGAACTGCTTCTCCTTGGCGGCAGCGATGCGCTGCTCGGCCAGCTCACGGGCCAGGCGCTCGTCCTCAACGGCCTCGAACAGGTCGCCTGCTTCGGGCACGGCGGTCAGGCCGGTGATCTCCACAGGGGTGGAGGGGCCGGCATCGCTCAGCAGCTTGCCCTTGTCGCTGCGCATGGTAC